>Ga0310697_10005261_pt1 | contig 12554 bp, 7 predicted proteins | sample 172DNAGHGlowgp2_FD_203883 | JGI IMG/M metagenome (GOLD analysis project Ga0310697, IMG submission 203883) | Sheep rumen microbial communities from Palmerston North, Manawatu-Wanganui, New Zealand - 1728 DNA GHGlow gp2 (v2) (version 2) | ecosystem: Host-associated > Mammals > Digestive system >... | reverse complement strand
GGGGATGTCCAACCCAGACCTGCCTCAGACTATCAATTCTATCAGGTCTCGCAACTATAGCAGTTTTGCAGACTTGGGCTATATGTTTCATAATTATGACTTAAAGGTAAAGCCTGAGATTTCTTCCGAATTGTTTGATAATATCAAGCGGCACTTGTCTTTAGAGTTGACTTATGCCTTTGACGGGCAGTCGCAGCAGGATTTGCAAAACGGACAGATACCAACATCAGAAACAAAGACCTTCCTCAATACACTGAAGATGCTTTTCGGTGTTGAATCTGATAAACAAAAGAGTACACACGAATGTAGCTTGACGGTCAATCAGCAGGGATTGGTATCCGGCAAGAAACTGGCAGAGGGATATTTGGAAAAGAACAGCGTGGCTTTTATATCTTCAGACTTGGCAGCTGGTAATCCCGCCAATGACTTGGTTGAGTTGGCAAAACGTAGGTTAAAAGATGCCGTAACAGAGCAATTGAAGCATTTCGATAGCCGCATCACCACATTGGAGATTCTGAATAATGTCGCTTACGTGGGTTTGGAAGGTATTGATCAGTTGTTGGCAGTCAATATGCAAGGTGATGGTCTTCGCCGTTATCTGAACATCGTGGCTGCTTCTGCCAATCCTATGAACAACATTCTTCTGATAGACGAGATTGATAATGGCTTACACTATTCTGCTTACAAGAAACTGTGGGAAGCCATCTTTGCGCTGGCAACCACAACAAATAAACAAGTGTTTGTAACTACGCATAGCAAGGAAACGCTTCATAGTTTGAATGAAATGCTGGAAGAACATCCAGAGTATCAACAAGAGATGCGGTTATATACACTCGCTAAGACTCCAGTAAAAGGACATCAAGCCTATAAGTACACTTTTGAGGGCCTAAGCGGAGCATGCGAAAATGACGTTGAACTTAGAGGGCTAGTATGATGAGACGGTTTCAAATTATAGTTGAAGGTGATGCCGACAAGAAGTTCTTCGAGGATTACTATCACCATATCTTCGGCGAGAAAGCCCCCCAAGGCAGCATCACCCATCCTGGTAAAGACGGCGATACAGGTGGCTATCAGAAGTTGAGGTCTGAAGATTCCATAGGCACCATGCGTCAGAATACAGACCTTGGGGGCATCAACCTTGTCATCTTCGATGCTGACGAGAATATAGAAGCACGTCGTGCCGAACTGCTTGCCATCAAAGAAGAATATGGCGTAGAGTTTGAACTGTTCTTACTACCCAACGACAAAGATGCAGGTGCATTGGAGGACTTGCTGGAAAACATCATCAACCCCAATAACCAGCCCGTAATGGATTGCTGGCAGACGTACGAAGGAGAACTTGCAAAGGTGCGGATTCCGACAAAAACTCCTCCCACGTTGACCATCCCCGCCAAGAAAACCAAGATATACGCTTATCTTGAAACCTTGTTGGGTAAGTCGAAGAGTCAGAAGAAACTCATCAAGGATGCCAACCGAAACTACGAGAACACCCAGCACTGGAATCTGGATGCAGAGTATCTGGAACCGTTGAAGGAGTTTGTGGTGAACAATCTTTCTGATTAATTGTATAAAGAAACAAAAGAGGTTGGTGTCAACCTTATATTTGTAGATAATAATGAGAGTAGAAACATAACATATAGTAATCGTCTCTTGAACATCCTTGATTAGGCTGAAATACCAGAATTAGGACCTCAGGAAACACGTCAGCAGACAAGGCTCGGATGTTCGCGCTCTGAATAAAGGGGCGTGGACTGAATGGTTGTTGTCTGACGTGGGCTGTCCTAGGCCTTGGTATGTCATCAATCTCTTCCACGCCCTCTTTTCAAAAGCGAAAAGGGGGCTTTTGCAGTCTAATCTGGAATATGGCCAAGAAAAGATATACATTCATAGACTTATTTGCTGGCGCAGGCGGACTATCGGAGGGTTTTGTCAGAGCTGGTTTCACCCCTATTGCTCACATAGAGATGGACAAATATGCTTGTGAGACTTTAAAAACACGAGCTGCATACCACTATCTTCAAGAACAAGATAAATTAGATATATACAAGAATTATTTATTAGATAGGAAAGAACGAGAGACAGGGCTAAAGTTGTGGAGTCAAGTGCCTGAATCCGTTATTAGTAGCGTTATTCAAGCTACAATCGGTCCTTCTTCCATTGATACTATCTTTAAAAGAGTTGACTCTTTAAAAGGAAACAAAAATGTTGATATAATTATTGGTGGCCCTCCTTGTCAAGCATATTCTATAGCAGGAAGAGCAAGAATGGGTAAGGATGTGGAAAAAGACCCAAGAAACGAACTATATAAATACTATGTTCAATTTTTGCAGAGATACAAGCCCAAAATGTTTGTCTTTGAGAATGTACTTGGCCTGTTTACTGCAAAAAAAGGTGAACCATTTAAGGATTTGAGAGAACTTGTCAACAGTATTGGCTATGATATGCAGCCACAGGTTCAAAATGCCTCAGAACATGGAGTCCTTCAAAAGAGACAACGAGTTATTATCGTTGGATGGTTAAAAAATGAGGTTAACTCGAAAGGTGAACCTTATTGTTATCCATTATTAATGAAAGAGCAGAATACCTATACCGTTTTGAATGACTTGTTTTCAGACCTACCTCCAAGGGTTGCAGGAGAGGGTGAGCTTACAGAAATAGTCCATTATACTAAGGATCTGGAAGAAATGCCATATTTAAGAGAATCTTTCATTAGGAGTGATAGCTTTGATTTTACGACCCAACATGTAGCTCGGCCGCATAATGCTAATGATAGAGAAATATATTGTCTGGCCATTAAGCAATGGCGTGAGAAGAAAAGGCAGTTGGATTATTCCAAGCTTCCTCCACATTTACAGACTCATAAGAATACGAAATCTTTCTTGGACAGATATTCTGTCGTTGAACCTGACGGCTATAGCCATACCGTAGTGGCTCATATATCCAAGGACGGTCATTATTATATCTACCCGACTCTTAATCCTACTATAGAGACCGCTCGTTCAATAACTGTAAGAGAAGCTGCTAGACTACAATCTTTCCCAGATGATTACTATTTTGAGGGGAGTCGTGGCGCTGCTTTTAAACAGATTGGAAATGCAGTCCCAGTCGTTTTAGCATATAAAATTGCAACAGAATTAAAAAAACAGTTATAAGTCTATGGACTATTCACAACTACCTAAAACAGAGGCTGTCCCTGAAGCATCGTCAATGATAGAAACTTTCAGGGCAATAGGCTATAGTCTTGAAACGGCAGTAGCAGATATTATTGATAATTCCATATCTGCTGGAGCGAAGAATGTTTACATTGACAGAATTTGGGATGGTGGCAACACCATCATCACTATCAAGGATGACGGTTGTGGAATGAACAGTGACGAGATTGTTGAAGCAATGCGCCCAGGTTCACAGAACCCTTTAGAGACACGCGCAACAAACGACCTCGGAAGATTTGGATTGGGGATGAAAACCGCATCTTTCTCACAGTGTCGAAAGTTGACCGTTATAAGTAAGAAGGCTGGTTATCATTCAGCATATTGGACATGGGATTTAGATTATGTGGCATTAACTCATAAATGGGAATTAATAAGATGGTCTCCCGAAGCCTATGTTGATGCCGTTGACAATCAGTGCTCAGGAACAATGATTGTTTGGACAGACTTAGATAGAATTATTCCGGCTTCAACTTCTGCAAATGACATTGGAGCAAAGCAAAAGTTTTCTGATGCATGGGCTAGAGTGAAGTCGCATATTGCAATGACATTCCATCGGTTTATTGAGAGTGATGACATCTCAATATACTGGGGCGAAAATAAAATTGATGCATGGGATCCATTCTGTACAACAGAAATAAAAACACAGAGATTCCCTTCAGAATCTTTGTATTTCGGGACCTTGAAAGCCGAAGTCAAGGGCTACGTTTTGCCACACAAGAATAATTTTAGCTCAGAAGAAAACTACAGAAAAGCAGAGGGTATGTATGGGTATCCTGCAGCCCAAGGTTTTTATATTTATCGTGGAAAAAGATTATTGTTGGCAGGTAGTTGGCTTAATTTGTTCAGGAAAGAAGACCACTATAAACTTGTCCGAATCAGTATTGACTTGCCTAACACTTTGGATTCAGAGTGGCAGATTGATATCAAGAAATCAACAGCGACACCTCCCATTTCATGCCGTGAACAACTCCGCTCATATGCACTCGATGTCAGGAACAAAGGCATGGAAGTGTATAGGCACAGAGGTAAGATTCTAAAGAAAAAGGCTGGGATAAATTTCCAACCATTATGGTTAGAAAAGAAAAAGGGGAACAAGTGGTCTTTTGTTGTTAATAGAGAAAACCAGTTAATAAAGGATCTACAAGAAGAGGCCAAGGCTAACCCTGTATCAGCAATAAATAAGTTGCTTCGAATCGTAGAAGAGTCCATACCCACACCGACTATTTTTATCAAGCAATCTAGTGAGGAGAACCAGCAGAAAGAACCATTCTCAGATATGGACATTGACTTGATTAAAGAAATGTTATGCCGGATGTATAACAATCAATTAGCATCTGGTCAGACATCGGAACAAGCGAAAGCGATTCTTAAAACTATTGAGCCTTTTAATAATTACGAAGAACTAATAGAAGAGCTATGAGTATGGAGTCATATCTGAAAGCCATTGAAGTTTGTAGGACTCTTATAGGTATAAAGAATCCTGTAACAGATGAAGACATTGATCGAGCCGTCAACAATGTTGTCTTGATGTTCCAGAGCCTCAGTAAAGATGTCCTCAAAACAAAGTTGATGTCAATATATAGCGTTCGTGTAGAACCTATGCAGATATTGGAGGGTAGAGAAAGACGCAAGCCTTGGCTGATGGCGTTTAAGGCAACTGAAACCTGCAAATGGCCTTTCTGGAATAGATACAAATATTATCTAGAACATCAAAAAGGGTTTGAGCCTGCAGCAATCCAAGGCGTTGATGATATGACGGATAAAATCTTAGACAGATTTTTTAATCCTCAGAAGACAGACGTGGTATTGAGTAAGAAAGGGCTTGTTGTCGGACAGGTTCAATCAGGAAAAACAGCGAATTATACAGGATTGATATGTAAGGCTGCTGATACGGGTTTTAATTTGATTATTGTATTGGCTGGAATTCATAACAATCTCCGTAGTCAGACACAATTGAGACTTGACGAGGGATTCTTAGGCTTTGATACTCAATTCGAAAGGGCAAGTACTAAAGAGACTACAAAGATTGGTGTCGGGTTAATACCCGGTTTCGATGACGCAATAGCGAATTCATACACAACGAATGCAGAGAAGGGAGACTTTACCAGTCGTTCTGCAAACACAGCTGGTTTCAACTTTAATGCTCCTCAACCAGCACTACTGGTTGTAAAGAAGAACTCTGCGGTATTAAAACGTTTGAATACATGGCTGAACAGTCACGCAGAAAACGGGAAGATTAACAATAAATCGCTTTTGATGATTGATGACGAGGCGGATAATGCTTCTATAAACACAAATGCTTCGAATGATGACCCAACGACGATAAACAAATATATATGTTCCATTCTGAACAAGTTCAATCGTACTGCATATGTTGGATATACTGCGACACCGTTTGCGAATATCTTTATACCTTTAGATGACTCGAACTTGTTCCCACGTGATTTCATTATAAATCTTCCGGCTCCTTCTACATACATAGGGCCAGATAAGGTCTTTGGCACATCATTAATACCGGATGATACTAACGACGAATTATTGCCAATAGTAGTTCCAATTAATGATTTCCATCATTTCGTTCCAAATAAGCATAAGAAGGACGACGTTAAGCCCTCTTTAAGCGATGTGCCGGAATCATTATGTCTTGCCATAAAATGCTTTATTGTGACGTGTGCTATAAGGATTCTTCGAGGCCAAGAGCACAAACATAATTCGATGCTGATACACGTAAGCAGGTTCCAGTCGTGGCAAAACCACATAAAAGACTTAGTTTCCAGAGTCTTCAATTATTACAAGCAAGAGATAGAAGTCGGTGATAAAATGGTTCTTGAAGAACTACGCCAAGTATTTGAAGTAGATAGGGAAGATTATAAATCTTATAAGACTACTACACAAACAATACTGAAGTCTATATATAAAGAAATCGATGACTCGCTGGTTGTCCACGAATGGAAAGATGTTAAAGGGCAACTGTTTAAAGCGGTACAAAAGATAACCGTCAAATCCATCAATGGCTCATCAAATGACGCACTTACCTATTATGACAATAATGATGAGGGCATATCAGTAATAGCTATTGGTGGTGATAAACTGTCTCGAGGTCTCACTTTGGAAGGATTGTCGATAAGTTATTTTCTTAGAGCATCAAAAATGTACGACACTTTGATGCAGATGGGAAGATGGTTTGGCTATCGTTCTGGATATGTCGATTTATGTAGACTTTTTACAAGTAGCGAACTTAACGAATGGTATCGCCATATTACACTCGCCAGCGAAGAACTTCGTGAAGAGTTTGGTTATCTCTATGAAACAGGCGGAACTCCAGAGGACTATGCGTTACGAGTTAGGAATCATCCAGGTGTATTGCAAATTACCTCACTAACAAAAATGAGGTATGCCAATACTGTAGAAGTCTCTTGGGCCGGACGTTTGGTTGAGACATACCAATTGCTATGGGATAAGAAACAAAGACATTCTAATTTCGTGGCAACTGATCAATTGATTTGTGGCTTAGGGGAAAACTTTGAGTTGAAAGGAAAAAACTACTTGTGGAGGTGTATTTCTTTAGAACATATATTGGAGTTCTTCGACAAATTCCATTTACCTCCATCAATGGTTAAGGTTAATTTGAAAGCAATAGCCGAATACATTAAGCAAGTTAATTCTTCAGGAGAATTGTCAGATTGGAGTGTTGTGTTGATGAATAAGCCGACAGGAGAAAGAGGTGATAAATGTGATGGCTATCTATCAAACGGCATTGGATTCAATTATTTCAAACGTGTTCCATCAGAAGATTCGTCGGAGCATTATCTATTAAGGAAGAACCATATCCTTGGTAATCCACGTGACGAATTCATAGATTTAGATGAGACGGTCTTGGCTGAAGCTTTAGTGGAAACAAATAAAAAACATAAAGATAGAAATCAGTCATATCCAAGTCCTAAACTTGTTAGAGAAAAATATCGGGATGTCAAGAATCCTCTATTAATTATTTATCCTCTTAAGCCCGATGATGGTTTCGTTACGTCAAATGAAGATGGAAATGAGCCATATATCAGTTTTGCAATATCATTTCCTCATACTAACACAGGAGTGGCTGTTTCATACTCTGTCAATCAACTGAATGATTTCGCGGATACAGAAGACATCTTTGAATCAGAAAACGATAATGTATATGAACAAGGATAATGATATTAAAGTTATTTGGAGGGAGCTTGAAGAAGCGCATGTATCGGGACTTGTTAAAAGAGCGATAGACATTCCTTCGTGCCTGAAAATGTTCTGTACTTACAAAAGCCCAGATGGATACAACGGAATAGCGTTCTCTTTTAGCCAGGAGATAAAAGTGGATGTTTCACCATTCAGTAGTTTGTCTGAAATGGAGGTCTCTTTGTTCAAGGACAATTCTTTTCCTGACTCAAAGTTCTTATTAATTCAACTGCTTAACAGAGGTGACCGTGTGCGTGATATTTTTGCGGCAATATGTGGGAATATTGCTAACACCATCCAATCTGTATCTACTGAAAAGGAGGCAATAAAGCTTGTAATAAGCCAGATGCGTAAATGGCAAGATCTGTTCTCGAAGAAACTGAAAAGCACTTTATCTATTCAAGAACAGCAAGGGTTGTTTGGAGAGTTGTCATTCCTTCGAAAGTTGATTTGTTCCCCAATAGATAAAGTCCGTTCTATTGTGTTTTGGGTTGGTCCCAATATGGCTCCGCAAGACTTCCAAAGCGAATATTGGGCTGTAGAAGTAAAGACAATTGCAGCCAATAAATATCCAAACGTGTCTATCAATGGTGAAATGCAATTAGATGAAACTCTTGTAGAGAAACTATTCCTATATAATCTGGTGGTAGATGTTGTCACAGTTGATGGCAGGAGCTTGCCAGAACTTGTTAGCGAATTACGGGACAGTCTAAGCGTAGACAACAACGCGTTAAACCTGTTTGAAAACAAATTGATTTATTATGGCTATTTCGATATAGATGCTGATGCTTATAAGGAACGTCGTTATCATATTCGCAAAGAAAGCTATTATTTAATTCAAGGAGAATTCCCTAGAATTAAGAAAGATGATTTGCTATTAGGTGTAAGTGATGTGAGATATACGATAACGCTTGCCGTACCCACAGAGAATATTGTTGAAGAAAGTAATGTCTTAAATACCATTCACTCTTATGAAAGAAATCAGTAAGTTCTATAAATCCTTGGTCCAAGAAGTTTATACTCGACAAATAGCAAATGAAGAGGGAGACAACCAAGAACAAACCTTTACACGTTTTTGCTTGGAACTATTAAGCGAAGCGGGTGAAACAGAAAATGCTGATGTAGCATTCTATGAGAGAGACCTAGGTACTCCTAATCAGCAAAAAATAAACGGTTATGCAATTGCCGACAATTATGAAACCGTAGATTTGTTCCTGTCTATATATGAAGGCGCTGAAGAGTCTGTAACAATACTTAAAAGAGATATAGAAAATGCGGCAAAACGTTTGACTAATTTCTTTAGAAACGCTATTTATTCGGACTTTGGTAATGAGATTGAGGAATCTTCTGCTATCTTCGAATTTGTAAACACATTAGGGAACTATAAAGAGTTACGAGATTCGTTAGTTAGAGTAAATGCTTTTATTCTTACAAATGGAACTTACAAGGGAGAGATTCCAGCAAGCAAGGAGATATGTGGTTATAAAATCTATTTCCGAATCGTTGACATCAATTATCTCTATCAAATATCGGAGCAGTCCCATGCTCCCATTTTTATTGATTTCAAGGAAGAAGGATGGGAAGTCCCATGTCTTCATGCCACATCCAGCAACCCAGATTATGAAGCATATGTTGCTATTCTCCCAGGTAGATGCTTGTCTAGTTTATATGAAAGATATGGCGGGCGGTTGTTGGAACAAAATGTCAGGTCGTTCCTGCAATTTACGGGAAAGATTAACAAAGGAATACGTGAGACCATCAAAGAGAAACCTCACATGTTCTTAGCCTACAACAATGGTATTGCCGCCACGGCAGATGCAATGGAACTTGACGAAGATGGCAGAAATATTAAAAGTATTTCCAATCTTCAGATTGTGAATGGAGGACAAACAACGGCATCAATATATCATACCGAGAAGAAAGATAAGGCTGACATATCAGACATTTATGTCCAGGTTAAATTCTCTATCGTAAAGAGGAAAGACGATTATGCCGATATTGTTTCTGCGATCTCTAAGTATGCAAATACCCAGAACAAGGTTAATAACGCGGACTTCTCTGCAAATAATCCGATTTTGGTAGAATTGGAGAAGGTGTCTCGATATGTTATGACACCGATTACTCCAGAGAGGTCTATGCAAACATATTGGTTCTTTGAACGTGCCAGATCGCAATATAAGAATATCCGTCAAAAGGAAGGATTTACAAAGTCAAGGCAAAAAGCGTTTGACTTGAAATATCCTAAGAATCAGATGTTCACTAAAGTGGAATTGGCTAAATACATCAACTGTTATGAGGAAGTTTACGAAGGAAGCAAATTGGTAATTGCTCCTCATATAGTTGTTAGAGGTTCGGAAAAGAACTATGCTCAGTTCGTTGCCAAGAATTTACCTTCTAACGCTAAAAAGGTTACTAATGTTTACTTCGAAGATACAATAGCTAAAGCCATTTTATTTAAAACCGCAGACCAACTGTATGGAACTAAGAGAACCGGGAATAATATTGGTGAATTGAAATCGGTGGTTGTTCCTTATACGATAGGGCTGTTAAATCATCTGACAGGTGGGAGACTTGATTTGTACAAGATATGGAAGAATCAAAAGATCTCGGATGCGCTTGCAAATTTAATCTACTCGTTGATGTTGCAGGTTAATCCGTTTATTATGAAGATCTCACCTTCAAATAACTACTTGGAATGGTCAAAGAAAGAGGAGTGTTGGCTTTCCGTACGCAATAATAAGGGATGGACCTACGACTTGGATTCAATTGAAGATGATTTGATTGACCCTAATCATCCTGTGGTTCGGAAGGTCACAGTAAATACCGTTACGGATGATAAATCAGAACACGATTTGAAGGTCGTCAAATCAATTCCATACAAACTATGGCTTAAATTTGCAGATTGGGGAGCTGAGTCGGGAGAATTGAGCCTGAATTTGCAGTCAAAAGCAAGAGAGATTGCTAATGACCTAAAGTATAATCATAAGCTTTCTTCTACGAGTGTTGCTAGAGGAATGGCTATTTTTGATAAGGTATGCGAAGAGAATTATGAGCTCCTCGAGGAAATAGACAAGTTGCGTGAGGAAGAACAGGAAGAAAAGGAGCAAAAGGCAAAAGAACGAAGTACTGTCAAGAGTATAAATGTCAATGAAGTTGATATTGACCTTGAATTAATAAAGAGAATGGTTGAATGGGATAGACACCATCGCATCTTGGAGAGTTGGAAATCTAGGGTCATGCAAGATGTCTCAATAGGTCTCAAGCCTTTGAGCGAGAAGTTGAAGTGGGGCTTTAGGATGAATCTTAAGACTTTGCTTTTGCACGGTTTTGATGAAATATAAATGAAATCATTAAAATGTGGAATGGCAGGAGACGATATGTAAGCCTAGATAATTTGTGATAGGATATGAGATATGAATGGACGATAGCAATGGTGCCTCTGTTGTTGGCCTGTGGCAACAAGGACCGTCAGGCAGAGCCTACGTTCAATGATGAACGGCCTGTTATTGAGCGGATGGAATCTGATACGGTGGCAGTTCCTGTAATGGAAGCAACGCCGCCGGGAGGAGGGGAGTCAAGTGCTTCTGCAGCGTATTCCTCGTCATCCTCGCACGAATCAGATGACTATGACAATATGCGGGGCTTCGATCCTGCATTTGAGGATGACACGGATGATAACGGCATGAGTCGCTATATGGAGAATGATGATGAAGAGGGCTGGGATTGATTCGATGTAAGATGTCTGATGGAAGATGTAAGATGGGAAAAAGAGCAATAGAATGGAAATCGACAACGTTATAAGAATATAAAGCAACGAGATATGACACAAGAAGAATTGTACGGAATCATAGCCATTGATGAGGAATACCGCATTGAACTGACGACCTCAACGGGCGATATGGATAAGTTCCAGGAGGCTATCTGCGCATTTGCCAACGATATGCCGGGCTCGCGAAAGAAGGGCTACCTGTTGATTGGCGTGAGGAACAACGGTGAGATTGACGGGTTGAAGGTGGACGACGCGCTGATGAAGAAAATCAGCGGTATACGCTCGGATGGTAACATTCTGCCGTTGCCGGTGATGAGTACGGAGAAGGTGGTAACGGATAAAGGCGACGTGCTGGTGGTGGAGGTGACTCCGTCGTTCGACACGCCTGTGCGCTATCGTGGGCGTACGTTTATCAGGATTGGCCCTCGTCGCGATATCGCCAGCGCTGAGGAGGAACGCATACTGGCGGAACGCTGTGCTGCGAGTCTGCCGACTTTCGACACCCGTCCGTGCAGAGAGGCAACGATTGACGATATTGATACGGACACCATCGTTAGGGAATACCTGCCCAAGGCCATCGACGTAAAGGTGCTGGCCAAAGAACAACGATCGTTGAAGCAACAGCTGGCGTCGCTGCGTCTGTTCAACATGCAATGGGATTGTCCCACCTACGCGGCGCTGATTATGTTCGGTAAGAATCCTCGGTACTTCATGCCTGGGGCATACATTCAGTTCGTGCGGTTCAAGGGTGAGACGAATGGAGGCATGATTCTTAACGAGCGGCGGTTCGAAGGATGCCTCTACACGATGTTGCCCGAGTTGGAGAAATTCATCGACAACGCGATTGTGACCAAGCGACCTGTGCCCGTCAGTACTCTGAGGGAGAAGGATGTGCGCAACTATCCCTACAAGGCCCTGCGCGAGCTGATGATGAACGCCGTGATGCATCGCGACTACCAGTCGAATATGCCCACAAGGCTGTATCAGTATGACACGCATATAGAGGTGATGAATCCTGGCGGGTTGTATGGTCAGGCGCGGCCGGAGAACTTCCCCTACGTGAATGACTATAGGAACGGCGTGGTAGCTGAGATGATGAAGACGCTGAACTACGTCAATATGTTCAATCACGGCGTGGGCGAGGTTCAGGATTTGCTGAGGGCAAACAATAGTCCGGCAGCAGAATTCAACGTGAGTTATCTGACGGCTTTCAGCGTTGTAGTGAAGGAGCCGGATGAGACAAGCTTGCCCAAGCTTGCCCAAGTAAATGGGAAAGTTAATAGGGCTGATAATGAGAAGGTTGTAATGGAGCTTTCCCAAATGTTGTCCCAAGCATGCCCAAGCAGTGCCCAAGTATCGCCCAA
>Ga0310697_10005260_pt1 | contig 12554 bp, 5 predicted proteins | sample 172DNAGHGlowgp2_FD_203883 | JGI IMG/M metagenome (GOLD analysis project Ga0310697, IMG submission 203883) | Sheep rumen microbial communities from Palmerston North, Manawatu-Wanganui, New Zealand - 1728 DNA GHGlow gp2 (v2) (version 2) | ecosystem: Host-associated > Mammals > Digestive system >... | reverse complement strand
TGACCATCTCCAAGGTGCTGTACGGCAAGCTGCCCTCCCTGAGCAGCATGATCCTCTTCTGCCTGCTCCTGGGCATCTTTGCCATTGGTGCCCCCGGTGTGCCGGGCGGTACGGTCATGGCCTCCCTAGGCCTCATCACCGGCGTGCTCGGCTTTGACAGCGACGGGACCGCGCTGATGCTGGCGATCTTCGCCCTGCAGGACAGCTTCGGCACCGCCTGCAACGTTACCGGCGACGGCGCTCTGACACTGATCCTCACGGGATATGCCGAGAAGCACGGAATCAGGGAAGAACAGGCGGCAGGCGATAATTAACAGCACAAAACGCCTTCAGCCGCAGGATCCGGAGCATAAAAAAAGAAACGCCGAAATGACGCATGGGTTCGATCGGTATTTCTGATCAGCAAATAACAGCCGCTTGATACAATGCACCACTTTTTCTAAGGTGGTGCATTGTCGCCTTTAATCCGGAAAATGATCATAGCTGAGCGTCAGACCATCAAAAAAAACAGTCACCCTTGCGGATGACTGTTCAGGCGGTGGATTCGAAAGAAATCAAACTCTCGTAGCTCACGGATGCAAACCGTACGCTTTCCCGTCAGAAGTATTTTGAAAAAAGCAGAAGCGTGATCCGCAGGGGCTCGCACTTGAGCCACAGGCTGAAATTTAACCGATCGCACCGGGCCAGGCAGCCTCAGCGTCACCGGCCGGATAAACCCGGATAAAACCTAATTCACCAAGGATATACTCATGTGTGGAGTCGTAATCGGCCAATCCGATCTCATCCCGGTATTTCTGCGTCCTGTGAAGCGTCAGTAAATATTTAGACGTGGACGCATCTTTGGCAACGGAATACTCTCCGGAACTGAACAGCACGTCCTTCTGCCCGTCGATAACGGCATACTGCTGGAATGTCCCGTTATCATAATAGAACCAGAGCGTCGGAAGGTACTGCTCACTTCCATCCGCTTTTACCAGCTTTTGCTTGTCCACCTGCATAAAAGCGGCAACAAGGTTCAAGTCTGACCGGACGTCGTTCGGATACAGGCAATAGTCCATCACACGATCCAAATTGATATCAAAGGTAAAATCGACGGGCTTCAGCTGATGATCCTCTGCATGAATATTCTGAGCATGCACCGTCAAAACATGCGGCGTCAGGTCCTGCCAGCCCGGATTCTCCCAATCGAAATTCAGTTCAAAATTTCCTGTAGAGTACAGCTCATACCGATTTTCATGATTCACATATTGGACATAAGTGTAATCCTTAAAAAGCAAGATTATTGTGTCCGACAGTTTTTTAGACTGGTCAGCTTCGGTTATGATCTGCGTATTCGGGCAGGAATAGACAGCCAGAATTTCCGGTGATGTATTCTCCGCGTATGCAGCAAAACACATCATGCAAAACAGAACGGAGACAATAACAGCAGCGATAAATCTTTTAATAGGAATACAACTCCTTTCCAATTTTCAAACACTCTTCTTATTTCTCGTTATCCCGTTTGTGTGAATTTTAACAGATGAAATTTGTTTTGTCAATGCAGCCGACACTGAAACGCGGTGAATGCGGCGGGCTCGAAGGGGAGCCGCGTGCATCGGCATTGGCAATACAGGAATTCATCTAGGTGTGTATCAATGCCATTATGATAGTGAATGTCATCCTGAGCGTAAACGAAGTATCTTTTTCTGAAAGCTTGCAAAAACATCAAAAGAAAGATCCTTCTTCACTTCGTTCCTCAGGATGAGAAAACGGTAAGCATTTTGCCGCGTGTCAGATCATGATTCGATCTCCTTCGAGCAAAACAAAAAAGCCACCGAATGGTGACTTTTGTTTTGGTGGACTCGAAGGGGATCGAACCCTCGAACCTCACGGATGCGAACCGTGCGCTCTCCCATCCGTGACAGTTATAACGGACAGAAAGCAGGGGAGTATATGCCGGAAATCGAAAGAATCAAGAAAGAAAGGATCGAATCAAGGCGTATGACCTTTTCCCCACCGAGGCGCTCAGAAAGAGGCGCCTCTTTATCATGCGCCGGGGCAGGGGAGTGACCCGCACGGCTGACAGGTGAGCTACGCACCACCGGAAATACGTTTCATCGTGAAACGGATTAGTTCAATAATTCCATTATTTGTATATATGAGCTTGATTTGAAAAAGGTTAATTGTTAAGAAGGGATATTACTTGACAGTGTGTTTCTTATATTATAAAATTAATTGCCAGTATTATACAAGATATAGAAGGTGGATTATGAAGGAACTAAAAAAACTTCTTCTTAAACCAAAAGTTAAAGCATGTTGGCTTGGAATACTAACCATTCTAAATAGCATTTTCTGTAACTATGCCGTAGGGAGCAACATATTTTGGAAATGGGCAGTGCTTTTCTTTACTGCTGGGATATATGTTTTTTCGTTAATCAAGTATACAGATGCTGAGAATGATTCTATAGAAGAATTGGAACGTGTAAAAGGTGAAGTGGAAGACATGGAGCTCTCGCTAAAATCCTATTCAACTTCATTACAAGGTGTTACGGAGATCTGTAAGTTCTGTGCAAAAAAAGCCAATGTACAGATTCATGAAATTATCGAAAACAGCAGATTAGACTGTAAAACATGGAATTTTGATGTTGCATGCGACTCGGTCTGTAAAGCAATATACCAATATATTATTGAAAATCTGAACCTTCAGGAAACAGATGGAGGAATAGTAGACATTGAAATTGCATATGTAAAAATAGTAGAGGCAGAGAGAAAGCAAGAAAGTAATACAGACAGGATTAGCTTAAGCGGGTATTATCATCCAACAAGAAATGGGCCTAAAATACAGGGAAAGAAGCGTCCCGTTGAGGAAAATGGCTACCATGATGCGCAGCTATTCTTTAAAAACATGGATTCACTGGACATTCAAATGAACTCGTCCGAAATTAAATCAGTATTTAAAAACCAAGATAATAAAGATTACACCCAATATCTCGGCGTGCCAGTGTTTTGCTCAACATCAGAAAATACAAGTAAAATGGTTGGACTACTGGAAATAGTATGCCATGGTGATAGCGTGCTTTCGCAAGATAGAAAGGTTATAGAGACGATGGCAAATCATATCTTTGCCCCATACGCATATCTTTTTCTCCTTCTGTTTAAGATGGATAAAGCCCTCAGAGCTGTCCCGGTGGAAGGGAGTAAATGAATGGCAAAATCGAAACATTACGTTAGCATGTCGAAAAGAGCAAATATTGTAATTGTTGCGCCAACTTCAAAGTCACAAAAGGCGGCTCGTACAATTGTACGAGAAGAGTTTTCACCACAAGTGAAAGTCGAAACAAACCCAAAATCATATCTTGTTGCCTTTAAAAAGAAATCGCCTACTCAGAGTAGTAATACGAGAACTATAGCATCTAACAGAAACTTTAAAGTTGCTAGATAGCTAAGTAAGTAATAAATATTGTAAAAAATCCGTTTCACCGTGAAACGGATTTTTTCATATATACTGCGAAGCCCAAATTTGACCTTTGAAGGGAGGGATGCCATGTATTTTACCAATGGCGATCATAGGGCTTTTGAAAGTCTCATGCGAGGAACACCCGGCTCAGACCACTATGACAGCGGCAAGGACGGCCCGTTTCCTGAGTGTCGTAACTGCCGCTGGCACAGACCGTACCGCAAGAATCAGTACTGCAAGTCTGCCGAGTGTCCCGTTACTCCCAGCCGCATGACCGCCATCAGCAAAGGCAATCCGCCGGGGAAAAGAGGTGAGGCCACCTGATAATTACTGTTCCCAAAACTACGAAAAAGGAGGAACAGTACCCTAAGCCAAGAACAAATGGCGCAGAAGCATTGTCTCATAGGTAAAACAAATTAGCATTTTAGTATATTTTATCTGGCTCATACTGCAGCCCTTTTTCTCACCTTATAAGGAACAAAAAGGTTTTCACATAAAGCATATTCACAAATCTACCATTGCTTCTTTTGAGGAAGTCTATAAATACTGCCTCCTATATGATCACCCTCATAAGTATACACAGCTTCCCACTCACTCCATTTTGCGATTGAGTAATCTTCAGCATGGATTTCTTTCTCTGCGTCAACAAGCCAAACCAGCTTCATTCCGGTTTTTGAAAGAAAGCTGTCCAGAATATCTTTACGTACAACAACACTATTGACTTTTTGAGTTAAGTCAGTATCGAATGCTGCAAGCTTACCGTCTAGATCATAGAAGAATCCATCTGAGACAATTTGTTTCAAGCCCATGACTTCAATTAGTTTAGCGCACGGGAGACTGTAGGATATAGCTTCCTCTTTGGTTGCATCATATTCTTCTTCCCAAAGTAGATCCGTAGTCGCGTGAAGTATTTTCCCGATTCCCTTTTCAACTTCGCGGCGTCGAGTTTCTTTTTTAAATTGAAATTGTATTTCTGGAGTCTCTGAATCTATCTCTATTCCATCTGCATCAGAAAAAAGCTCACTATCTGATGAAAACTCATCATCTTCATCAGCACGGCCCTGATATTTTCTTAGAAGTGCTTCAATTGGCGTGAGATCCGGAACCTGTGTTGTTTCTGTAACGGTTTCAAACTCACCAGTTTTGACCTTAGCATCCACCCATGCGTATTCCTCGAATTCCCGGCAACTTGGCGACCAAGGGTATTCACGATTGAATATCGTATAAGATTCATGGTGGGAAGAAATATCATGCGAAATAACAGAAAGACCCTTTTCTGCGCACTTAGTCAAGTCATCTGCTTGCTCTGGTTTTACAAAATATGCATATAGCCAACTCCATACTAAAAGCTTCTCAAAATTTAGATCTTTACGTCCAGTATCACAGTATTTTGTCAAACATATCCACTGCTGTCCATTGCAATCGGTCAGAATCAATGTTTCTTTCAGACCTTTAATGAAAACGCCCGTTGCTTCAAGCCAACTTTTCTGAGCGTCAACATCAGAGATGTTGGAACCTTTGTTTTCTTCTACTCCGCATGCTATATGTTCCTCCAATGCCGTAAATACTGGTGCTTCAGCGCAAACCATAAAGCTTTGATTTAATGTTGGATCAAAATCCCGCACATAAGGTTCCCACGGACCATCAAACTGGACAAGTTCTTGTGGAGGGTAATTCCATCGATCAATCATCTTGCAATTATCTGAAATACGGGCAAGCATATTATACATGGTAATCCACTGATACTTCTTGCCAATTCTTTCTGTCTTGATAGTTTGATGCCTTTTAAATCCTCCACAATGTTGATCATGTTCTCCGAAGAATTTCTCATTGAAACCAAGATCATTAAGAATATGATAGATGGCATAGTTGAACATTTTTTTGTCATCTATCTCAAAGTTGTGTAATGCGCTTTGAAAAACATAGCGTCCGAAGTCACCATACATTCCCATGCCTTCAAAACGCATGGAGTGCAACAACCAGCGTATTGCTCCGTCATAATCTCTTTCCAAATAATGCTGATCCTCAATTTCAGGAATTGGATCAGAATTATATGGAGGAGCAATCTTCTCATGTGTAATTGGACCTTGGTAATCGGGATTCTCGTCGAAAAATTTTTCGATAATCAGTCGTGCATAGTCTCTTAGAAGAATATCCGGGTAGACTTTCTCTTGGTTGAAAACAGATTCATACACATATTCTGCCAACTTTTGAAGACTACCACTATTACGTTTGCAGCATGCTCCAAATACAACCCCGAATACTCGCTGAACTACATAGGGATCGTCAACATCTTTGAATTTATGCAAGATTGGTATGCAAAGTTGGAAATGCTCCTTCAAGATCTCTATCATCGCTTTAGATGTGAAATCCCTGAGCCAGCGATTTGAAGATGTAAGTAGCCACCCGAATAGTGTCAGAAGGAGCTCAATCTGTTTTACACTTGTATGATCAAGTTTTTCTCCACGATCATACATCTGAATGAGCTGTACTACTCGGTCTTCATCATACATAGGTAATTCGTTAATATAGAGTGTCCAAAGGTGGTCTCTTTTGGCTAGTTTGTATTTAGAAAGAAAGTCATGGAGAAAGTCCGCGTTCAGAGGATGGTCAACCTTTACACTATTACCGATAAGCATAGGCCAGAGATCATCTTTTGTACACGGATATTTCTTGAGCGATTCAAAAAGCAGTTCCTTGGAAATATACTTTGCGTCTCTCCACTGGAAGGAGCTAATGTATCTTGAAAAAACCTCCCATTGGTCGTGCTGTTCTTTAATCAAGTCTATAACATCAATACATTCTTCCTTGTATTTTTCAGCATACAAAGCACAGATGTTCACAAATAGATCAATGCCCGAGAAACTGTTAAGTTCTCCATTTTCAATTTTAAGAATATTCTTCGATAGATAGTTGCGCAAATCATTTTTGTCGTTGTATGCATCTAAAATAGCCTTGGCACAATAGTAGTCATTCATTTGATCATAAGCAAAGAAGTAATACTCAATGTTCTCATCTGCAAAATTATGTAGTATTTCCTCCCTGACAAGTTGATTTATGAAAGGCGCTGCTATAATTCCATATTCATCCCAGAACTCTAAATGTACGAATTCTGTTTTAGTAATAGCTCGGCGGTTGTTTGTAACCATCTTGCTTGCCATTTGTGTAATAAGTGGCCTAAGAATATCGTCTCCTTCAGAATAGCCTCTGGAATGTAAATTCAGTGCAACAAAAATGTTCTTATTCGCTTTCTCAATTAGGCGCTCATATAGTGAGGGTAAACTAGCTTCATCTCCGCTGTATGTTTTACAATAAAGCGTGAGAAATAGCGGATTTGACAATTCGGCACCAAAGTATTCAAGCGGCGTAAAAGGAATACCGTAATGGTTTAAGAACTCTCTTACAGCAAAACCGCTATTATTCTCAAACCCCCTATGATAAATAGATACAATCGTCTCATTTTGCTTTTTATCCCGAATAGCATCAGAAAGAAGAAGGGATTCATATTCTGTGCGATATGAAAAAACCAGCCTTACCATAGGCGCCTTATCAATCTTATCTATGATAGCTGGAAGCTCGGTCTTCCACAAGCTTTTGTGCCATGTCTCATTTAGAGCGTCAATAAAAATAGGAACGATACAATTATCCCGCTCACCTATCGTCTCAAGAATATCGATCAAGTCTTCAAAACTGCATTCCAATCGAAGATTACTCATGATCTGTTCATGGATAGGCAACTCCGAATAATAAATGTCTGCAACGAGCAATAATGCCGCTTTATCATTCTCTATTATTTTTTTCGTTTTGTATGCCAGTAGTTGGGATTTCCCAGTGCCAGCCGTCCCGTTTAGCGCCATAACACTGGAAGAAAGAAGTCTTTTTTCTCTATCAGATATTGAAATACTACTCGGGAGATCTATAAGTATATCTAGTTTACCTAATTCTATTTCTATATCTCTGAAATCTTTTGCTGCTCCACCTCTCGCGTCCTTTAATAGCTGGTGGTTATGGGAACGAGTGTACAACATATCTCTCTTCTTCATGAGACTCTCTCTTGATTCTACGAGCTCATAAAAGAAGGGGTCAATATCCGCCATCACTATGCCTTCCCACGCAAAAGATTGGTATAGCGTCTCGGGCGTTACATCAGGTATCTGAGAAACGGTACTGATCAGTGTTGTTAAGTATTCTCGGTTATTTGGATTTTTTTCATACAGTTCTCCAGCATTATTCAGTAATGTGTGTTTTTTTGAGTTTATGTAGTCTGCTGCTTGCTGATCATGAAGAAACAACGACAGTTCCGTCGAATACACCGTTTCAACATTGAAATCTCGGTTAAATCGTTCTCCAAGGTCTTCAAACATATAGGCAGCATGCGTGGTAAACCACTCCTGGTTTAGTGTGTAATTACCGAAATATAAGAGACCAAGATATGGATAGTTGCCTCTCACAAGATCAAGAATTGCATTGTCTGTAATCAATTGCAGAGATATATTAGCCTTAGAGAGGATACCCATTGTGTTTGTCAAGCTATCAGTTGTTAACGGCTTGTTGCAGAACAAGTAGACAAGATCGACTTTACCAGCATAATGTTCAACTGTTTCTTGCGCTGAATGTTCAATCTGGCTATATGAAACCCGAGAATCGAAGAACTTCGCCTGAAAACCAATCCATCTCTTGTTTGTCTCGTCAAAGATTGGCTCTGTCTCTATTCCGTAATTATTTGGATTGGCATGCAGATACTTAAACTGCTTGTTCCCAGTAAGGTTCTCGTTTACAAACAACTGACGACATAGGTTTTCAAACTTGATCTGAATGCCGCTTGCATCCTGATTATAGGTTTTGAAGCTTTCCCAGTTAATTTGCATTTCAAACCTCCCGCATTTTAAGTATACCATTTGCGGATAATACTCTGGTTGCCAACAAATGAGCCATTGAGTCAGTGGGTTATCGGCGGAATGACATGCATTAGTTACTCCCCGATAGGAATGAAGATCATGCGATAGTTGCCATATAAATAATTGTTTTTCACTGTTACGCTTCTTACATAATTATATAGCATAAACTATAAATGCACAATACTGTTTCTCGTGAATTGAATTGGCAAGTGCGCAAAAAACGTGTCTCACCGTGAGACATGTTTTTTTATATATACCGCAAAGCCCCAATTTTGACCTTTGAAGGGAGGGATGCCATGTATTTTACCAATGGCGATCATAGGGCTTTTGAAAGTCTCATGCGAGGAACACCCGGCTCAGACCACTATGACAGCGGCAAAGACGGCCCACACCCGGAGTGCCGGAGCTGCCGCTGGCACCGACCGTACCGCAAGGATCGGTACTGCAAGTTTGCCGAGTGTCCCTTTACTCCCGGCCGCATGACCGCCATCAGCAAGGGCAATCCGCCGGGGAAAGGAGGTGGTGCCGTCCGCTAATCTCTCTTTTCCCCAAAAACTATTACATAGGAGGCGATTGCCAATTCTCAAAACAAAATGGCGCAGAAGCACCGCTGTGCTGCTCTGCGTTATGCTCATGTTCTGCGCAGCCTTTTCCCTGACCGCCTATGCGGACTCGGCGGTCATTACCACCGGCACCATGTACTCATATTTCCAGACGTACAACACGTCCGGTGTGTGGGTCGATCTCCAGACACCCGGACATGCTACTTCTGACGGTCAAGTGGCCTACTGTCTGCAAACCAGCAAAGATAACCCGTATAACGCGGCCTACTCCTCCGTTGACGGTGAAGCTGTGTACGACGAGTATATATTGACCGGCCTCAAGGCGATTCTCACCCACGGCTACCCTGCGGACAACGGCGGCTTTTCTGACCTGGAGGCCAGATACGCGACAGCGAACGCCATCAGATTTTTCCTTGCTGAGAACTACGCCGATGGGATGCCCCAGTACCTCAATCTCAATGTCAACGGCGACTGGATCAGAGGCAGGCCCGGCTATGAAGATCTGTTCTATTGGTCGCTCAGCTTGCTGCAAATGGCCCGGTCCGGGAATGTGTCCACCGGCGGTGCCGGGAGCCTGACGTTTAGCCCGTCGGAAATTACGCTCACCCAGGAGGGAGACTACTTCACCGGCAGCGTCACGCTCACCAACGGTATCAACGGCACCTATGACCTCATGGACGATATGCCGGAGGGCAAGCAGATTCTCGGACATACCGGCGCAGATCAGGAAACACTGACGATCAAGATCCCTGTCGCGTATGCCAATGGCAGCTATACGCTGTGCGCCTACGGGATGGATCACCTGCCCACCGCGAAGCTGTTCTTCTGGGCACCGTCCGTCTACAACCAGCAAAGAATCGTCACAAGCACACTGGACGGATCTCAGGACGTTTTTGTGAGAGGCTTCCTCACGGTGAAAACACCCAGCGCGACCGTGCAGCCGCAGAAAGGCAGCTTGCAGATCACCAAGACGGATGACAGCGGCAATCCGCTTTCCGGTGTTGGCTTCACCCTGTACGATGCTTCCAAGCGTGCGATCAGCACCAAGACCACAGACAGCAGCGGTATTGTCACGTTCTCCGATCTTGACCTCGGCAACTACTATTACGCAGAAACGAGCGCCTTGCCCGGTTATGTGCTGGATTCCACGCAGTACCCGGTCTCAATTTCCTCCAATGGGCAGGTCGTGAAAAAGGCCATGACCAACACCCCGGAGAAAGGCGGACTCCAGATCACCAAGACAGATGACAGCGGCAACCCGCTTTCCGGTGTTGGCTTTACCCTGTACGATGCTTCCAAGCGCACCATCAGCACCAAGACTACGGATAGCTCCGGTGTAGTATCATTCAGCGATCTTGCCCCCGGCAATTACTACTATGCGGAAACCGGCGCACTTCCCGGATATGTCCCTGACACCACACAGTACGCCGTATCCATCACAACGAGCAGCTTGCTTGTGAAGAAGACCGTCACGAATGAGCGCATCCCGGCCAAGGGCAGCTTGAAGCTCGTCAAGACCGACGAAAACGGCACCCCGATTGCGAGCACCGGCTTCCAACTGCTCGACAGAGACGGCAACCGGATCACAAGCGGCGGGACAGACAGCGACGGCGTCCTGGTATTCTCGGATCTCCCATTGGGCAACTATTTCTATCAGGAAACCTTTGCAGTTCCCGGTTATGCGCTGGACGATACCAAGTACCCCATCAGCATTACGGAGAACGGGCAGGTCATCACCAAGACCATCGTCAACTACAAATCCGCGGGCACCATCAAGATCCTCAAAACGGATTCCGAAACCGGCCAGCCCCTGCAAGGTGCCGAGTTTACAGTGTATAACGAGCGCATGGCTGAAGTCACCAAGGGAACGACTGACGAATCCGGCGTTGTGGTTTTTGCGGGACTGCCCCTCGGCCCGTATTACTGCCAGGAGACACAGGCACCTCCCGGATATGTCCCGCTGGGCAGCATCGAGCTTGTATATCTGGACGGGAACGGAAAGGTCGTCACGCTGACCTACACCAACAAGCCCGCCAGAGGCAGCATCAAGCTCACGAAGAAGAACAGCGACGGAGCGCTTTTGAGCGGCGTGGTGTTCACGCTGTACAATGCGGACAAAAACGAGCTTACCACCGGCACAACGGACGAAAACGGCGTTGTAGTCTTTGACAATCTCCCCATTGGGGATTACTGGTATGCCGAAACCTCAGAGCTTCCCGGTTATGTACCAAATCATAACCTCATGGCGGCGCGGGTCGGCTATCATACCGCAGTTGACGAACACACATTCACTAACTACAAGGCTCATGGTCATGTCCGGGTAATCAAAAGCGACGAGAACGGCGCTCCGCTTGCGGGCGTCCATTTCAAGCTGACCGATGAGGCCGGGAACCTGATCGACGAGGGCAACACCGGGACGGACGGCAAGCTGCTTTTCACCATGCTCCCCGTTGGTAAGTATATCCTCACGGAAACTGCGACACAGACCGGCTATGTGCTGGATGATACGCCGATTCCCATTGAGATCACCCGTGACGGCGAAGTTGTGAAAAAAGAGATCACCAATGCCAAGCAAACCGGCGGTATTGCTATCCTCAAGACTGACGCTGAGACAAAGAAGCCCCTTTCGGGAGCGCATTTTAAGCTGACGGATTCGACCGGCAAGCTCATCAAGGAGGGCGACACCGCAGCAGACGGCAAGCTCACCTTCACCGGCCTTCCCCTCGGCACCTACAAGCTGACCGAAACAGCGGCCCCGGATGGATATGTTCTGGACTCCACTCCAATCACCGTTGAAGTCACAAACGCCGGGCAGACTGTCAGCAAGACGATCACCAACAGCCAGCAGACCGGCAGCATAGCAATCCTCAAGACCGACGCGGAGACAAATAAGCCTCTTGCGGGAACGCATTTCAAGCTGACAGATTCCACGGGCAAACTCATTTCCGAAGCAGTTACCGGCACGGAGGGCAAGATTACCTTTACCGGAATGGCTCTCGGCAAGTATGTCCTGACCGAGACAGAAGCGCCGAAAGGCTATGCTCTGGATTCCACCCCGATCCCCGTGGAGCTGACTGAACATGGCAAGACCGTGGAGATCAGCGTCAAGAATACCCCAAGCCGAGGAAGCCTGAAGCTCATCAAGAAAGACGCTTATGAAAACAAGCCACTTGCCGGGGCAACTTACAGGCTCATGGATGAAAGCGGCAAGAAGCTGGCCGAAGGCACCGCCAACGAAAACGGTGAAATTGTCTTTGAAAACCTTCTCTACGGCAATTACCGGGTACAGGAGATCAGCGCCCCCAAGGGCTATACAGTGGATGAAAGGGCGTATACCGTGACCGTTCCCACGGAAAACGGCACCCAGACCGTAACAGATCTTCGCAGGCCGGGAACGCTGGAGGTCAGGAAGCAGGACGAGAAAGACAAGCCTCTCGCCGGTGCTTCCTTCCTTTTGGAATACTCCACAAACAACGGCACGACCTGGACCCCCGTCACAAACCGCAGCGGAGAGAACGTCACGGCGGGCGGCTGCACAAGTAGTAGTCTTTCTAATGGACAGCTTACTACCGACAGCACCGGCAGCGTCAGCTTTACCGGCCTCCGGGCGGACAGCACGATTCTCTATCGCCTGACCGAAACCAAGGCCCCGGCAGG
>Ga0310697_10005259_pt1 | contig 12554 bp, 18 predicted proteins | sample 172DNAGHGlowgp2_FD_203883 | JGI IMG/M metagenome (GOLD analysis project Ga0310697, IMG submission 203883) | Sheep rumen microbial communities from Palmerston North, Manawatu-Wanganui, New Zealand - 1728 DNA GHGlow gp2 (v2) (version 2) | ecosystem: Host-associated > Mammals > Digestive system >... | reverse complement strand
AATTACATGGTCGAGGTGGTGGACTTCGACAATGAGAGCCACACCTTCGAGGTGGATGCCCGCAGCGAGGCCGAGGCCAGCGAGCAGGCCGCAGACATGGCCATGGCCGCAGGTCTGCAGGTGAGTTACTGCAATGTTTACCTGTATGTAGATAGTTTTTAATTCCTTATATATTCATTTTCAAAATTTTACGATTATGGCAAATCTGATTTTAGCAAGCAAGCGAGAGGTTAAGAGCGGCGCCCAGATGTGGCATGTTTACCGCAGTGAGGACAATGTGAAAAGCGGCGAGTTCTACTTTTCCGAGGCTTTGAAGGCTTTACGTTATGCTTTCATCCTTAGAAAGCGCACTGGCGCAGTGATCCCGAAGGCCATCTATAACAAGCTGATGGCCGAGGTGAAGGCGAGCCAGCCGCAGCCGCAGGAGGCGAGCGCAGCACCCGAGCAGGAGAGCCAGCCCACCGCCGAGGTGGTGGGCGAGCCCTCGCCGCTGGCCCGCCAGTGGGTCGAGATGAAGGCCAAGCACCCCGATGCGATTTTGTTGTTCCGCGTTGATGAGTTCTACATGAGTTTTGGCGATGATGCGGTAGCCGTTAGCGAGATTTTGGGCATAGTGCTCACCCGCACGCAGGCGAAGGACATCACCGAGCGTCAGGCAGCATTCCCCGCCCACAGCCTCGATACGTATTTACCAAAATTAGTTCGCGCAGGCAAGCGTGTGGCCATCTGTGATGGCCTGCCCGAGCCGCAGCCCGAGAAGAAGAGCCGCAAGCGCAGCACCAAGAAAGCCGAGAACAAGTAAGTATAAGTTTAACATGGTGGGCGAGGCCAGCCCCCGCCCACCGCAAAAAATCAAGAGCTATGACACGAGAAGTGAAAAAAGCGGTTACCCGCATTCGCCGAGTACAGGACGCAGTGTATAACAACAAGGTGGGCATTTGCCACTCGATGAGCATCCACACCAATACGCTGGTGCGATGCGATGGTGAGGTGATGACATGGTGGACGGTGTTCGCCCACCAAGGCGAGCCGCCCGCCAAGGCCTGCAGGTCATGGACATTTGCCGATGACAGCACGGCCGAGGACATCGAAGGCATCCTCAAGGAATTGAGCGAGTACATCGAGCACGAGGTTTAAGGCCTCCCGTTCCGCAGGTGGGCGAGAAGATCGCCCACCGATCGGAACCGGCGCCGGGCGTCCCCATCGATGGGGAACGCCCGGCTTTTTCGTTGTCTTTTGCCATCCCACGACACAAACATACCTTTGCCACAAACTAAAATCGATAGAATATGTCAGTCACATTGAATACTCAACTTGAGGATCTCATGTTTTCTTCACAGATTCCCGACCTCGACCTCACGACGAGCGACGACAACGAGGCCGTCGTGTCGATCGTCTCGGGCGGGGCCACGGTTTTCTCGGCCACACACATCCCGTATCAAAGGAATATCATTGTCCACGATATCCGTTCGGTTGTCGAGTATTACATGCGCCAGGGCAGCCATGCCCTGCGCTCGTTCACGCTCAAGGCCAAGCACAACGGATCCACCCAGACACTGGCCACCTTCCAGGCAGTGTATCTGGAGCAGCACTTCACAGGTGACACCGAGGAGTTCCTGCGAAACAATTTCCTCACCACAATGGAAGGGAAACTCATGGCGCCGGGGGCGACCGAGTTCCTGTATTATTACCGCAAGGCGTACTCCCAGGAGTCCGTGCGCTTCCGTGTCGTGGCCAGCGTCTATGACGCCGAGCCACGAGTGTTCCAGTACTCGCCCCAAAACTCCATAAGCACCATCGACACCATCGCCAGGATTGAGGTGACCATGAAGCTGATGCTCGACGCCGTGGAGTCCCACGGATGGGTAAGAGAGCACATCAGGCCGCTGGCCTGCAGCGTCCAGGTCGGCGCCCGGTCCTTCACATTCTATGTGCAGGACTGCGAGCCGAACCTCACGCTATATTTCCGCAATGCGTTCAACTGCTTCGAGTGCTGCGCACTCCAGGCAGTGACCACGCATAAGCCCAAGGTTGACCGCTCGATAGCCGTCACCAACCGCATCTCCACGTTCTACAACCAGCAGAACGAGAAGCTGTACGAGGTCGAGACTTCGGGCCTAACCATGGAGCAGGCCCGGTGGATCGAGCAGCTGTTCTATTCGCACGATGTGCGCATGGCGACCAAGCGCACCGACTTCTCGCAGGGTTACACTCCGCAAGGCATGCCGATTGTGCTCATCACCGAGCCGACCTGCGAGATCAGCGACGCGGACGGTGAACTCAACACCGTGAAGTTCACCTACCAGTACCAAGACAGGCGGACGTATCTGCCGACAGATTACCTGTCAGTGGATCACGACCGCATCTTTACCGAAGAGTTTGACCCCTCATTCCAATAGATCTATGGCACAGTCAATCCACATCAGCACCCTTCGCAGGATGCTCAAGGCCGGTGACCCGGTTGACCTGAAGCTTTGGACCAAGAGCGGGGAGATCCAGTGCTGGCGCAACTGCATCCCCCTGCGCTACAACTTCTACCAGGGAACCCAGCAGTTCAAGCTGCTCGACAGCAGACAAATTCGCACTGCCCGTTTGGTGTGTATTTTCGAGGTTAACGGTATTTCTATATTTCTCTAAATTTTGTCGCATTTCGAATACGATTATTAGGAAATAGTCGTATCTTTGCTATTCAATATTTCAGCCTTATTTGTATGAAGAGATTTTTAGTTTTTCTATTGGCTTTCATTGTATTGTTGATTGGCACAGATACATATTTAAATCTGCGTATTTTTCCGCATGATCTCATTGGCACTTATTATGAAGTGCCAATAGGAGACAATTACAAACTGGTAGCATTATCAACAGAGTATTGCAATATCGTTGGAACCGTTGGCGTGATAGAGTTAGACTCAATTGATTCGATACTCGTAACCAATGAAAGCGTAATTGGAAAGTTTAAAGATTCTGATGGCCATAATACTCCCTATTTTAGTTTCGATATCAATACGGGAAAGCAAAGTCGTTATGAAACCCTGGGAAAGTTGCAAAAAGAGCGGAATATCCAATCTGTCACGTTTACCACAATGATTAAGTATTACTGGAATAATCGTAGGAATGCTGATATATTGGCATTCATTTCTTGCTTCGTTGTTGCAATGATGTTTACATTAATAATTGGTAAAAAGAGAAAGATTCGCACATAGATTTGTAGTATTAAGATTATCATCATTAGGAAATAGTCGTATCTTTACCATTCAATATTATAATTCATATTAGTATCGATATATGAAAAAGATGTCTTTATCCAATCGCCGCATGATAGTAAAATGCCTGTTTGCTATTCATTTTATTTGTTTGGTAATATGTGCCTTTTTGCTATTTACGTTGAGAAGAAGTGAACATTTGCGATGGGGTTTAGGTTACATAATAGTATGGGGGACGATACTGTCGGCCTTACTATTGTGTTTTCTTATTAACAAGCAACTCAAACATTGGTTATTGCTTAAGATTTACTGCGTTGTTTTCTTTCTTGCCAGTGCAACATTAGGCGTTGTTACTCAGGGACTGGGATTAGATACTCTTTTTCTTCCACCAAAATATTGTTCAGATGGAGATTATCTGATTAGGAGTAGAATTGATTCAGAGCCCATTGTTAATATCGTCCTCTTAAAAAATGAAGGTATTATCGAAAAACTGATTGCAACATACTATTATCCAACTGCTGATTCTATCAAAATCTATGAAGACAAAGGTGCTATAGTAATTTATTGCAGTAAAAATAATTTCTATACCGATTCATTGGGGTGCATAGAACCATTATATAATCATTTAGCTGACGAGGATGAAATAAAGGCATTGGCTAGAGACTTGAAAGTTGATATCGATCATAAATTTTTTCAATTTTAGATTTTCCTTGTCTTTTACAATTAGAATATAGCTCCATAATTTTGCGGAAACTTAAACCGCGAGATTATGGAGTTAAATTTTAATAGTGTAGAAACCATCCCGGTGCTCAACGCATCGGCCGCTTTCAAGACCGACAGCGGCAAGGTGTTCAAGGAAGACGTGGACATCGTGCCGACAATAATCGACAAGACGCTGTCCTACATCCCATGGGGGAGCGATAACAATATGCCGTACCACATCATCAACCTCATCGAGAGTGACGAGACCCTCGCCACCTGCCAGATGTTCAATGCTGAGGTATGCTACGGCAGCGGGCTGCAGTACAACACCGACTCGTGTGGCGGCGATGTCAAGCGGGAGGTCGAGGACTTCCTGCTCGACAACGCCTTGCCCTCGTACTTCCTCGGTGTGTGCCAGGACTTCAAGCACTTCGCCTTCTGCGTCTCGGTCGTCATCCTCAATGCCGAGGGCACGAGGATTGTACGACTGATCCGCAAGGAGGCCTGCTACTGCCGTCTTACCCCTGCGGAGAAGGACGGCAGCATAAAGCAGGTGCTCTACGCCAACTGGCGCCAGCCCGTGGCCAGCCGTGACGATATCGAGGTGATCGACCTGCTCGACATCAATTCGCCTTGGCGCGACCTGGCGATACGCATGGGGCGCATCGCCGGTGACGACGGCAAGCGCCGCATCCGCACCAAGTCCCGCAAGTTCGCCGTGCTGACGCGGGTCCCGACCCCCGACAGCACCTATTACCCGATACCGTACTACGGCGCCTTGTTCCGCGGAAAGTGGTACAACATCAAGCAGCTCATCGGCATGGCCAAGGAGGCCAAGCTGAAGAACATCGCCCCAATCAAGTACCAGATCGAGATCTCGAACAAGTATTGGGACTCCATCTTCAAGAGTGAGGGCATCACCGACCGCCGCGAGCAGCAGAAACGCATCGTCAAGGAAAAGCAGCAGATCCTCGACTTCCTTACCGGCGTGGAGAACGCTGGCAAGGTGTGGTTCTCCACCTTCTATGTGGCTCCCACAGGCGAGGTCCAGCATGAGGTCGTCATCAACAAGATCGACTCCGACAAGGAAGGCGGCGACTGGTCAACGGACATCCAGGAGGCGGTGAACATGATATGTTTCACCATGCGTGTGCACAGCAACCTGGTGGGCAGCGTGCCCGGGAAGTCGCAGAGCAACAACTCGGGCAGCGACAAGCGCGAACTGTACACCATCGCCCAGGCCCTGCAGAAGCCGTATCACGACCTGCTGTTCACGGTCCACCAGATCGTCATACGCTTCAACGGCTGGACGGGTGCCTATCCCGACTGCCCCTTCATCCAGCTCACGACGCTGGACGAGCATCAGGACGCAAAACAGGTAAGCATGAATGATGATGCCTGATTGCAATCGGATTACAATCCAATAGCAGTCTAGAGCAGTCTGACGGCATTTAAGTGTGTCTGAACATCAGGAAGTTACGCCAGCAGAATTATTAGATAGCAGTCTAATAGCAATCTGAGTGCAAGCTTGTACAATCTTATGCAATCAAAACAATCGAAAAATTGCATTTACCATACAGTGACCATAGATGACCAGAAAAGGCCAGAAACTGCTTTTTGCAAGTCATTAATTCATAGTGGTTTATAAAATGCTATTTTCGATTTTGCCATACAGTGACCATAAACGACCATACTTGACCAAACTTAATATGAAAACTAAGAAGATTAAAAGACCTAGAGTTAAGGAGAGAATCCTTGAATTATGGAATAGAGGAATGTGCGTTGCAGATATCGCGCGACGCCTGCATATGGATATCTTATATGTAGCCAATAAGCTGAAGTATTATGGAGAAATCCCAAAAGACTTATTCTGATGGAAACGAAACTGATAACCAATGACCAGCAGTTGCGCAGGTACCTGCCCAACGCTTTCGACACCGTGGAAGGCGAAACGACCTTCCACGAGAAGATCCTGCCATGGCTTGACCAGGCAGAACGATGGGTATTCACCCAGTTCATCGGTGACGACTTCGCACCTGAACTGCTCGCCATGGAAGAGACCGAGCCGCTGCGCACCTGCGCAACGCTCGTTGTGGTCCATGAGGCGTTCATGCGGGCCGTGCCGTCACTTGACCTGGTGCTCACGCCGAACGGATTCGGCATCGTGAGCAACCAGAACATCGCTCCGGCAAGCCCGCATAGGATATCGAGGCTCCTCGGCTCGCTGGAGACGAGCCGGGACATCGCCATCGAGCAGCTGATCCATAACCTATTCCTCAACAGCTCATGGAGCGCCAGCCCCAAGCGGCAATGGTTCAGCGCAACGCTGTTCCCGAACATCGACCTGGCCAACCTGTGCGGTTTCACCGAACACCGGTGGGCGAACTACCTGGGCCTGCGATCCAAGGCGATAGAGGTGGAGCAACGCCTGGCCGAGGAATACATCTCGCCAGAGCAACTGGCCGTGTTCCGTAGCGAGGTCATGTCCGCATTCACGGATATATCCGTCGCCACGTCCCACCATACCCGTGTCATCGAGCAACTGCGGCAGATCGTTGTCACCGCCCTGCAGGGCAACCAGGTGCCCATTCAGTCGCTGCGTGACATCGTTGACCTGATGCGTAAGAACGAGACCTCGTTCCCGCACTTCCGCAATTCAAACACCTACAAACTCTTCGAGCCGCCAGTGTTCGAGAACAAAAAGAAAGCCTCCGGCTATTTCTTCTAATTCTCGAAGGTTAGAAATTGGTGATTAGAGAGATTTGTCGATTTGAATAGATAGTTTATTGGAAATATGATATATCTTTGTAGTCAATAATAAATTGATATTACTTAAAATGAAAGAAGCAATTTATTTATGTCTTTTACTGGCCTGTGTTAGTTGTGTAACGAACCCTGACAATGGTTTTAACAAGGAGGGTGTACCTAAAGAAATCACTCGGACATTTGAAGAATTCGGATTCTCGATTACAGCCCCATGCGATTTGTTCTGTAATAAATACCCATCTCATGCGTTCGTTGTAGCTGAATATTATAGCATTCAAAAAAACTTACCATTTTATAGAATTGAGGTAAGAGAAAAGCTAATAATTGACGAATTATCAGAAACGGAGCAAAATGAGGAAATGGATGAGATGATAAGAACATGCTTCATAGGCTTCACCAAAGTTGAGAAAGTATTATTCTCAAACAATAAATATCCTGGTTATGTAGGTGATAAAAATCTGGATGGAAGTACAGTTCATATGATGATGTTCAATAAAGGAAAATATATTATTTCATTGATTGTCACTGCTGACACTTCTGTCATAGACCAAAAATTCAATGAATTCACAAACAGTTTCAAAGCGATTGACTAGGCATAAAACAATGTCTTTTAAGCATAGAGGCGGTTACCGTACCTTCGCAGTACGATAACCGCTTTTATTATGCAACAAGACAAACCTACAATCAACCTCACTGTTCCCACTGGGTGGGACCAATTGAACGACAAGCAGCTGCGTTATGTCTTCGGACTGATGGCGCAAGGCTTCTCAACGGTGCAGATCAAGACCTACTGCCTTTTCCGTTGGACGGGCATGCAGGTCATGCATAAGTACGGCAAGGGATGGTGGTGCAAATTCGCTCACGACGAATTCTTTATCATGGCCGAACAAGTTAACGCCGCCCTTGCTGTCCTCGACTGGCTTGATAGCTTGCCCACATTGCCTGTACGTATCAAGCGTATCGGCAGGGGGCACGCCTTAGCTGCAGATTTCCAGAAGGTGCCCTTCGAGACGTTCATCATCTGCGACAACCTCTACCAGGGCTACCTCTCGGCTAAGGAGGACACGCTGCTTGACGACCTAGCCAGGCAGCTCTATAAGTCCTCCAAGGTCACACCCACCGAGGCGGAACGCATCGGCGTGTTCTACTGGTTTGCCTCACTCAAGGAGATGTTCGCTCGCCAGTTCAAACACTTCTTCAAGCCCATCAGCAACGCAGGCGATGCTGACGGCAACATGTTTGAACAGACCCAGTCCCAGTACGAGATCCTGTACGAGGCCGTCAACTCGCAGATCCGCGCCCTTACCAAGGGCGACGTTACCAAGGAGAAAGAGGTGCTCGCCATAGACACCTGGCGGGCCCTCACCGAGCTGAATGCTCTCGCTAAAGAATATGATGAGTTTAACAAAAAGTACCCTAACAAATGACAGAGCAATATCCTCAGGGCATCTGGGATGCCTCAGAATATTTTGAGCACCTCACCGCAGCCAACCGCCTGGCAAAAAGTGAACGCTTCACCTTCTGCCATGTCAGCGGCTTGGACGGTTTCGAGGAAGCTTTGGCACACATGCAGCGGACTACCGCCTTCGTGTGCGTCAGCGACATCGCCAATGGCTTTACCGAGTTGAACAACACGCCCCACACCCGTCGGGTGAAGACCGTGTTCCTGGCAAAGCGCCACAAGATTGACGACATGGCGGCACGGACACGCTGCATGGAAACACTGCGCGAGCTCTTCCGCCAGTACATGTCGCTGCTGATTCTGGAGAAAACCAAGCTGGAGCAGCACTGCATCTACCTCGACCCGAGGATATCGTTCAACGAGATTGACCGATACTTCTTCAGCGGATGTGCCTGCGCTTTTTTCCAGATAGCCGTAGATGTCTATACTGACCTGAGATATAATGCCGATGAATGGATAGATGCGCATAGTTGAGAAACGCTCGCCGTTTGCAGCACCGCACTTCGTGCGACTTACTGCGCTCGGTTTCTCGAATGCTTCGCATTTTCAGATAGCCGTAGATGTCTATACCGACTTGAGATACAATGCCGATGAATGGGAATAAGCCTACCGAACAACAGGCGCTGCAGGAGCGCCAGAAGTTCGTCACCGCCTTTAACGACACGATGCTCAAGATTTGGCAGGAGCAGATAACCCTGCTTGGCGTCATCGATACCGGGGCGCTGCTCGCATCACCCAAGGCCTTGCCGCTTCGTGCCGACGGTCGCTTCTTCGAGGTGGGATTGTCCCAGTCCTTCCTCGAATACGGCTTGTGGCAGGACTACGGCACGGGCCGCGAGACGCCCCGTGGCAACAGTGGCGATCTTGGCAGAGCCAAGAAACGCCAACGCCGCCGATGGTTCTCCCGCAAGTATTACGCCTCAGTGATGCGACTGAAGGAGTTCTACGAAGAGAACATCGGAAAGAACTTCGCAGGAATTATGAGTGATTTTGCCCGGCATTGTAATAGTAAACATTGAAAGTTGTTATTTATATCTTCTTATTAATATGTGTATCGTGCCTGGCCACGCGTGAGCGCCGCCTGCTTTTTTAATAAGAATAGAGGTACAGAAATTAGGTGAATAAAGCTGAATGAAGTTTTTTATTTTCAAACGGTTGAAATTCAGTGGTTTACAAAAGGAGAAATTAACTGCGATTATTTGCTGGTTTCAGTAATTGTCAGTAACTTTGCAACCAAGGTATATCCGTATTGTTGAACGATTTAACAGGATACAGATATGAAACATCGTTTGTCAAATAAGACATCAATTCTCCATCCAGTTGACTCTAGCCTGGAGGCTCGTTTCATGTCATCAATAGAACCGTCCCTTTTTCTTTAGACTGACCAATTTTGCCGAAGGCAATGACAAAGAACGAAAAAAACATACTTCGCATTGGACTATATTTCATGGTGTTAGGCATCCTTTGTTCTTGCTTAATTCCGATATATTTATCCAATCCATTTGAAGATAGTGGCTTGGATCTTGCGGTGCCTTTTTTCGTGATCCTTGTCTGTGCGCCGAGGCTTTTTTATGACAAGATCTGGGCAAGCCTATTGCTCTTGACTTGTGCCATTTTGACAACATTATGGCTATTATATTTCACAGGAGCAGCTGTCTTACAGACTATTGCCAATTTAGATGTCTTCGACGGATTCATTATCAGTTTCTTGATTATTGTCACATTTATAGCGATGTTAAGCTGTTACCTGTGCTGCCGCCTCTACAAATTACTTTTCAAGACAAAAGAAACAGTATGAAACAGTTCATCAAAATAGTAAACTCTGTTTTATTGATAGTATCATTATTGTTATTAGGATCATCTTGTTCGACTCTCAATATAAAGAATATTGAGAAAAAGTTGATAACGAAGAACCCTGGCAGCGTGGCCATAAGTATATCAACCACATACCTGCCAGCAAAGACTGTTTGGTACTACACTGCAGACTCTATCTTTGTCTTTAAAAAGACATTAAACAGGAACCAAATTGCTCAAGACAAATATGGTTTGGATAAGTCTATACATAATAGCCTTTTCTTTAAAGAACTTGTTGATTTTGAAGCGTTTGAAAACGATATCTATAAGCACTGTGGTTATGTTTTGGATGGCGATGAGTTAACTTTGACATTGACAAAAGACTCAAAGATTATTCAGAAATCATTTTTTATAGACATTGATCGTTTCGTATCAACCACCTTTGACCATGATGTATTGAATACCATTAAGAGTGATATTATCACATACTCTCTATGGCCACTTCTGAACGATAACAACAAAGGAGAGTCCGATAATGAAGAAAAACAAGCAACCAAATAAGTCTCAAAAGAAACTGTAATTATCAATGGAGATGTCAAAAAAGAATATATTCAAAACAACGTTAGCTGTTATTATAATGATTTCGGTTCTTGTCTGGTGTTCTCATTTTGAAATCAGAAAAACGTTATCGATACCATACAGTCAATCGATCCAAGACTCCAAAGACAAAGGCGCATTTCTTTGGTCCTATAAATTTCCAAGAGAAGTAAAGATAACGGATTCGATAACTCTCGCTCTTAAGGAGGTATTTGCTGAGTATCATTATCGTTATAAGGATTATAATAGTGACGAATTAATTATTAGCAATAAAGCGATACATGTCATTTGTTTTTTTGACAGAAATAAATGCAGTAAATATGCCAAAGAAAAATATGGGAAAACATGGATGATTGAAGATTTCTTTGATTATGATATACCCAAATATAAAAAGTTTAGCTATTATGATTCCACTGAGTTACCACCAGATACGGTTAGATTACACATATACAGTGTTGATTCAATCAGCGAAGAGAAGAAATTGCTGAAAATAGTTGAACTCATTAAAGAATAAAGAATCTCGGTATTTGTTATTTATTTAATAAAAGGAATCTGAACTGCTCATCGATGGAAAAGACTGAAATAATCATACGTTGCATTGGAATTTATTTTCTGGTATTAGGATTCATTTGTGCCTTGCAGATTCCGATGTTTTTTGAAATATCAGATAAAGGCAGTATTGCATGTCAGATTTGTGTCATTCTGATGTGTGTTCCCCGATTATTCTACAAAAACAAGAAGTGGGCGAGCGTACTTCTTCTGATTTGTTGCATCTTGACGTCATTTGCACTTCTGCATTTTGACGCGTTGGCAATCTTCTTAACTCTTACCTTCAAACAAATGATTTTCACGCTATTTGTCACAGCAATCGTATTACTGAACTTCTACCTGTGCTACCGCCTTTACAAGTTACTTTTCAAGACAAAAGAAACAGTATGAAACAGTTCATCAAAATAGCCACAGAGGCTAATATTTCCAAATGCTACTCTTTGGAAGAAATTGGCATTGATAATTATGCTTTTCCATATCAACAAGCTATTTTGCTTGTTGATGTATTAAGGCAATCAAATGTATCTATCTTAGGTGGGGATGTTTACTTGAAACGGGGATCTAGCATAGATATCTCCTATGATAATTGGTATTGCGATAAGAAAGAAGATGAACAGGATAGCGTGTTCGTCAATAGAAGTTGCGATGTCGCTGAAACCTTTATCAAGGAGTACAAAAGGAAGAATATTGTCAAGGAACCTTTGTTTGCCTTTGTCATAGGCGAACAATAAATTAGAAATAGAGTATTATGAAAACTAACATCTTAATATGTGTGATTTCATTATTGTTGGCAGTGTGTTCTATGTCGTGTAGTAACCACTCTACCGAAAGAGTAATATTCACAGACCTTGATAAATCAATACAGGATACGCTTTTGTATTACACTGAGCATCATCTCTCAATTGAATACGATTTAGACGATCTGATTAATTTCTCAAATGACTATGAGGTGATTGTCAAACAAGACAAGTTAATGGCATGGGTTTATCATTCATCAATAAAGAATATCAAAAATGGAAAGCAATATAAAATCAGTAAAGATGCAGCTATTCCGCTCATAATTAAAGATGGTTATTTGTATATTCCAGAAGAAGATGACATTTTATTGTCCGATACAATTAATGAATGCTTCTTCCAAAAAATAAGATTACCGTGATTGTATTACTTTTTGCAGAGGAATAATGCTAACGCTATTTATTTCTCAGAAATAGCAGCTAATTATGTAGTAATCAAAGAACGAATTCTAGTGAGTCTCTTATCATAAATACAAAAATAAGGTTATTGGCAACAATGATGAATATGAAGAAAAAGACGAATCTAATGATGCTTTTATTATCGTTGATAATATTATCTGCTAGTTGCTCTTCCTATAAAAAGATAGAAAGCAACGGACCTATCTCTATTAAATGCAAAGTAATAAGAATCATACCTCATGAACATTTTTTTGAAATAGATATTAAACAGGGTAAGAATAAGTACAA
>Ga0310697_10005258_pt1 | contig 12558 bp, 8 predicted proteins | sample 172DNAGHGlowgp2_FD_203883 | JGI IMG/M metagenome (GOLD analysis project Ga0310697, IMG submission 203883) | Sheep rumen microbial communities from Palmerston North, Manawatu-Wanganui, New Zealand - 1728 DNA GHGlow gp2 (v2) (version 2) | ecosystem: Host-associated > Mammals > Digestive system >... | reverse complement strand
CAGAATCCCCCACAGGGGCCGCAGGCACAACACCGCCATCAGCGCAAAGCAGGGCAGAAACTCCATGCTGCGCAGCATGAAGCCCATCACCGACAGCAGCACACCGAGCGTGAGTGCCGCCGGGTGCCGCCCTTGCTTCTCAAAGGCGTAGAGCAGCAGCGCCATCCCGCCCACGGTGCAGACCGAGGCGGTCTTGGTGTAGTTGATGATGCAGTAGACATCCACCCCGAAAAAGAGCAGCAGCACCGTCGTTACCGCCGCGCCGCGCAGCGTCCCCAGCCGCTCACACAGCACGAAGCTCAGCGTCGTAAAGCCTGCGTATAAAAGCGCATATTGACAGAAGGTGTGCCACGCGGTCTCCCGCCCGAGGACGGTGTAGATGCCCTTCAGCGCCGCGCCCAATACGATGTTGATGTAGGGAATATAGGCGGTGCTGTTGGCCATCTGCCCGTCCACAAAGGCGGAAAGGGTGGGGTCGTCATTGCTCTCAAAGCCCACGCGCACGATCAGCACCGTCAGCACAAGAAAGACGGCGTTGAGGATCAGGGCCGTGCGGAGGCTGGCCCCGCGGCTGTGTTCGGTTTTCACGGACGAATGGGACATAGGCGCTGAAACCCCTCAGAAAATGGAATCCAAAATGCGGCGGCAGCTTTCAGTTTTCGCAATGCGGCGCAGGAAGTTGTCCACATTGGCGCGCGGATAGCTGTTTTCGCAGGCGTTGGCGATGTAATCGGCCTCCAGCAGGATCTGGTAATCGGGGCCGTCAACCTTGTCAAAGCTGTGATGGTGCCCGACAAGAAACGCGATCCGATCCACCTGCGCGCTCGTAAAGCCCTTGTCGGCCAGAAAGGCGCGCACGAGCGGCTCACCCTCACGCTCCTGGTGCTTGCCGTTGGTGTTGCCGTATTTCTCCCGGCAGAGCGGGCAGGCAATATCATGGGTGATGGCGGCAGCCTCCAGAATGAACTGCGTGCCGCTGTCCAGCCCTTCCAGCTCACCGATGGTTCTGGCGTAGGTCCAGACGCGGATCAGGTGGTCAATGTCGTGGATGTTCCGCTCCGAGTACGCGATCATCGCCTCAAGAAGCTCTGCGATGCTCATGCATTGACGCTCTCGGCAAAGCGCAGGAAGGCGGCGTGCCCCTCCGCGTCACGCTTGAAGACGCCCGCATGCTCCAGTACCTTCATGAACACCACGCCCACCTCCTGACGGAGAATGGCCTCAGTATTGTCGGGCGTAAAGGTGTAGCGGGTCTTGAGCTCTTCGACCCACGGGGCGTGCTTGGCGCAGCTCTCGCTGGCGCTGATGTCGCCGCCCTCGATGATCAGGGTTTCCAGCTCCTTGAGCTCGTTTTTCAGCCTCGCGGGCAGGACCGCAAGGCCCATGACCTCAATGAGGCCGATGTTCTCTTTCTTGATGTGGTGCAGCTCCTGGTGCGGATGAAACAGGCCGAGAGGGTATTCCTCCGTGGTCAGGTTGTTGCGCAGCACCAGGTCCATCTCAAAGTCCCCGTCCCGGCGGCGGGCGATGGGGGTGATGGTGTTGTGCGGCTCGCCGTCCGTCTCGGCAAAGACAGTGACGCTCGGGTCGGAGTAGCCGCGCCAGAGCTTCAGGATCTTCTCCGCCAGCTCCGCCACGCGCACCTTGTTTAAGCATCTCAGGCGGATGACGGACATGGGCCACTTGACGATCCCGGCCTGCACATCCTCAAAGCCCTTGAAGGTGAGCGGGGTTTCGATCTCGGCCTTTGCCATGGCAAAGGTGTAGTGTCCGCCCTGGAAGTGGTCATGGCTCAGAATGGAGCCGCCCACGATGGGCAGGTCGGCGTTGCTGCCGAGGAAGTAGTGGGGGAAGACATCGACGAAGTCGAGCAGCTTGTTGAAGGCCGCGCGGTCAATCTTCATGGGCACATGGCGGCTGTTGAGCACGATGCAGTGCTCGTTGTAGTAGACGTAGGGGGAATATTGCAGGCAGAAGTCCTCGCCGTTGAGCTTCAGGGGGATCAGGCGGTGATTGGCGCGGCCCGGGTAGTCGAGCCGCCCCGCGTAGCCCTCGGCCTCGCGGCAGAGCAGGCACTTGGGGTAGCCGCTGGCCTTGGCCTTGCCCGCGGCGGCGATGGCCTTGGGGTCCTTCTCGGGCTTGGAGAGGTTGACCGTGATGTCAAGTTCTCCGTACTCGGTGGCGCTCTTCCACTTGAGATCCTTCACCACGCGGTAGCTGCGGATGTAGTCGCTTGCGCGGCTGAGATTGTAGTAGTAGTCCGTGGCCTTTTTGGGGTCCTCGGCGTAAAGAGCCTTGAACGTGCGGATCACCTCGGAGGGGCGCGGGGTCAGAATGCCCATGAGGCGGGAGTCGAAGAGATCCTTTTCGGTGATGCTGTCGTCAAGAAGCCCGTGCTCCACGCCGTAGGCGATAAGCTCTGCCAGTATAGGCTCCAGCGCGTCGTGCTTTTCAGCGGCCTCGGGGCGGGTGAAGCTGTCGAGCCCCAGCGCGCTCAGCAGGGCGTTCTCCGCCCATACCCGGTCGCACTCCTCAATGAGGCCCTTTTCAAGCGCGTAGTTTACCAGTTTTTCGATGCTGCCGTCGATCATGATTTTTACTCCTTTACATCTTTTATAGACAGGGAGATGCGGTGTTTTTTCTCATCTACGTCAAGGACCACAACCTTGACAATATCCCCCACCGAGAGTACCTCACTCGGGTGGCGGATGAATTTGTTGCTGATGCGGGAGACATGTACAAGACCGTCCTGATGGACGCCGATATCCACGAACGCACCGAAGTCGATGACATTTCGCACTGTGCCGGTGAGCACCATGCCGGGCTTGAGATCCTTGATCTCAAGCACATCCTTCCGGAGCAGCACCGGGGGCAGCTCATCGCGCGGATCGCGCCCGGGTTTTAAAAGCTCGGACACAATGTCGTTCAGCGTCGGAACGCCCACGCCGCATTCTTCCGCGGCCTTGTCCGTCCCATAGGCGGCAACGCGCGCCTTCAGTTCCTTGATGTTGCCGGCCTTCACGTCGTCCAGCGTGTAGCCGCAGAGCTTCAGAAGCTTCTCGGCGGCGGCGTAGCTCTCGGGGTGGACGGCGGTGTTGTCCAGCACCTGGCTGCTCTCCGGCACGCGCAGGAAGCCCGCGCACTGCTGAAAGGCCTTCGGCCCCAGCTTCGGTACCTTGTTGATGGTCTTGCGGCTCATAAACGCGCCGTTTTCCTCACGGTAGGTGACAATGTTCTTCGCCGTTGTCTTGTTGAGTCCCGAAACCCTTTGCAGCAGGGCAGGGGAGGCAGTGTTGATGTCCACACCCACGGCGTTGACGCAGTCCTCCACCACGCCGTCCAGCGTCTCGGCCAGCCGTGCCTGGGGCATGTCATGCTGGTACTGTCCCACGCCGATGGCCATGGGGTCGATCTTCACCAGCTCTGCCAGCGGATCCTGGAGGCGGCGGGCGATGGAGACCGCCGAGCGCAGGTTCACGTCATAATCGGGAAATTCCTCCGCCGCAAGCTTGGAGGCGGAGTAGACCGAAGCGCCCGCTTCGTTGACGATGGCGTAGCTCACCGTGCCGTGCAGCTCGTCGATCATCTCCACGGTCATCTGCTCTGTCTCACGGGAGGCGGTGCCGTTGCCGATAGCGATGTGCTCCACATTATCCTTTTTAATGAGCGCCGAGAGGGTGCGGATGGCGTCCTTCTTCCGCGCCTCGGAGAAGGTGGGGTAGACCACCGCTGTATCCAGCACCTTGCCTGTCCCGTCCACCACGGCCACCTTGCAGCCGTTGCGGTAGCCGGGATCGAGTCCCATCGTGACCTTGCCCTTCACGGGCGGCTGCATCAGCAGGGGGCGCAGGTTCAGACCGAACATTTTGATCGCGCCCTCGTTTGCTGTGTCGGTGAGGGCGTTACGTGTCTCGCGCTCCATCGACGGGAAGATGAGACGGTCATAAGCGTCGTCCGCCGCGGCGCGCACAAAGGCCATGGCGGGGCTGCCCGGGCGGATCACCGCGCGGCGCACCCGCTGCAGGGCGAGATCACGGTCCAGCTCGACGGAGACCTTGAGAAAGCCCTCCTTCTCGCCGCGGTTGATGGCGAGGATCTGGTGCCCCTGGAGCCGGGGCAGGGCGGTCGTGAAGTCGTAGTAAAGGCGATAGACGGAGTCGTCCTCTGTCGCGGCTTCGCTGTGCAGGGAAGCGCGGGAATTGATCAGATCGCGCAGCATGGCGCGGATGGAGGCGTCGTCCGAGATGCTCTCAGCGATGATGTCCGAGGCTCCGGCCAGCGCGTCGTCCACGCTCTCCACACCCTTTTCGGGGTTTATGTACGCCTCGGCCAGCACCTCCGGCGCGGGGCAGTCCGGCTTCTGGGCAAACAGCTCCAGTGCCAGCGGCTCAAGACCCTTTTCCTTTGCCATGGTGGCTCTGGTGCGGCGCTTGGGCTTGTAGGGGCGGTAGAGGTCTTCCAGTACGGCAAGCGTCTCCGCCGCGTCGATGGCGGCGGCCAGCTCCTCGGTGAGTTTGCCTTGCTCGGCGATGCTGTTTTTCACCGTCTCCTTGCGCTCAAACAGGCCGCGCAGATAGTTCAGGCGCTCCTCCAGCGTTCGCAGGGCGGTGTCGTCCATGGCCCCGTGCAGCTCCTTACGGTAGCGGGCAATGAAGGGGATGGTGTTTCCCTCATCCAGAAGATTGATAACGTTTTCAATATGGTTCAGGGGCCGATCCAGCTCCCGTGCCAGAATTTCACTGATGCTTTCCATGGGTTCTCCTTTAAGAATGGTTTACTAAAAAAGTATTATAGCATGTTCTGCCAGAGCGAACAAGCACCGTCATTCATTTTCTTTGTACAAAAAAATGAGGGGAAATCAGAAAAAACAGCTTGACAAGTCGGCCAATGAATGCTATTATAATCAAGCGTTCACGAGATGCGCGAGTGGTGGAATTGGCAGACTCGCTAGATTCAGGTTCTAGTGTCCACTTCGGACGTGCGGGTTCAAGTCCCGCCTCGCGCACCAATTAAGTTCCGAAAAAATACTCAGAAATGAGATTTTTCGGAACTTTTTCTTTTTGTTCACATTTGGAAGAATTTCCCGTTCTAACGCAGTTCTAACATAAACGACTTTATGGGCAATCACGGTTTGTTGCATCACGATACAAGGCAGCGATTTTGCTGCACAGTGAAGAAAAAAATTTTGTGACTGTAAAGGAGCTTGTATATGGAACTCAGATATGTAAAATCCGGCGATTATTATATCCCCGATCTCTTCCTCCCCGAAGGAAATTACACGATTGGCAGGTATGGCCGCTTGCGCCGGGAATACCTTAAAGAGCAGCGCCCAATCATCTTCAGCAGTCTGCTTCTGTCTGAAAAGTTATATCCTCACCTTTCTGAGATCGACTGTGTTTGTGTTGAGCGTATGGACTTGCTCATCCGGCAGATGGCTGACCGGGAGGGTGTGACAGAAGCTCTCAAGGCTGCCGATCAATTTGAGTGGGTCAGACGGATGAACAACATCCGTAATCGTGCGGAAGAGATCGTGCTCAACGAGCTTGTTTACTGCTGAGAGGGGTGCTGAAATGCAAGTTTTGGAGGAGCTTTACATGGGCGACATTCATCCCAGCGAGCGCAGCTTCAAGAAGGATAGCCAGTATGCCAGGGTGCTCAATGAAGTCGTGAAGGCTGGAGACGCCTTGCTCGGTACCTTGACCGAAAAGCAGAAAGAGCAATTTGAAGCATACATGACCGCGCAGCGTGAGGTCAATGTGCTGACCGATTGCGAGACCTTCATCTATGCTTTCCGCCTCGGAGCGAAGATCATGATGGATGTGCTGACCGAGGGAAAAATGAAAGAACTCTGAGATATGAACCTGGCCAGGGCTGGCGGTGCGCCGTCAAAGCCCTGGCCTTTTTTATTCTTTATACTGCGTTTCCAGGAACGCTCTAACGGTGTTCAGAAACAATGCCGCATCCGAAACCAGCTTCTTTGTGTCAGAAATGGAGCAGACGTAAAAATCCTCATAATCGCTTCGATTGCGAATAATGGACGCCATGGAGATGATCTTGCTCAGTTCCGGTGGGAGCAGTTTGGTTTTCAGATACTGCTCTGAGAAGCGGGAAATCACCCCGGAATGCTTTTTATAATCCTCGCCTGTCAGCGCAAGTGTGGCGCGCATAGCATGGAAGATACAGTAATAGGCGCGATTGTTCGCGGAGGCATAGTCCCCAGCGTCAAGATCGCGGCGGGCAGTTTTGAGCATCTCACCCGCTCGCTCCAGTCTATACTTCGACAGGTCGATTCTCGCAACGTCAAGCACTGTACCGCACTCCTTCCCGTGCAATATTCTGATAGAAAGGCAGAAACCCCATGTTATCCTGGAAATAGCGGCGATTCTCCACAATGGGGGAAACCATCACGCCGCGATCCAGAAGCAGATCAGCAGCAACGCTGCTGATCTCCCATGTCTTTTCCGAAATGTCCTGTCGGGAAGAATCCACCAGCACCATCACATCAATGTCGGAATCGGCGTCTGCCTCCCCGCGCGCATAAGAGCCGAAGAGAATGGCTTCCATGGAGCCCTGTGGGAACAGCGGCTTGAGGCCGGAGCAAAGCTGATTGATGATTGCATTCACTTCCTGCTGACTGCGCATGTCGGCCACTCCTTTCTGTGCTTTCTATGGGTATTGTATCATGGCCAGGACGAAAAAACAATGAGAATGTTGGCATTGAGGTGTCCGGCACTCTTTTTTGCCCTGTCATCTCACTTCAGATATTCTCAGAAGAAGATAGCAGATTTTGCACTTTTCTGTTGCGGGAGGTATATAAAGCTGGTAAAATATATAAAAATCTATAATCACACGGAACTACCCGACTGCGCGGATATGTATGGCGTTGTATCATTTTGCGTGGATTGTATCGCCCATTCATCGGCGAGGACGGCGGATTTTTATATATGGAGATCAGAAAATGGCTATTGCAAAAGAAACAATTCTCCAACATCTGAAAAAAATATATCCGGATGGTATCATATTTAAGGATACCTATACGGTGAAGCGAGTTACTGTTCAACTCCATCACGCCGTATACAGTGCAGCAAAAGGGACTGGTCAAACAACATCACAGTGGCTCCAGGCAAACGGCTTTATTTGGCGCGAGACCGGCTATGTTGAAGCGGATATGCAAAGCTTTCAGTCTGAATGGAATGATAAAACTGCTGCTCTACTTGCAGACAGCATCCTTCGCCGCTATCCACTGATCGGGCAGTATGTTTGGAAGCCCGAAGAATATGACATGGTTTTCTCAAAAGCAATGGAATGTGTAAGGAAGATGAGCCGCCAGAGTAACGTGCTCAACAAATCTGAGGAACTTATCGTTACCGTTGCTACAGTCGCGCTGCTTCGAGACTGGTCGAATGAATTATCCGATGAGACTGGTGCCAATTCCTTTTGGAATTATATTTATCTGCAGTACGGTTTTAATCCTGAAAACTCACAGACAGTCAAAGAACAGTTATATGGCTATTTTCGTAACGCTATCAAGAATACGCTGACAAGCTACCATCGTTTTCTTGCGCCGTCCAACACCATGCGTTATTACACTTCACTCCTTCTTCACGCCATCGCACCGGTAGCGAGCATTGAAAGCCTGTTTGAAATCCTATTTGGTTTCTATACTGAGAATCTTGATTTTCAATATGTATCCGAGGACACAAGCTATAAGATTCTCGTCAAAGGGATGCAAGCACGCTGGACAGCAGACAGTGCTACTATCCAATTGAAATCTTCTGCGGTTATGTCTGGATTGAAAACACTTTTCTTGGAGCGTCCGGGTTATATGGCGGTACTCTGCGATGAACTTGTCCGGAAGATAGATCTGTTGTTGCGAGGAGAACACTTTGTAGCCGAAGATCGCTGGGATCAACTACTGCTCGAATGGTATGAGAAGAAAAGCAACACGGAACGCAGTCAACTGCAAGGTCAGAAGCGCGAACATCATGTTGAGTATGTCGCAACTTCCGCTGATCGAATCTTCATGCAGTACGCCATGGAAAACGGGAAGGTCGGCCTCTCACTTCCTCGCATTCGTTTGTCGGAGACAGGTGAGTCGCGTCCGGTTTTGCATATATATCAGGAAAATCGAGAAGTATTCTACTCAAAACTTTCTGTTACAGGCAATGACCTTGGCCTGACAACAAGACGCCGCTTTATCCCGTTGGAGGATACGACGCTTGATTTTGCCATGCCGCTGCATATCCGTTGCGAAATTGAGTATCTAAACGATATTCTGTACAGCTCCGACAAAAAGCTCTTCCGAGATCTTATTCGCTTTGATTTATCCGGAAATGAGCGAATAATAAAGAGCGGAATCACATTCCTTTTTGCGGACGAAGAAAAGGACTTTGATTTCTCTACGGAATCCGGTGTCAGCATGGAAGATCATCCCGGCCAGCTCTATCGTGTTAATCTTGCCGAAGTGGGATCTGTAACACTCAACGGTGTGGAAATATTTGCCGACGAAAAACAGGCTGGTCGCTGCCGTTTTTATTCTTCAGTTCGTTCGATCAAGGGAATCCGTGTTCTCTCAGAAGGCAGAAGCTACCGCCTTTTTGACAGTGCGTTCTCATTAAGCCTTCATATTCCGGAGGGCGAGAACCCCCTGCGTTACCAAGTGATGATCGACGGGAAGCATGTTATTGGGCAAGGAGGCACCGGTGAGTGCGCGCTGATCTATGAGATACCGGAAACGCCGGGTATTTTACATGTCGCGCGGGTTGTTGATATGATACAGTCGTCGGTCGTGCTTGAATACCCGTATCTGATCTTGTCATGCTTTTCCTACGATCTGGACAAGGTGCGATATTTGGAGACAGAGGACGAGATTGGGCTGACGATTCATATTGACTCTACAGAACAGCACCGAAAAGCATACCGCAGCCCCGGTAGCAGTACCGCTGTTTCCGAGGCGGAGCAGGGAGGATTTACTTATGAGATCGAAGTACCAACGATCTCCTGTAGTTTCGGCAATCAGAGCATTTTCTCTCTGCCTGAGCATATCTGGTATAAGAATATCGAAAAGAGCCTGTACTCCCGTTTACAGCTTCCTCTTAACTGGCAGGGGAAGTTACTCTTAAACGAACATCCTGTGGTTGAAAATTCGGAAGGAATATACGAACTTGGGAATCTCGTTCATTCAGGTAAGCACTTTCGAGATTGGGAACTCCTGTGGTTGCTGCTTTTTCCGACAGAGGGAACTCCCGAGCACATCCCTCTCACGAAGATTCATTTTATGCAAGGATTTACTGAGACCCCAGTCGCGTTTCGCGTTAATGAGCTTCAGTGGCTCCCCCAAAGCCGGTTTATCGGAGATGAGGATACTCGCTTCAGACTTGCTTTCTCGGGACCACAGGAACTTAGCTTTGAGGTGGGGTGCTATGACAAGCTGTTATGTCGAAGCGTGGACATCAGGCACGGGCGCTATCATTGTGACATCTATGCACAGAGCAACGAACTCTTCTCTGGAAACAAAGAACGGCTGATTGACAGCTGTGAGCTTGTTGTCGGGGATGAAAATGAATTTCGCTTTGAAAACAAAGAGCTTGTACTCAGGGGCTCTATCTATTGGGATTTGAAAAGCAGCGAACTAAAGAGAGCAGAAATGGCCTCCGGCGCGGGAATTCTGGAGAAACTTTCCTTTGTTGGCATCAGTACGCCCTCCTGGGAGAGCATAGCACTGCCAGAGTATGAAGCCAAGCTGGTATTTTTGACAAAGAACGGACGTCGTATCCCCTTCAGCTTTGATCCGGATAATGATGAGTATGTATATACAAACCCGGTAAAGCTGTGGATCGTCAATACCAGGCAGCTGATCCTGACAACTGCTGAGGAAGAGATCGTATATTTTGATACTTCGGATGCCTGCATTGTCAACCGCAACCCAGACCTGACCATGAGCAAAAAGGCTCAGCTGCTTAGGCTGCAAAACCCGGATTATTTCGAATACGAGAGGAGAGACGCCGCGTATGTTTGATCCTATCCGCGCTTCGGAAGAAATCAAATCCAGCTATATTGACTATATCACCACCAGTTTTGACATGGCAGACCGAGACTATGCCTTAAGTCTGAAAAGGGCGCTGGAGCAGGAGGGCATGTCTGCGAAAGGGCCGTATTTGGATATAGGAGGCTCCTATGAGACTGGTCACACACTGCGAGAACTGATACAGAGCGGAAACGCATCACCCCTTTTCGCCGAGCTTGAACCTGTTCCTGAAAAGGAGCGGGAGCTAAAACTGGACAGGCCCCTTTATTTGCATCAGGAGAAGGCGCTGAAGAAAGCTTTAAGCGGGCAAAGCCTCGTCGTCACAACCGGCACAGGCTCTGGCAAAACGGAGAGCTTCTTATTGCCAGTGTTGAACCATATTCTGACAGAGGTGCAAAACAACGCGCTGGATTCCGGCGTGCGGGCAATCATTATCTATCCCATGAATGCGCTTGCCAACGACCAGATCAAACGTATGCGTGCTTTACTTAAGAACTATCCCCGCATTCGTTTTGGCATTTATAACGGCAATACGCCCCATAAACACAGCGAGGCGCTCGGCGAGTACCACAAGACACATCGAGATGCGAATGGCGCGGCGGTCAATCCGCTATGTAATGAACTGATTTCCCGCGAAGAGATGCAGAGTGAGCCGCCTCATATTCTGATCACCAACTACTCCATGCTGGAATACATGATGCTGAGGCCAAAGGATGACAGGGTCTTTTCCGGCGCAAGGCTCAAATATATCGTTCTCGATGAGGCGCACATCTATAAAGGTGCTACAGGCATGGAGACAAGCCTTTTGATGCGCCGTCTGCGCGCCAGAATCAGCAAACCGGATAGTGTACAGTACATTCTGACCAGCGCGACGCTCGGCGGACCCGACGCTGACTCTGAGATCGTTTCTTTTTCTGAAAAACTGACAGGTGTGAGCTTTTCAACCTCTGGCATTATCCGTTCTTCTGAAAAACAACCGGCTATGCTGGAAAACCGAGATGTTGACCCTGCGTTGTTTTTGGAATTGAGTCGGACGCAGGAGGGAGTCGGGCAGATTCTGAAAAGAGCCGAGCTGGATTTCACAACGGATGGCAGCGCGGAGGAAAAGCTGTATGCGCTTTTTTTGCATCTGCGTCTATTCTCCATTCTGCGTAGGGAAGCCAAATCACCTATTACCGTATCCCAACTCCATGCAGCGCTGCGAGAAGCTGCGCCGGGTATGACGCGTGAGCAGGTGGTAGCTTTCATCAGTGTTTGTGCCAGGGCAGAACTTGATGGGGCAAGCCTGATCAAGCCTCGATATCATTTCTTCGTGCGGGCGCTGGAGGGTGCCTACATTACACTTAATTCACCCAAACAGCTCTTTTTGCAGCGTAAAACTATGCTTGAACATCCAGGTGAAAATCCGCAGGCGGTGTTTGAGGCCGCAATCTGTGGGGAATGTGGTAGAATTGCAATCGTCGGTAAGACGGATAAAAGCAGTTGCCATTTTAAACAGTTTGCCCGTCAAGGTAGCGACAACGATGCTGAATACTATCTGGTGCGCGCATCCACGGATGGGGAACTCTTTGAAGACGACGACCAAGAGGAGCAAAAAGATGACGGATCACATGATTATGCCATCTGCCCTATCTGTGGAGCCATTTCAACGGAAGCAGATTTGAAATATGAAATTCCTTGTGAGCATGATAAAGATTCCTACATCAAACTCCGCCTAGTAGATCACACGAAGAGTGGGCTAGCAAAGTGCCCAGCTTGTGGCTTTGGGTCTTTCCGACGCTTCTATCTTGGAAGCGAAGCCGCCACTGCTGTTCTCGGCACTGAGCTGTTTGAGCAGTTGCCAACGGAAGAGATCACAGAAGTGATAGAAGAGGGCAGAGTGGCAACCGGCATCTTTGCCCGTGCAGCAAAAAAGAAAACAATACGCAAAGAGCGGGCAAGACAGTTTCTGTGCTTCTCCGATAGCCGCAGTGAAGCAGCTTTTTTTGCCACTTACATGGAGCGCAGCTATCAGGAATTTCTCAGACGCCGCGGAATTTGGCATGTTGCAGAAAAGCTGAAGGCACGGGGCAATAGCCGCGTTACCGTACAGGATTTTATAAATGAGCTCTCGCGCTATTACGAAGAGAACCGGTGCTTTGCAGAGTGGGATAGTGCTTCTCGCTCCTCTGGCGGATTAACTTCTGTGAGCCGCCAAAACGCATGGGTTGCAATCCTCAACGAAATGTTTAACGCCAGGAGGGCTACCAGCTTGCGCTCTCTGGGCGTGCTTGCTTTTTCATATCAGGGAAATGAGGGCTTGGCTGAATCGGTAGCTGAGGCATTCGGAATTAGTCCGAATGATGCCGTAGCGCTTTTAGAACAGCTGGCTCAGGACGCGGTCTATACCGGCGCGCTGAATGCAGGGAAAGAGCATAATCTGTCTCATGATTTCAAAACTGATGTTGCACGGGTGACTTTTTTAACTGAGGCTACGAGTGATCTCAATACCATGCTCTCTGTTTTATATGCGATGCTGGAAGGACTATCAA
>Ga0310697_10005257_pt1 | contig 12559 bp, 10 predicted proteins | sample 172DNAGHGlowgp2_FD_203883 | JGI IMG/M metagenome (GOLD analysis project Ga0310697, IMG submission 203883) | Sheep rumen microbial communities from Palmerston North, Manawatu-Wanganui, New Zealand - 1728 DNA GHGlow gp2 (v2) (version 2) | ecosystem: Host-associated > Mammals > Digestive system >... | reverse complement strand
CGCACGAGAGACGTTCGTCAAGAGCGCCTCTCGTTTTATTATCCGCCCCACCCAACGCATGCCGGCAACCACTTCACATGAAAGGCATTACCGAATAAAAAGCACGGCCCTAACGGGATGAAAATAATAACGGGAGCAAGCCATCATCAGGACTTGTTCCCGTTATCATAGATTTAAATGTGTGTGATTCGTTTTGTCGGGGTACCTGGATTCGAACCAGGGACCTCCTGCTCCCAAAGCAGGCGCGCTAACCGGACTGCGCTACACCCCGAACTCTCGTTTTGAGCGGTGCAAAGGTACATACTTTTTTAAATATGACAAGTCAATTCAATGGAATTTCGGTTTTTTTTGCCTCACGAGCGACTCATTTTGACAAGAATGTAGTAACTTTGTATGTTTTAAACCAAACGATGACCGAATAACATCAATCAATATAAAAATTCAATCATGTATAGAACCAAGACAAACGGCGAACTTCGCCTCGCCAACGTGGGCGAAGTCGTAACTCTGGCAGGCTGGGTTCAGCGCACCCGCAAGATGGGAGGCATGACCTTCGTGGACCTGCGTGACCGCTATGGTATTACTCAAATCGTGTTTAACAACGAGGTTGACGCCGACCTGTGTGAACGTGCCAACCACCTGGGACGAGAATTTGTTGTCCAGATCGAGGGAACAGTGGCTGAGCGCTCCAGCAAGAACGCCAACATCCCCACCGGCGACATCGAGATTATCGCCAGCAAACTGAACGTGCTCAGCGAGAGCATCACCCCGCCGTTCACCATCGAGGACAACACCGACGGTGGCGATGACCTGAGGATGAAATACCGCTACCTGGACTTGCGCCGTAACGCTGTGCGCAAGAACCTGGAACTGCGTCATGACATGGCCATCCTCATCCGCAACTATCTTGACGACAAGGGATTCCTCGAGGTCGAGACCCCCATCCTGATCGGTTCCACTCCCGAGGGCGCACGCGACTTCATCGTGCCCTCGCGCATGAACCCCGGTCAATTCTATGCGCTGCCCCAGAGTCCCCAAACGCTCAAGCAGTTGTTGATGGTGGCAGGCTTTGACCGCTACTTCCAGATTGCCAAGTGCTTCCGCGACGAGGACCTGCGCGCCGACCGCCAGCCCGAGTTCACCCAGATCGACTGCGAGATGAGTTTTGTGGACCAGGAGGACGTCATCGAGGTGTTTGAGGGACTGGCCCGTCACCTGTTCAAGAAGGTGCGTGGCGTTGACCTGCCCGAAAAGTTGGAACAGATGACCTGGCATGACGCGATGCGCCTGTATGGTAGCGACAAGCCCGACCGCCGCTTCGGCATGACCTTTGTCGAGGTGGATGACGTGCTCAAGGGCACCGGCACTTTCCCCGTGTTCAACGAGGCCAACTACATCGGCGCCATCTGCGCACCCGGCTGCGCCGGCTATTCGCGCAAGGAACTGGACGGCCTGGTAGAGTTTGTGAAGCGTCCCCAGGTGGGCGCCAAGGGCCTGGTATATGTCAAGTTCAACGCCGACGGCACCGTCAAGAGCAGCATCGACAAGTTCTATGAGCCCGCCGTTTGGCAGCAGTTGAAGGAGAAGATGGGTGCCAACGACGGTGACCTCGTGCTCATCATGAGCGGTGACAATGCCAACAAGACCCGCGTGCAACTGTGCACGCTGCGCCTGGAGATGGGCGACCGTTTGGGTCTGCGTGACAAGGACAAATTCGAGTGCCTGTGGATTATCGACTTCCCGCTGTTTGAGTGGAGCGACGAGGAGCAGCGCCTGATGGCGACGCATCACCCGTTCACGATGCCCAATCCCGATGACATTCCCCTGCTCGACGAGCATCCCGAGCGCGTGCGCGCCAAGGCTTATGACTTCGTCTGCAACGGCATCGAGGTGGGCGGCGGTAGCCTGCGTATCCACGACGGCAAGTTGCAGGCCAAGATGTTCGACATCCTGGGCTTCACCCCCGAGCGCGCGATGGCACAGTTCGGCTTCCTGATCAACGCCTTCAAGTACGGTGCGCCTCCCCATGCCGGTCTGGCATTCGGTTTCGACCGCTTCGTGTCGATCATGGCCGGCCTGGACAGCATCCGTGACTGCATCGCCTTCCCGAAGAACAACAGCGGCCGCGATGTGATGCTCGATGCCCCGAGCCCCGTGGACCAGAGCCAACTCGATGAACTCTACATCGACGTGGACCGCCAACGCCTCAAAGCCGAAGGCAAGATTTGAGTTTAAGTTTTAGTTAACGGCTAATTGCTAAAACAGTAATGAAAATCAGAGAAATCACCGAGGCTATCGAGCAATATGCCCCGTTGCGCCTGCAGGAGGAGTGGGACAATGCGGGCATCCAGGTGGGCGACCCTGAGGCCGACATCACCGGTGTGCTACTGTGCACCGATGCCACCGAGGCCGTCGTCGCCGAAGCCATCGGCCTGGGCTACAACCTGGTCATCTCACACCACCCGCTCATCTTCCGCGGCCTGAAGAAAATCATGGGGCGCACACCGGTAGAGCGCGCCGTGGCAATGGCCATCAAGCATGACGTCACCATCTACAGCGCGCACACCAACATGGACAGCGCCTGGCAAGGTGTCTCATTCCGCATGGCCGACAAAATCGGGATGAAGAACGTGTGTTTCCTCGACAGCAACGACGTCCAGCCCTATGGCGAGCAGAACAGCACCATTGCAGGCTGCGGCGTGATCGGCGATATCGAACCCATGCCCGCACGAGAGATGCTCAAGCGGGTCAAGGACGCGTTTGAGGTCGGCGCCGTGCGTTACAGCGGTGACGCGGACCGCACCGTGTCACGGGTGGCGTTATGCGGTGGAGCCGGTGGTTTCCTGCTTGACAAGGCGGTGCAGATGGGGGCGCAACTCTATGTCACCGCCGACATGCGCTACCACGATTTCCTGGACAACAGCCAGCGTATCGTGGTCGCCGACATCGGGCACTACGAGAGCGAGCATTTCACAAAAGAGATTTTTTTAGAAGTTATTCAGAAAAAAAATCCTACCTTTGCAGTCGCTTTCGCAAAAAGCGAGACAAACCAAGTCAATTATCTATAAATCATTAGGCATTAGCGTAAGGATTGACAACCTGAAACCTGAAGCCTAAAACCAAAAATTGTTTATGGCAGCACAGAAGAAAGAACTCACTGTTGAAGAGAAACTCAAGGCACTTTATGACTTACAGCAGAAACTCTCGGAGATTGACAGCATCAAGACCCTGAGAGGCGAACTGCCGCAGGAAGTGCAGGACCTGGAGGACGAGATTGCCGGACTTCACACCCGCGTGGCAAAGTTTGAGGACGAGATTGCCGTATCCCAGAACGATATGGCCCGTTACCGCGACTCCAAGATGAAGGCCGAGGAACTCATCGACAAGTACACGGCCGATCAGGACAACGTGCGCAACAACCGTGAGTATGACTACCTGACCAAAGAGATCGAGTACCAGAACCTGAACATCGAACTCGCCGAGAAGAAGATGAACGAAATCGCCCGCAAAATCGAGACCATGCAGGCCGAGATTGAGAAGGCCAAGGAAATGTTCACCGACCGCGAGCACGCTCTGGCAGAGAAGAAGAGCGAACTCAACGAAATCGTCTCGGAGAACAAGCAGAAGGAGGAGACACTGCGCGAGAAGGCCAAGAAGCAGGAGAACAAGATTGAAGAACGCTTGTTGACTGCCTTCAAGCGCATCCGCAAGAACACCCGCAACGGCTTGGGCATCGTTGTCGTACAACGCAACGCGTGCGGCGGCTGCTTCAACCGCATCCCCGCCCAGCGCCAGATGGAAATCAAGATGCACAAGAAAGTCATCGTCTGTGAGTACTGCGGACGCATTCTCATCGATCCCGAACTGGTAGGTATCGCCCCCGAGGAGGCCAAGAACAAATAACCCAAGCCCTCTCGAAGGCTTGAGAATCAGCGGCATGGACTCAGAGGCCTGTTAAGGCCTTAGCATCGAGACACCACCGCATGATGACACCGCAATGGCAGTGAGTCCCCTGTGGAACACTGCCATTGCGGTTTCTGCACAGGTGAGTCATCGCTGGTTCCCCCGATGTTTTTTGAGCGTAGTGATGCCATATCTCGATTTTTTAGAGTAACTTTGCACAATCGATAAGTAGTAAAGAACATGATGACTGACAAATTTGACATGGTGGCCAAGACCTTCCTCGGACTGGAAGGTGTCCTTGCCGACGAGTTGCGCGCCCTGGGCGCCGAGGAAGTGGCCGAAGGAAACCGCGTGGTTTACTTCAAGGGAGACAAGGAGATGCTTTATCGGGCAAATTTTGCCTGCCGCACGGCGATACGCATCCTCAAACCGTTCCTCACCCTCCAATCGACGAGTGCCGATGACCTGTATGAGCAACTGAAGACGTTCGACTGGGAACAGTTGATGACCATCAACACCACATTTGCCATCGACGTCACGGCTTACAGCGAGGATTTCTCCAACTCGCGTTTTGTCACCTATCGTGTCAAGGATGCCATTGCCGACTTCTTTAACGACAAATACGGCAAGCGTCCCAGCATCCGTCTCACCAACCCTGAAATCCGTTTCGATGTCCACATCTCCGGCCGGGAAGTGACCATGTCGCTCGACAGCAGCGGCGATCCTCTCTTCAAGCGCGGATGGCGTGTGGCCCAGACCGACGCCCCCATCAATGAGGTGCTGGCGGCCGGCATCATCCTGCTGAGCGGATGGAACGGCGAGACCGACCTGATAGACCCCATGTGCGGCTCGGGCACATTCCTGGTCGAGGCAGCGCTCATCGGCGCCAACATCGCACCTGGCGTGTACCGCGACCATTATGCCTTCCAACAGTGGCCTGACTACGACGAGGATCTGTTCAACAAGATTTATAACGATGACAGTGCCGAGAAGGAGTTCACCCACAAGATTTACGGCAGCGACATCGAGGGCAAAGCCATCGCCATCGCCCGTGCCAATGTCAAGAACGCCGGACTGAACAAATACATCGAACTGGAACGCCGTGACATCAACGACATTGAGTTGGTGCCCGAGGGCGGAACACTCATTTCCAACCCGCCCTATGGCGAGCGCCTCAATGTCGAGGACATCGACCAGTTCTACCGCGACCTGGGTTTCAAACTCAAACACACCTTCAGGGGGTACAACGCATGGCTCATCTGCAGCGACAAGGAGCAGTATTTCAAGATCGGATTGAAGCCGTCGGTGAAATATGCCCTCAACAACGGAGGACTGGACTGCGAATTGCTGCAATATGTCATCTTTGACGGCAAATATGACCAGATGCGTGAACGCGGCGAGCACATCCGCAACGAGGAGTTCCGAGCCAGCGAACGCAGCAAGGGCAACTACCATTCACGCCGCGACATGGCCAGCGACGAACGTCCCAAGCGCCGATTTGAGGATGGTGAACGCCGTGGAGGACGGCGCTTCGACGATGACCGTCGGCACCGCGATGACCGGCCCCGCCGCCGCTCCGATGACGAGCGCCCCATCAGTGATGAGGAACGCCAGCGCCGCGCCGCTGTGGCACGTGACCGCCGCCTGATGGCCGACGTGGACAACCGTGACCGCAAGGGCCGTTATGACGATGACTTCGACCAGGAGTTCCGTCACACGTCCACCTTCGCCAAGCGCATCCTGCGTGACCGCAAACCCACGCTCAGCGCCGACAAGGAAGTGCCCATCATCCATGGACGCCGCAAGAGTTGGAAGCGACGCGACCTGGATACTCCCACCGACCAGGAGTCCAAGGACAACCAAGACTAAAAAGCACAAGACAAGAAAGACAAGAATAATTTCCACGAGTGAAAAAGATGATTGTCTTTTTTGTCTTTCTTGTGTTCTGAATTCTGAGTGATGACGGCGAGGGAACATATCAACGAATATTTCAACGGACGACCATTCGCTTTGTTGTGTGCAGTAGTGCTCATGGCAATGGCGGCACTCGCTTTGTCATCAGGGCTCCAGCCCCACACCGTCCACAGCACGGGCATCTTCTTCACACTCAAGGACGAACTCATCGAGAGCGGTCCGCTCTCGATGATGGTCAATGTGCTGTGCCTGCTCGCGACAGGCGGCACCCTGCTGGCGATGAACAAGGTGTATAACTTTGTCCGCTCGGTGTCTCACTTATTCGTCTCGGCATTCTTCCTTCTGCTGACGGCCTACCCCTGCAGCCTAGCCCATTTCAACGTGGGCACACTGCTCGCTCTCGTTGTTGCCAACCTGATGCTCCCGCTATTCGCCTCCTACCAGGACCGTCACTCCCAGCGAAACATGTTCCTGATTTTTGCGGTGCTGGCTGCGGGAAGCATGTTCCATTATGCTTTTCTCGCACTGATTCCCGCTTTTTGCCTGGGATTCCTCTTTATGGGAGTGTTTAACGTCAAGGGCGTGCTGGCGATGATCTTCGGACTATTCACTCCGTTCTGGATTGTCCTCGGCCTGGGCCTTGTGTCGCCCGCCGATTTCAACCCGCCCCGTTTCGACGGCATCTGGCAACTCATCGGAGCGCCTCAAATCAACCGTTTGCTTCTGCTTGCCGTGGTGACCGCCGCTATCGGCATCATTCTCGCCGTGTCTAACCTGTTCACCATCATCAACTACAGGATGCAGACACGCGTCTATAATTATTTCTTCGTGATACTGCTTGTGACGACGATTATAGCCTTGAGCGTCAGTTGCGATAACGTGTCTGTTTTCCTGCCCCTGCTCAACCTCACCGTTGCCGTGCAGATTGCCCATGCCCACACCTTGAAGACCTCCTTCCATAACCGCTGCTTCCTGCTCATGCTCTTTATCGCGGCATGCGTGAGCTTAGGCTTTACTAACCTGTTGATGCCATGAGAATCATCGTCGATAACCACATACCGCACATCAAGGGACTCATTGAGCCGCATGCCGAAGTCCTGTATCTGGAGCCAAGCGACATCACCCGTGACGCAGTCAAGGACGCCGACGCCCTCATCGTGCGCACCCGCACACGTTGCGACGCGGCCCTGCTCGACGGCAGCAGCGTCAGGTTCATCGGCTCGGCGACCATCGGCACCGACCATATCGATTTGGAATACTGTGCCTGCCATGGCATCACCGTGCGCAATGCTCCGGGATGTAACGCACCAGCAGTGGCGCAATGGGTGTTCTGTGCCGTTAACGTCTGGATGCGGAAACACGGCATTGCCACCCCTGAGGGACTCACCTTGGGCATCGTCGGCGTGGGGCACATCGGTTCCATCGTCGCCCGCTGGGCCACCCAACTCGGCTTCACCGCCCTGCTCAATGACCCACCCAGGGAAGAAAAGGAGAGCGCTGTTGATGGCATTTTCTCCCCGCTTGATGAATTGCAGCGCCGCTGTGACATCATCACCTTCCACACACCCATCACCCGTGAGGGTCCCTGGCCCACGTGGCACCTGTGTGACCAGACTTTTCTCGAAGGCCTTGACCATTGCCGACTGATTCTGGACGCCGCCCGCGGTCCCATTGCCGACAATGCGGCCCTGCTGCGGTGGCATGGTGATGTCGCCCTCGACTGCTGGGAAAACGAGCCGGACATCTCCCCTGCCCTGCTCGACAAAGCCATTGTCGCCACACCGCACATCGCGGGCTACAGCGCCGAAGGCAAGCAACGCGGCACAGCGATGATGCTCGCTGCCCTTAACGAGTACTACGGCTGGGACATCCCCATACCCGAGATTTCCAGTCCCGCAACAGGCGCGGAACAGGTAACCCTCGACGCCATCGCCGCCAGTTATGACATCCTCGCCGACACCGCATGCCTCAAGGCCTCACCCTGTGACTTCGAGTCCATGCGCAACCATTACCTCCACCGCCCCGAATACCAGTAAAAATTCAAGCATCAACCCGCTAAAGGTGAAATGAGCATGAAAAAGTGATGCCTCTTGTGTGATGGGCTGCAAAAAAACATTATCTTTGCGGGAAATAATGACATCAATTAACCAATAACTAATCACTATCACAATGAAAGAGTTGAAAGGAACCAAGACCGAGAAGAACCTGATGGAGGCCTTTGCCGGCGAATCCCAGGCACGCAACAAGTACACCTACTTCGCCTCTAAGGCCAAGAAGGACGGCTATGTGCAGATCGCTGCCATCTTTGAAGAGACTGCCAATCAGGAGAAGGAGCACGCCAAACTGTGGTTCAAATACCTGGAGGGTGGCGCCGTGAAGGGTACCATCGAGAACCTGGAGGCTGCCGCCGCCGGTGAGAACTTTGAGTGGACCGATATGTACAAGCGCATGGCCGAAGAGGCCCGCGAGGAAGGCTTCGTCGAGATCGCCGAGCAGATGGAAGGCGTTGCCGCCATCGAGAAACTGCACGAGGAGCGCTACCTGAAACTGTTGAACAACATCAAGCAGGACATCGTGTTCTCACGCGATGGCGACACCATCTGGCAGTGCAGCAACTGCGGCCATGTGGTCATCGGCAAGAAGGCCCCCGAGGAGTGCCCCGTGTGCCACCACCCGCGCGCCTATTTCCAGATCAAGGCCGAGAACTATTGATACCACACTTCATATCAAGAATAAGGAGAGCCAAAAACATGGCACTCCTTATTCTTTGTCCATACAGGCTCTTGGGTCAGTTGCCCAACTCGTCAATCTGCTGCTTGGCCCACTCTTTGGCCATGCGGATTGCCTCGTCTTTCATCTGGTTGAGCAAGGTATCCATTTCCTCAGGCACCTCGACACCCAGAATGCTGTCGGGCAGCACATCGGGCACAACAATTTCCTCCTCTTCCTGACCGGGTACACCCGATTTGGATGGAGATGACGGGAAAATTTTGTTTTTGGCCTCATAGTCGTCCCAAGCCTTGGCCCACAACTTCTCAAGGTCTTCCTTGTCAAAGGTGAACACATGGCCGAAGATGCCGAGAGAAACCATGTTATCCTTGGAATCGCCAATGCTGATAGTGCCCACCGAGCATACCATGTAATTCTTCACATCCAGGTACTGGGTGACCGCAATATCGGTGCTCTTGTCCGTCAGTTCAGCAACAAACTTGCCGAAGATATCGCCCACCACGCTACCGAAACCCTCGGTCCCGGTGATGGCATTCACCTTATCCTGCACCTTTTCTTCCAGCCACTGCTTGGTCACCTCCTGGATGGCATCCTCGTGAGCCTTGCGGTCGGGGCACGTGAATACCATGGTGCCAAACAAGACAGCGAGAATCAGTCCAGCAAGGAGCCACGGCGTGCAGCCGCTCTTCTTGACAGGCTGCTGAGGGGGTCCCTGTGGCGGTACCTGATGGGTGGTTCTGGGGGGCTGTTGTCCATATTGAGGCGGATTATAGGGCTGTCCCGAAACCGCCTGATTCTCGGCAGCCCGTGACGCCTGTTGCGCGGCCTCAAACTCGGCACGCTGCAGCACAGCGGTCAATTCGGGAACATCACCGGCCTGCATCCAGTCGGCCATGCCCTGTGCCCACACTTCGCTCTCAGGGGTAATGCCTTGCTGCCCCAATTCTTCGACGGTAAACGGGCCCTCCTGCTTTCCGTTTCTGATCAGATGAAATTCCATATTCTATTCTTTATTGATAATTAATCAATTACACATTATCTATTCAAGAGAGGACAGTACAAAAACCATGCCAGTCGCAACCCCTCTTGATGTAATCATCTGAAGGTGCGCCTTGACCAGACGCTCATGAAGCATCACTTGTTGTTGATGAAGTCTTGGAAGGCCTGCTTGTAACTGTCACCGATAGGGATATAGACATCCCCGAAGACGATGCGGTTGCGCTCTATCTCGCGGATCTTGCTCTTCTGGACGATGAACGAGCGGTGTACCCTGATGAAACGCGAGGCGGGCAACATCTGCTCAATGGCCTTCATGTTCATCAACGACAGGATGGGATGCGGCGACTGCTCGGTGTAGATTTTCACATAGTCCTTCAGTCCCTCGATGTAGCGGATATCGTCCAAGTCGATTTGCAGCAGTTTGTATTCGCTCTTGACAAAGATGCTGCGCTGTTCCTCCTCGGCAACGGCAGGAGCGGCAGGCTTTTCGTTCTGTTCGATAAGTTGGAACCACTGCAACGCCTTGTTGCTCGCCTCAAGGAAGTCGGCGTAACTGATGGGTTTCAACAGATAGTCCAGCGCGTTGACGCGGAAACCGTCCACGGCATACTGGTTGAAGGCGGTGGTAAACACGATGCGAGTGTTCTCGGGCACCATTTTACTCAGTTCCAGGCCGTTGAGTTCGGGCATCTGGATGTCGAGGAAAAGCAGGTCGACAGGCTCCTCGCCGATGCCGTGAAGGGCATCGGTGGCATTGCTGTACTTGCCGCAGAGTTCCAGAAACGGAATCTTGTTCACATAACTCGCCAGCAGTTCCACCGCCAGCGGCTCGTCGTCGACTATGGCACACTTGATGATCATGACTGTTCTTCTTTTTTAATGGTTATCTTGGAGTGATATTGCTTGCCGTCGGCAGTCGTGCCCTTCTCCCAGGTATAGCGGTCGGGGTACATCAGTTCCAAGCGGCGGCTCACCTGCTCCAGACCGATGCCCGAGCCGCTCTTGTCATTCTCGCGCTTGGGGTAGCAGGTGTTGGTGATTTCGCAGGTGATATCCCCATTCACTTGACTCAGGTCGATTTTGATTTCACCGGAGCCTTGTGGCGAGATGCCGTGCTTGAAGGCATTCTCGATAAGCGAGATGAAGATAAGGGGCGCCACGGGAGTGGAATCGTTGGGCGCGACATTCAGGTTGGCGTCGATCTTCACATGGTCGGTGACGCGTATCTTCATCAACTCGATGTAGTTGCGCATGAAGTCGGCCTCCTTGCACAGCGGAACGAAGTCCTGCTGATTCTCATAGAGCATGTGGCGCAGCAATTTGCTCAACTCGCCCACCGCTGTCTGTGCCTTCTCCTGGTCAAAGGCGATGAGGGCATAGATGTTGTTCAACGTGTTCAGCAGGAAGTGGGGATTCAACTGGTTGCGCAGGTTGCTCAATTCAGCCTCGGTACGTGCAGCCTCGGCCTCCTTGCGGGCCTCCTCGATGTGTTGCCAGCGCTGATACATGCGCAACGCCACCGCCAAGGCAATGAACAGGATGTTCAGCAGCGAGCCATAGAAGTAACGCGGAATTCTTGAGAAGTGTTTACCCGCCTTTGGGCCCCTATTGGCCAACTCGGGCATGAATTCATTAATAATGACATGCCACAGGTCCACAACAAGCAAGCCTGCCAACAACACCAACAGGTTGACAAAAACGAACATCTTCCAGTCCTTTTTCTTTAACAGGAAACGCGGCACGATCCACAGGTAATTCAAGTAGAACACCAGCAGATAGGAGACCGAAGCGCCCAACCCGCGCATGTACCGGTTATAGACCATCGTCCAACTCTCGTCCGAACTATGGAAAAACAGTGGCACGACAAAGAGCAATGCCCAGCACAGGATGTGCAGTATCATATTACGGGACTTGGAATTCTTATCAAGTTGTGTCGCAGTCATTTTGTTGTTGTTTTAATATACCCGTCGCAAAGATAATCAACGATTCCTGCCTTTACAAAAATAATAGACAAAAAAAGGCCATTATCACGACGAAACCCTAAAAACTCCATGACAAACAGGATATGACCCGAAATTGGCCACCACGGCTCATTTTCTTGCCCTCACGTCGAGCGCAACATGCAGTATGCCAACGACAAGTGGGGCAGCCGCCGCAATGGTGACTGCCCCACTGATGATGGATTGATGACCGGTTACTTGATCTCCTTCACCAGATAAATCATGGTGGGGAAGTGGTCGCTGTAGCCATTGAGGAAGACGCCTCCCGAGAAGGTGCGCAGGGGATAACCCTGACGGTCGCCCTCGCTCGAGCGCAAGAACTTTCGGTTGAGCACCTCGGCACGTGAGAAGGTCAAGGTGGGCTTGTCCTTGCTGTCATAGTTGCGCAGGAAGTAGTCGGTGAAGATAATCTGGTCAAACAGGTTCCAGTTACCCTTGTATCCGAGGGTACCGATACCCCTGTTGAGGATGTTCCACCACGGGTTGAAGCAGGTGCCGTCGCCCGGGCAGTCCTTTATCTCCTTTTTGGCACCGAGAGCCTCGCTGCAACTCTTGTTCTGCGGGTCATCGTTCAAGTCGCCCATGAAGATGATGCCCTGGTTGGGATCGTCGCGCAGCAGGGAGTCCATCGTCTCGCGGGCCATGCGTCCGGCAGCCTCGCGCAGGTAACTCGACTGCTCCTCACCACCCAATCGCGAGGGCCAGTGGTTGACAATCACCGACACTTTCTCGCCGGCAAGCATACCGGTGACACACAACTGGTCACGGGAACGGAAATCGGGATAGTCGGGCAGGTACTTGTTAATCCGCTGGTTGGTGACATTCAACACCTTGAAGAACCTGGGATTGTACAGCAGACCCACATCCACACCGCGGCGGTCGGGGCTGTCATGATGTACAATCTGGTAGTGGCGGTCCTTGAGTTCGGGCTGACGCACGAGGTCCTGCAACACGGTGATGTTCTCAATCTCACTCACACCGATAAGCACGGGACCGACGGCAGGCGAGCCCTT
>Ga0310697_10005256_pt1 | contig 12560 bp, 10 predicted proteins | sample 172DNAGHGlowgp2_FD_203883 | JGI IMG/M metagenome (GOLD analysis project Ga0310697, IMG submission 203883) | Sheep rumen microbial communities from Palmerston North, Manawatu-Wanganui, New Zealand - 1728 DNA GHGlow gp2 (v2) (version 2) | ecosystem: Host-associated > Mammals > Digestive system >... | reverse complement strand
GACAAGCACACTAGCCAAACGAACTAATTCGGGGTCGAGCGGCTTTTTATTGTTGACTGAATCGAAAAGGTTAATCGAAACAACTTTGCCTTCGTCAAAGCCGAAAACGACGTTGGAAACGCCCGAAATAATTGCAAGCGCGGCACGTTCGCCGAGCATGGAAGCTTTCATGCGGTCTTCAACAGTTGGTGAGCCGCCGCGTTGAATGTGTCCAAGAACGGAAACGCGGGTATCAATGCCGGTTTTCTCCTGCACAACATTTTTCAAGCCTACGCCACTGCACGCGCCTTCCGCCACAACAATAATCGTATAGCGGCGACCTTTTTTATAAGATTCAACAATCTCTTCGCACATTTCATCAATATTGTATTTGACTTCGGGAACAATGATATATTCCGCGCCGCTTGCAATGCCCGAAACCATAGCGAGCCAACCGCTATTGCGCCCCATGACCTCGATAACCATAATGCGTTTGTGAGCCGAAGCCGTATCGCGCAATTTGTTAATCGCCTCAACCGCCGTGTTCGCCGCCGTGTCGCAACCGATTGTATAATCAGTGCCCCAAACGTCGTTGTCAATGGTGCCAGGCAAGCCAACAATTGGAATGCCGCCCAATTTCGAGAGCATAGCTCCGCCCGTCAACGAGCCGTCGCCGCCGATTATTACAAGTCCTTCGATACCGTGCTTTTGAAGATTTTCTAAGCCCTTGCGGCGTCCTTCCTCCGTCTTGAACTCTTTGCAACGAGCCGTACCCAAGAAAGTTCCGCCGCGCTGAATCAAATCGCTTACGGATTTTCTTTGAAGCTCAATTATATCGTCGGCGAGCATTCCTTTGTAACCATTGTTTATCCCGAAGACCTTAACACCCTCATAAAGCGCAGTTCTGACAACCGCACGCGCCGCCGCGTTCATGCCCGGACTATCGCCGCCGGAAGTCATTACCGCTATCGCATTTAACATAATTTTCCCCTCCCGCTCTGAATAATGCGTAATTGTTTCGTCATTGCACATTAAGCATTAAATGCTACGTAGTTATTTTAGAAAATTTTCTAAGAATTGTAAAGCAAATTTTCTGCGCCACCGAAATAACTTTTAAGAAAATTTTGATTGTAGACAGTCTAAAGTTTTTTGTTTATAATCTGCGCATTGAAGTTTTAATTTTTTGACAGATTAGGGGAGGTTTTTTAATGAAAGGCGGCAATAAACCAACTTACGTCATCGGACACCGCAATCCCGATACCGATTCTATTTGCTCGGCTATCGGCTATTCGCACCTCAAACAGGCGCAGGGAATTAACGCTGTACCTGCCCGTTGTGGCAAAATCAATAACGAAACCAAATACGCACTAGAATATTTCAAAGTTGATCAACCGTTGCTTTTAACGGATTTGTATCCTCGCGTTAAAGACGTTGCGCTTGAGTGCAAGACCGTCGTCCGTCAACACGATACGCTTCGTCATCTCGGCGAAGTCATGCGCAAAAGCGAATTGCAATCTGTGCCCGTCACCGATTCTAACGGCGAACTCGTCGGTATCGTTACGGTAAGCGACCTTGCCAAAAGATATTTCCTTGAGCTTGGACTTCAAAGTCTGGTTGAAATGCGCGTCCGTTATCGCGACATTATCCAGGCAACGGAAGCTAAGGTTTTAGTTAGCGGCGACGAAAACGAACTTATCGAAGGCAACATTATCATTGCGTCGGGCAGCGCGTTTTCCACCGTCAGCATTTTGAACAAAAAAGATATTGTGCTTGTCGGCGACAGAAGCGCGGAAACTCTGCTGAAGTTCTTTGAATGTGGCATTTCCTGCCTTGTCGTCACGCAGAACAGCCGCATTGCGCCCGAAGTTTTGGAGGAAGCGGAAAAACGCGGCGTCTTTATCCTCTTGACGCCTTATGATACTTACACCGTCGGACGTTTAATCAATCAGTGCGTCCCGATTCGTCGAATCATGAAATCAAATCCCGTTTGTTTCCGCCCAATGGATTTGTTGAGCGATATTAAGGGCGTTATGGACGAAAATCGTTATCGCAGTTATCCCGTCGTCGAGAATGGAAAATTGGTTGGACTCGTCAGCGCAGATGAAATTATGTTGCCCGAACGCGAAAAAGTTATCCTTGTCGACCACAACGAACGCGGGCAAGCTATCGAGGGCATTGAAGACGCTAAGATTGTAGAAATTATCGACCACCACCGTTTAGGCGGCGTTCAAACTTCCGAACCGATTTATATTCATCAAGAGCCGGTTGGTTGCACTTGTACAATCGTCGCTAATATGCATTGGGATCAAGATATTGAAATTCCGCCGTCAATCGCGGGGCTTTTGCTTAGCGCGATTATTTCTGATACTGTTCTGTTTAAATCGCCGACTTGCACGCCCAAAGATAGAAAAACCGCTGAACGTCTTGCTGAAATTGCCGGCGTCAATCTCAAAGATTACGGTTTGGCAATGTTGAGAGCGGGCGCGGGCATTGGCGATAAAACTCCCGCCGAAATTGCCAAAAACGACATGAAAGAATTCAAAATCGGTGATTATCGCGTCCTCATAAGTCAAATATCGGTAATGGATCCGTCTGAAGTTCTAAATATTGAAGATAAAATTATTGAGTACATGAAAGAAACTTGCGAACGCGAAGCAATAGATATTTACGCTCTCATGGCGACGGATATTTTAGAGGAAAGTACGCACCTTATTTTCTCCGGCAGTCCACGTACTTTACTTGGCGAGGCATTCCATAAAGACGCAAGCGGGAAGCATATATTCCTGCCGGGCGTGATGTCAAGGAAAAAGCAAATTGTTCCGCCGCTCTCCGAAGCCGTCAAACGCATTAAGCCGCAATAAATTTTTTAAGCATAAAAATTTTTCCCCTCAACCTGCGCGGTCGGGGGGTTTTTTGACGGCAAAAATAATCTGTGATAAACTTAAGCGGGAAATGGAGGTAAATATATTGGACGATAAAAAAATACATACGGAAGATTTCGGCGACGCGATAGACGACGAGCCGCACGAAGACGAGTTGCCCGACGTTATGCCTGTTGAAGACGAGGACGACGAAGAAGAAATAGAAGTTCACTTTGACGAGGCGAACGCAAAAGTTGAGGCGGTCGAGGGCGATTACAGCGCGGATCAAATTCAGATTTTGGAAGGATTGGAGGCGGTGCGCCTTCGTCCGGGAATGTATATTGGTTCGACGGCGGAGCGCGGGCTTCATCATTTGGTTTATGAGGTTGTTGACAATTCCATTGACGAGGCTTTAGCGGGCTTTTGCACGGAAATTAAAGTTACGGTTGAGCCGGATAACTCAATCACGGTTAGCGACAACGGGCGCGGCATTCCCGTTGACATGCACGAGAGCGGCAAGCCCGCCGTTGAAGTTGTATTAACGGTTTTACATGCGGGCGGTAAGTTCGGCGATGGCGGTTATAAAGTTAGCGGCGGGCTTCATGGCGTGGGCGTCAGTGTCGTTAATGCGCTGTCTAAGTCTATGGAAGTTGAGGTTAAGCGCGACGGCAAAATTTATCGCATAACTTTTTCACGCGGCGAGACCGTCAGCCCGCTTAAAATTATCGGCACGGCGCACGACACCGGAACTAAAGTTCACTTCCTGCCCGACGACGAAATTTTTACGGTTAAGGAATTCAACTTTGACACGCTTAAGCACAGGTTGCGCGAATTGGCGTTTCTCAACAGCGGCATAACGATAACTTTAACCGATAAGCGCGAGGGCGGCGAGGAACGAACTTTTCATTTCGACGGCGGGATAAAATCTTTTGTCGAACACCTTAACCGTAAAAAGGAAAAAATCAATCCCACACCGATTTATTTCAACGGGCGCAAAGATGATGCTGTTGTTGAAGTTGCCATGCAGTACACCGACAGCTATCAGGAAAATATTTTTAGCTACGTCAACAACATAAACACCGAAGAAGGCGGCATGCACCTTGCCGGCTTCAAGACCGCGCTAACGAAGGTCGCTAACGAATTTGCTAAGCGGCACAATCTTTTTAAGAGCAGTGACGGAGCGTTGAGCGGCGAAGACGTTCGCGAAGGTTTGACGGCGGTTATTAGCGTTAAGTTGCACAATCCACAATTCGAGGGGCAAACCAAAACTAAGCTTGGCAACGTTGAAATTCGTTCGCTGGTCAGTGCGGTCGTCAATGAAAGTCTCAGCGAATTTTTTGAGGAGAACTCCGCGATTGGCAAGCAGATTTTAGAAAAGGCGGTAATGGCGGCGCGTGCTCGTGAGGCGGCGCGAAAGGCTCGCGAATTGACGCGCAGGAAAAATGCGCTGGAAATTTCAAGTCTGCCCGGCAAGCTCGCTGATTGTTCGGTTAAAGACCCAGATAAGGCAGAAATTTATATTGTCGAGGGCGACAGCGCGGGCGGTTCCGCTAAGCAAGGGCGCGACAGAAGATTTCAAGCGATTTTGCCTCTGCGCGGGAAAATTTTAAACGTAGAAAAGGCGCGGCTTGATAAAATTTTTGCCAACGCGGAAATTCGCACGATGATAACGGCGTTTGGCACGGGCATTAGCGATGACTTCGACTTAAGCAAGCGACGTTACGGAAAAATTATCATCATGACGGACGCGGACGTTGACGGCGCACATATTCGGACTTTGCTTTTAACTTTTTTTTATCGCTACATGAAACCGCTTGTCGAACACGGGCACGTTTTCATTGCACAGCCGCCGCTTTATCAAATTCGCAAGGGCAAAAATCATTGGTACACTTACAGCGACGAAGAACTTTCTAAAAAGCTGGACGAGGTCGGGCGCGACGGCGCGACCGTTCAACGTTATAAAGGCTTGGGCGAAATGAATCCCGATCAGCTTTGGGAAACAACGATGGACCCTATGAAACGCACAATGCTCCGCGTTGAAGTAAATGACGCGGTGGAAGCGGACGAACTTTTTACAATTTTAATGGGCGATCAGGTTGCGCCGCGTCGACAATTCATTGAGGAAAATGCTTTACTCGTCAAGAACTTAGATATTTGAGCAAAAAAAATCCCGCAGGAAAAATTCTTGCGGTTTTTTATTTATGGAGATGATTTTTTATTCTTCGTCGAAAGGCACGTTAGCCTTGCGTTGATATTTCGTGTGGTAGTGAACTATATAAAGCCCTTTGCCAGTAATGTGGCGAATGTCGTCGATATAACAAAATTGGCGGGTTTTCGGATAAACCAAAATATCGCCCTCAAAAATTTCTTGGCTGTCGCTCATGATTAGCGTACTTTGTTCGGTCTCGCTGAAAAAGGCATCAACAAGCGGCGTGACTTCGCGATTATCTCTAACGTGCACAAAAACATTTGGCTTTAGCGAAGCGGCTCCCTCAAAATAATCGTCCAGAATGATTTTCAAATTGGCGTCCATTGCATTTCCTCCTTTCCGTTTCGAGTGATTTTATAGAAATGTATTGCCATTGTCAAACGAATTTTTAGGTTGGTAGGTGGGTAGGTTAATAGTAAAAAGCTTTTCATTGTGCATTGATTTTCCGCGCCGTCATGAAAAAAGAAATTGCCAGCGGTATCAAGCCGCCAATCCACGCCATAGGCGACGCCAAGCACGCACCCAAATATCCCAGCCAATCAACTAAGACAATCGCCGCCGTGATTCTCATAACCAATTCAACAAGCCCCGCGATTGTCGGCACTAAACTTTGTCCAAGCCCCTGCAACGTGAAGCGGAAGATAAAAAGCAACGCCAAAGCCCAATAAGATATTCCCGTTATTATTAAGAATAACCGCCCGTACTCAATGACTTGCACAGCCTCCGCGCCCACGAATAATTCTATTATCTCCGCGCCCAAATAAATATTGAACACCGCAACTAATATGCTGAACGAACACGACATCAGGATACATTTCTTGACGCCCTCGACGATTCGCCCGAATTGTTTTGCGCCGAAATTCTGCGCGGTATAAGCTGCCATTGCCACACCAAAAGACATCATAGGCATAACCGCGATTCCGTCAACGCGATGCGCCGCCGCAAATGCCGCAACCGCTACGCTCCCCAGCCCGTTCAACGCGATTTGCAACACGACTGCGCCTATTGCTATGATTGACGATTGAAAGCCCATTGGCAACCCAATTTTCAAATGCTCCATTAAAAATTCTTTGTCAAATTTAAAATCTTCGCGGCGCACATGAAGATAAGGTACGCGCTTTTTTATGTAAATAATGCAAAGGATATTTCCCAGCGTCAAGGCGACAATAGTCGCGCCCGCTGAACCTGTTATGCCCAAGCCCAGCCCGATAATTGCGACGGGTTCCAGCAAAATATTTATGCATAACGTCGCCGCTTGAATCACCGTTGGCATTTTGCTATCACCCAGAGCGCGGATTAAATTCGTCAACATTTGCAGGAAAACGAACATCAACGCGCCGCCGTAGATGATTGAAATAAAATCATACGCGCCGCCGAGAATTTCGGGCGGTGTTTCCATTGCAATTAAAAGGTCGCGACAAAACATCACGCCCAAAAACGTAAGCACCAGCGACGCTACAAAACTCAACGCGATACAAATTGCCGCGCTCTTCCGCACGCCGTCAAAATCTTTTGCGCCGAAGCTTTGACCTGCGCAAATTGAAAAACCGCTCGTCATGCCGCTGATAAAGCCCAGCATTAAAAACATAAGCGGCCCTGTGCAACCGACCGCCGCTAATGATTCAACGCCCAAAAACCTCCCGACTATCAGCGTATCAACGAAGCCGAACAGTTGTTGAAATACATTGCCCGCCAAAAGTGGCAACGTGAAATATAAAATCAGCCGCGCAGGTTCTCCAACTGTTAAATCTTTTACTGCGCCAGTGTCTTTACCTTCCATAATATTTTTTATTCTCCGTAGAGAATCAAGCGAACCATTTGCCCGAATTCTGATTTATTAGAGTAATGTTGCGGCGGACGTTGCGCGTTATTTGATTCGATTTCAGCGCGGGTATCGTAAGAAAGAATTTTCGACGACAAAATTTCATAAATTTTTTCTGCGTGATTGATTCGCACTTCGTAAACGTACATGCGATTTAAACTAGCCTTGATAACCGCCATGTCAACCGATAAGACGTTAGAATTTCTTATATCGACGGTGTCGGCGTCGTAGTAATAGCCGGTATCTTCCATTGCGTCGATAAATTTAAGATTTTCCGCCGCGCAGGTCGAACTCATCATAAAAATCGCCGCGCAGATTAAAAAAAATTTTTTCATTCAATCACCTCATACGTTGAAAATTTCTGTGACCCACGTCCGCAAGACTTCCTGCATAACCGTTACATTTAAAAGCAAAGCTTCAGCTCGCGGGCGCAATTTCGTATAGTGGAAAGTTGGATTGTGCGCAACGGTAAAATCTGTTGGGTAGGGTATCGGCTCGAAGTTGCAAAGATTAAAATTCAACACGGCGCGTTTCATATGAAAAGCACTTGTTACTAGCAACGGCTTCTTGAAATTTTTATCGCGCAGAATTTCGGCGGAATATCTTGCGTTTTGCGTCGTGTTGACGCTTTTGGTTTCGATTAAAATTTTGTTATCGGCAACGCCCAAAGACTTCAAAACCCGCGCAGAAATTTCCGCTTCCGCGCCTGAATCGCTGTAAACATGTCCGCCGCTGATTAAAATCGGGACGTCCAAAATTTTTTGCAACCTTACCGCCGTCAAAAGTCTGTTGGCAGGGCTTGCGCACAACGCGCCCACGCCGTCAACGTCCGGCACTTGACTTATCGCGCCGCCGCCCAATAAAACAATCACATCTGCGCCTGAAGTTTCAACCTGCGCGGGCGGCATGTAAACTTTTTCCAACCAGCCCATAAATTTTTCTGCAACAAGACTTGTGCACAGTAAATAAAAAATTACCGTGCAGACGAATACTATTAGCGAAAGTTTTTTATCGATTCTAAAGAGTTTCGCCGCCAATGCCGTCAACAAAATTACAAAGATACCAGGCGGTAAAATCCAAGCGGCTCCGAATTTTAAAAAATATATCATAGGCTCAAGTCGTCTTGACATTAAAAGAAGAATCTATTTCTTCGAGGGATTTTTTCTTGCTCTCAATGCCCAAGCTCAAAATGATAATCGAGATAATAACGAACACCGACGCGAACATTACGAAAATAAAATTTATCGGCACGCTGTTAAACAGCAAGACGCCAACCAACATAGGAGCCGTCATACCGCCGATTCTGCCGAAACCAGCCGCCCAGCCCGAACCTAATGCGCGTATTGCCGTTGGATAAAGTTCAGGCGTGTAAGTGTAAATGACGCCCCACGCGCCGAGATTAAAGAAACTCATTGCCGCGCCCCAACCTAAAATTTCATAGCTCGTTGTCGCGTTGCCAAAGAAATAAGCACACACGCCCGACATCAGCAAGAATAAAGATAAAGTGTAACGCCGCCCTATTACATCGACCAAAAACGCCGCCGAAAAATATCCGGGCATTTGCGCAAGCGTCATTATCAAGACGTACTCAAAAGTTTTGACGACCTCGAAGCCCTGCGCGAAAACTATCGACGGCAACCACATAAATATTCCGTAGTAGCTAAAAACTATTCCAAACCACGCCAACCATAACATAAGCGTACGAACGCGGAAAGTTTTGCTCCACAGCGTGAAAACGTTCAGCTTGAAAATCGGCGTCGCCTCGTCCAAAAATTCATTTTCAAAAGGTTTACTTGCCACAGCTAATTTTTTCTCCAGCGTCAAAATTATTTGCCGCGCCTCTTCAACTTTTCCTTTTGAAATTAAATAGCGGATTGATTCGGGCATGTGCAAGCGGATTAAAAAGACGTAAAGCGCAGGCAGTGCTCCAATTATAAACGCAACTTGCCAGCCGAATTTCGGAATTAGCAGATAGGAAATCAGAGCCGCCACAAGCCAGCCTAAACCCCAAAAACTTTCCAACAAAACAATAAATCTTCCGCGTAAACGGCTAGGCGCATATTCGCTCATTAAAGTTGCCGCAACGGGTAATTCGCCGCCCAAGCCGAAGCCAACTAAAAATCTAAACACCAAAAGAGATTCATAGCTCCAGGCAATGGCGCAAAGTCCCGTTGAAAGGCTGTATAAAATTACCGTCGCCGCGAAAACATTTTTGCGCCCAAATTTATCGGCAATGGTTCCTGCTAACACCGCGCCCAATGCCATGCCGATTAAGCCGACGCTACCAATCCAACCGACTTGCTCCGGCGATAAGCTCCATTCCTTAGTCAAAACCGGCAACACAAACGAGATTAACCCCGTATCCATAGAATCAAATAGCCAGCCCAAACCCGTCACGACCAAAAGTTTATAGTGAAACGAGCCGACGGGTAAATTTTCAAGCCGCTCAAGTATCAATTTCAACAACTCCTTAAAATTTACCAGAAAAATTCAAGTGGGTTGAATTTTATTTCACGTTAAAAAAAATTGCAATAGCACTAGCTAAAAATTCGCGAAAATCAATTTCTAAAAGTGATATAATAACGACGCGCCATTTATTTTAGCGAGGAGGTAAGGAAATGACCGTTAAAACGCTTTACAGAGTAAAATTTTTTGATACGGATACTTTTGGCGTGGTTCATCACTCAAATTATATTCGCTGGTTCGAGACGGGGCGCGTAGAATTCTTGCGCGAGCTGGGAATTGACTTAAACGAGATGATGAACGACGGAATTTTATTTCCAATCGTCGAAGTCAGCGCAAAATTCCATGTGCCAGCGCATTTTGATGACGTTTTGGAGATTGAAACGACCGCTGAAGCTTTGACTAAGGCGAAAATGAAATTTAATTACAAGATTTATCGTCGCGGCGAGGAAAAAATTTTGGCGGAAGGCACTTCAACAAACGTTTTCACGAGCGGCGGAAAAATTTGTCGACTTCCCGAAAAATATTATTCGCTTTTGGCTAAAGTTCCGCAATGAACAGAAGATTTTTGCCGCTTTAAAAGCGGCGGAACAGCGGACGCGCTCCAACGGTTCGATAATTTGGAATAAATAGCCGCGCCGATACGCAACGCTGCGCATTGCTAACTTCGCTAAAATTTAAGTTGCAACAATCGGAGTTGACAAAATGAACAGAAGATTTTTTATAAAAATTTTAATCGCGCTGGGTTTATTCCCAAAAAAATTCGTCGAAGCGCACGCGCCGCAAGATAATTACGCGCCGTTGACTTCGATAGAGTTTTTGCGGCAAATTGTAACTAAAGATTCCCGAAATTCGCGGGTGATAATGTGGCAGGCGGCAACTGAAGAAAAATTTTTAGTTGAATGGCGGCTTGTTGGCGAAAAGTCAGCGCATTTTGCAGAAGTGACCAATCAAAACGATTTTATTTACTCTTGCGAGCTTAAAAATCTAAAGGCGGCAAGTCTTTATAAATTTAGGATAATTTCGGACGAGAAAGCGACTTCATGGCAAAATTTGCGGACGGCGGGCAACGGAGCCTTTCAAATGATAATTTTTTCGGATTCACAATGCGAAAACTACGAAATTTGGCAACGAACTGCTAATATAGCTGCAAAAAACTTTCCAGACGCTGAAATTTTTACGGTTATCGGCGATTTGGTCGATAACGGCGAAGCTAATTATCAATGGCGTGCGTGGCACCTTGCCGCGAAAAAAATTTTTTCGGAACGAATTTTTGCGCCCGTCATGGGAAATCATGAATGTTACGGCGTCGATTGGTTTAACGCACTGCCGAACGGTTATTTAAATCAATTTTTCCTGCCCGATAACGGCGCGAAAAATTTTGACGGCTATTTTTATTCGTTCGACTACGGCGCGGCGCATTTTTTCATTTTGAACACGCAATTTGCCGAGCTGAATAAATTTAAGCCGAAATTGCAGGACGCGCAGGAATATTTTTTGCGTCGTGACGCTACAAACGCTAATCGAGTGTGGAAAATCGTTTTTATGCACAAAGATATTTACGATTATGGTCAAGATAAGTTCAACGACATTGCTGACAGGTTTTTAGAGCTGTTTGACGAGCTGGAAATTGATTTAGTGTTCACAGGGCATTTACACACCTACAGGAATCGCGGAAAAATCTTTGCTAGGAAGAAATCTACGCATGGAACGACTTATATTTTGTGCGGACGAGCGGGAGATCAGAAATATCTTGAGCCGGAAAGCGCGATTGATGACGTAACAGCTAAAAATCTGCGCGAAGAGCCAGAAAGTTTTATAATTTTAAACATAAGCGCGACGGAAATAAATTTGACGGCTAAAACGGTCAACGGAGAGATTTTAGATAGCTTTACAATTAAAAAGGATGGTTAAAATGAATTTGCAAAGTTTAATGGTTTGTCGCAATCTGATAAAGGAAGAAATTTTTGGCGGCATTGCGGATAAGTTTGAAATTGCCGCTAAACTAATCGAGCAAGCGGAAAAAATTGGCTTGAGCGGCAATATTTATCGGTCTTATTTGATTTATCTTTTGGCGCACGAGCCAAATTTAATTTCAACGACGATTGAACTGCGCGGCGGGAAAATCGGCGATGATTTGTGCGAAATTTTTAAACATGACTTGAAAATTTTGCTTCCAATTTTTCGCGGCGAACTTCCAAACGATTTAAAAATTATAAACAACTACAAACCAACCGTCGAAAATAAAAATGAATACTTTAACGAACTGATTCGCCGCTTGGAACGAGTAAATGACGCTACGGAAATAGCTTACACTTTTATTGAGCATTATAAACGCTACGGCTACGGAGATATTGCAATTTATCGCGCTTTTCGCTGGGAAGGTAAACTTATTGGCGTTCGCCACTTTGAAAAATTTTTTCTTAGCGATTTAATCGGCTACGCGCACCAAAAAGAACTCTTGACGAGCAATACGACCGCTTTTGTCAACGGAAAGCCCGCTAATAATGTTTTACTTGTCGGCGCACGCGGAACGGGCAAATCTTCTTCCGTTAAAGCCCTTGTAAACGAATATTATTCTAGCGGATTGCGTTTAGTGCAAATTACTAAGCCGCAACTGAAATTTTTGCCCGAAATTATGGATACTTTGCGGAAATTTCTAAGCAAACGGTTCATAATCTTTCTAGATGACTTATCTTTTGACGAATCGGAGACGGAATATAAATATTTGAAGTCTGCGATTGAAGGCGGCGTTGAATCGCGTCCGGAAAATGTTTTAATTTACGCCACAAGTAACAGACGGCATTTAATTCGCGAAACTTGGCGCGATCGTTCGGAAGATAATGACGAAATTTATCGCGACGACAGCACAAACGAAACAATTTCTTTATCTGATAGATTTGGGCTGATAATTCATTACTACGCACCTACTCAAGCCGAATATTTGGAAATAATCAGCGCAATGTTGAAGCGTCAAGGCATTGAACTTGACGAAGAACATTTGCGCATTGAAGGATTGCGCTGGGAAATGTCTCATTCGGGGCGAAATGGCAGAACCGCTCAACAATTCGTCAATTATTATTTAGGTCAGCGATAATTTGATTCACGCAATAAAAAAACCCCTCGACGGTAGTGTAAAATGGATTGTGTAAGTAAGAGAGCACAATCCATTTTTTTGATATAGGAGAGAAAAAGAGATGAAAAGAAAGAATCGAGACACACCCGG
>Ga0310697_10005255_pt1 | contig 12561 bp, 12 predicted proteins | sample 172DNAGHGlowgp2_FD_203883 | JGI IMG/M metagenome (GOLD analysis project Ga0310697, IMG submission 203883) | Sheep rumen microbial communities from Palmerston North, Manawatu-Wanganui, New Zealand - 1728 DNA GHGlow gp2 (v2) (version 2) | ecosystem: Host-associated > Mammals > Digestive system >... | reverse complement strand
TGCCGGCCTCGAGGAGGGTGCTGGACGAGCAGGCGCCGTCGCGGACGTCGGCCACGGTGATCTGGATGGCGTATTTGTGCATGGGCACTTCCTTGCCGAGGATTTCGGCGCAGACGACGGTGTCCTGTGCAAAGTTCTTGGGGGTGCCGCCGCCGACCATGAAGAGGCCGCTCTCGGGGCAGTTCATCTTGATCTCGGTGAGCTCGAGGAAGTCGGCCACACTGTCGATGCTGACATAGGGCTTGCCCTCGTGGCGACGGATCCACTGGTGCTTGCCGATGCCGAAGCCGGCGCTGCTGTCGCTGAAGGCGGGGCAGAAGATGGGCACGCCGCATTCGTAGCAGGTCTGGATGAGGGAGTCTTTCTTCACACCGTGGCCCTCGGCGAGCCATTTGCCCACGTTGTAGAGGAACTCGCGGCTGCTGTAGGGACGGGGCTCCAGGAGGTCGGCCACGTCGCAGGTAGCCTGGTCGCAGGCCTGCAGCTCTTCCTCGTCGATGAAGGTGTCGTAGATGCGGTCGATGTAGAGCTCGCGGAGCTTGGTGTCGGGGATGACGTTCTCCTTGGTGCCGATGTAGTGCTTGTAGCCCAGGGCCTCGAAGAGGTCCATGTCGATGATGGAGGCTCCGGTGCTGACCACGGCGTCGATCATCTTGTTGCGCACCATGTCGACATACACCTGCATGCAGCCGGCGGCGGAGGTGGAGCCGGCGATGGTGAGGATGTTGGTGCAGTCCTTCTCGGCCAGCATCTGGCAGAGGATGTCGGCGGCGCGGGCGGTGTCGCGGCTGGTGAAGCTCATGTGGCGCATGGCGTCGATGAGTTCGGTGCTGTCGTACTTCTTGATGTCAATGTGCTTGACGGTTTCTTTCAGGAGGTCTTTTTTTTCCATTTTTTGTTGAATGTTTTAAATTGTTATTAATGCTTCAGCGGGCACGCACGTGGGAGACTCCCTGCCTGAAATTATCTTTTATGTAACGCGCGAGGAGGCGGTTTATTGTGCGGTGGTGGAAGAAAAAATGTTTCAGAACGGCACGTCGCCGGCGCTTTCGGGGGGCATGTCTTCGTTCATCTTGCTGTCGATAATCATGGTGCCGCCGCCGTCGAAGGAGGTGTTGGGGCCCATACCGGCCATGGCGCCGCCCATGCCGCCGTCCTGAGGCGGGTTCTCGAAGCGTGCGAACTCCTTGACGAAGCGGAGGCGGACCTCCCCCACCCCGCCGGAGCGGTGCTTGGCGACGATGAGGTCGGCCATGCCGATGGTGGAGCCGTGGTCGTCTTCCTGGATGTTGTAGTATTCGGGTCGGTAGATGAACATGACGATGTCGGCGTCCTGCTCGATGGCGCCGGACTCGCGGAGGTCGCTCAGCTGTGGTTTGTTGCCGACGCGGTTTTCGACGGCGCGGCTGAGCTGCGACATGGCGAGGACGGGTATGTTGAGTTCCTTGGAGAGGGCTTTGAGCTGGCGGCTGATCATGGATATTTCCTGCTCGCGGTTGCCGTTGCGGGTCTCGGTGGAGCCGGAGGACATGAGCTGGAGGTAGTCGATGAATATCATCTGGATGTCGTAGCGCTGCTTGAGACGGCGAGCCTTGGCGCGGAGTTCGAAGATGGTGAGCTGTGGAGTGTCGTCGATGAGGATGCGGTTGGAGGCTTCGTGGAGTCGCTGGGCGCCGCTTTTGAGCTGCTCTTTCTCGTAGGCTGCGAGGCGTCCTTTCTTCAGTTTGTCGCCTTCGAGGCGCGACTCGCTGGAGATGAGGCGCATGGCGAGTTCCTGGCCGCTCATTTCGAGGGAGAAGAAGGCGACGGGCTTCTTGAAGTCGATGGCCATGTTGCGGGCCATGCTGAGTGCGCAGGCCGTCTTACCCATGGCAGGGCGTGCGGCGAGGATGATGAGAGTGCCGGGCTGGAATCCGGCGGTCATGCGGTCGAGGCCGATGAATCCGCTCTCGAGGCCGCTGAGGCCGTCTTCTTTCTGTCCGGCCTCGTCGATTTGGTCCATGGCCATGCCGACAAAATCGCCCAGCGGCTTGTAGTCGGAGCGGAAGTTTTTGTCGTTGATGTCCATGAGTTTGGTCTCGGTCTTGTCGAGCAGGTTGACGACGTCGGTGGTCTCGTCGTAGGCCTCTTTGATGGTCTCGGTGGAGATGCGAATCATCTCGCGCTGGATGAACTTTTCGCTGAGGACGCGGATGTGGTATTCGATATGTGCGGCGCTGACCACGTTTTCGGTCAGTTTGCTGACGGCATAGGCGCCGCCGGCGGCTTCGAGTTCGCCGTCGAGCCGGAGCCGTTCCACGACGGTCAGGAGGTCGACGGGCTGGCTCTGTTCGAAGAGTTTGCGGATGGCGCGGTAGACCACCTGGTGCTCCATCTTGTAGAAGTATTCCACGTGGAGGGTCTCGATGGCGTTGATTAGTGCCGCCTGGTCGAGCATGAGTGCGCCGAGGACACTCTCCTCGAGGGCTATGGCCTGTGGGGGAGTGTTGCCGTTGAGTGCGAACGACTGCTCGTAGCTTATTCTGTTTGTGCGTCTTGTGTCGTTTATTGCCATTTTGGGAGTCTCAAAATTCGGGCTACAAAGTTACGCAAATTTTTTCGATTACATCATGGGCGGACGAAAAAAAAGGTGGCGGGAGGGTAGAGAAGGGGTAGAGAGGACCCAGAGAGGACCCAGAGGGGACCCAGAGAGGGGGTAGAGGGGGTGGCATCTTTCCGGCGACGGGAGGCGGGGTGCGGGGTGATGGGTGCGGGCGGTGTTAAATGTTAAAAATGGCGGTTCGGAGCGTTTTTTGTTTGCAGCAATAAAAATAATGTGTATCTTTGCACCGTTTTTTTCAACACCGACAACAAATATAAGAGTATGGAACTGAAAGGTAAAATATCGCAAATCATTGGTGCCGTGGTCGACGTCACCTTCCCCGACGACGTGGCCCTGCCCGACATATACACCGCGTTGAGTGTGCGGCGTCCGGACGGCACGGACCTGATACTGGAATGCCAGCAGGACATCGGCGAGAGCACGATGCGCTGCATAGCCATGGACTCGACCGACGGACTGGAGCGTGGCATGGAGGTGCTTTCGCTCGGCGGTCCCATCTCGATGCCGGTGGGAGAAAACATCAACGGCCGCCTGTTCAACGTGATAGGCCAGGCCATCGACGGCATGCCGGCGCCGCAGTGCGAGAAGCGCTACTCGATACACCGCGATCCGCCCAAGTTCGAGAACCTCTCGACGAGCCAGGAGATACTCTATACCGGCATCAAGGTCATCGACCTCATCCAGCCGTTCCTGAAGGGCGGCAAGATCGGTCTGTTCGGCGGAGCCGGAGTGGGCAAGACAGTTCTGATACAGGAGCTTATCAACAACATCGCCAAGAAGTACTCCGGCATGAGTGTGTTCACGGGAGTCGGCGAGCGTACGCGCGAGGGTAACGACCTGCTGCGCGAGATGATAGAGGCCGATGTTATAAAATACGGCGACGAGTTCAAGAAGAGCATGGAAGAGGGCAGCTGGGACCTGAGCAAGATAGACCAGGAGGCCCTGAAGGAGTCGAAGTGCACGATGGTCTTCGGCCAGATGAACGAGACGCCGGGAGCACGTGCGCGCGTGGCGCTGGCCGGACTGACGCTGGCCGAGTACTACCGCGACGGCGACGAGAAGACCGGCGGGCGCGACATTCTGCTCTTCATAGACAATATCTTCCGTTTCACCCAGGCTGGTTCGGAGGTGTCGGCCCTGCTGGGCCGCATGCCGAGCGCTGTGGGCTACCAGCCGACGCTGGCCACGGAGATGGGCTTGATGCAGGAGCGCATCACGAGTACCAAGCGCGGTTCCATCACGTCGGTGCAGGCCGTCTATGTGCCTGCCGACGACTTGACGGACCCCGCCCCCGCCACCACCTTCGCCCACCTGGACGCCCAGACGGTGCTCAGCCGCAAGATTTCGGAGCTGGGTATCTATCCCGCCGTCGACCCGCTCGACTCCACGAGCCGCATCCTCAGCCCCGACATTGTGGGCGAGGAGCACTACGAGACGGCGCAGAGGGTGAAGCAGATGCTGCAGAGATACAACGAGCTGCAGGACATCATAGCCATTCTCGGCATGGAGGAGCTCGGCGAGCAGGACAAGCTCGTCGTCAGCCGCGCGCGCCGCGTGCAGCGATTCCTCTCGCAGCCCTTCTTCGTGGCCGAAGCCTTCACCGGTCTGGAGGGCCGCTTCGTGAACATCGAGGACACCATCAAGGGCTTCAAGACCATCCTCGACGGCGAGGTGGACTACCTGCCGGAACAGGCCTTCCTGATGGTCGGCACCATAGAGGAAGCCATAGAGAAAGGCGAGAAGATTTTGGCAGAGACGAAGTGAGGTTATAGGTTATAGGTTATGGCTTAGAGATTATGCCAGTGTCTGAGAACTGATTATAATCCGTAAGGTACAGACCGATAGGAGACGACCATTATGAAAGTCAAGATCATAAAACCCGACAGCACACTGTATGACGGCGAGGCCAGCGTGGTGGACCTGCCGGGCACGGGAGGGCGGTTCGAGATACTGAACGACCACGCGCCCATCATCTCGTCGCTCCGCCACGGCACCCTGCGCATCGTCACCGCCGAGGGCGAGAAGAGTTTCGAGATACGCGGCGGCGTGGTAAAGGGTGAGCACAACGACCTGACCATCCTGGTACAGTGAAACAACAACGGACCATCATGCACACGAAAGGAGCACGACACGCCGCGGAGGCGTGGATTGGGGCTGTCGTGTGCATGATGGCTATTATGGCGACCGCCGCCTGCGCGCGCCACCGGCACGACGACAAGCAGATATTCCGCTACAACGAGAGCGCCGGCATCGCCACCCTCGACCCGGCTTTTGCCAAGGACCAGAGCACCATCTGGCCCTGCAGACAGCTATACAACGGTCTGGTGCAGCTCGACACCGCCCTGCAGGTGCAGCCCTGCATCGCCAAGCGGTGGAGCGTCAGCACCGACGGACTGAGCTACACCTTCACGCTGCGCGACGACGTGATGTTCCACGAGCCGGCCTCGCGGCGTGTGACGGCGCACGACTTCGTGTACAGCCTGGGGCGCATCACCGACCCCGCTGTGGCGTCGCCCGGAGCGTGGATTTTCAGCGACTTGGACACCCTGTGGGCCGACAACGACACCACGCTCACGATACGCATACGCCACCCCTTCGCCCCGTTTCTCGGGCAGATGAGCATGGTGTACTGCTCGGTGGTGCCGCGCGAGGTTGTGGAACGCTGGGGCAAGGACTTCCGTGCGCACCCCTGCGGCACGGGTCCCTTCCGCTTCCAGTACTGGAAGGAGGGGGTGAAGCTCGTGATGCGTCGTAACGACAACTACTTCGAATACGACACGGTGGGCGGCGACACGCAGACGGTGAGCCGTCTGCCCTACCTCGACGCCGTGGCGGTGACATTCATAGTGGACAGACAGACGGTATTCCTGGAGTTTGTGAAGGGCAACCTGGACTTCATGAACTCGCTGGACGCGAGCTACAAGGACGAGGTGCTCAACCCGGACGGGAGCCTGAAGGAGAAGTACGCCGAGAGGATAGACATGGTGTCGACGCCGTACCTGAACACGGAGTACCTGGGGTTCAATATGGAAGACCGCGAGAGCCCGCTGCGCGACCGCCGCGTCAGACAGGCTATAAACTACGGCTTCGACCGCCGGAAGATGATGCGCTACCTGCGCAACAACATCGGTGAGCCCGGCGTGTACGGCTTCGTGCCCGTGGGGCTGCCCGGCGCCGCCGAGGAAGCCTACTACGAATACGACCCCGAGCGTGCGCGCCGCCTGCTTGCCGAGGCCGGCTATCCGGGCGGCCAGGGCTTGCCGCGGCTGAAGCTCAGCACCACCAGCAACTACCTGGACCTGTGCAAGTACATACAGCAGCAGCTGGGCCTGACGGGCATCGACGTGCAGGTGGACGTCAACCCGCCGGCGGCGTTGCGCGAGCAGAAAGCGCAGGGCCAGACGGCGTGGTTCCGCGGGTCGTGGATAGCCGACTACCCCGACGCGGAGAACTACCTCTCCACCTTCTACGGACCCAACTGCGCTCCCGCGGGTCCCAACTACACCCGCTTCCGCAATGCGGCCTACGACCGCCTCTACATGCGAGCGCGCAGCTGCACGGACCCCGGAGAGCGCGACAGCCTCTACCGCGCCATGGACCGCATGGTGATGGAGGAGGCGCCGGTGGTGGTGCTATACTACGACCAGATACTGCACTTCACGCACAAGCGGGTGCGCGGCCTGCGGAGCGACGCCATGAACACGCTCGACCTGCGCAGGGTGAGGATAGACAGATAAGACCATTGGTTAACAAAGCGATGCAGGGGCGACAGATGATTTCCGTCGCCCCTGCGTTTTTTTGTTTTTGCCCTTACAGGGCGAGATGGGTTGGTGGCATTCTCCCCAGGGCGTTGCCTTGGGCTGGGAGATTATTGGCCCTGCGGGCCATCATATAACGGGGACTTCAACATTTGGGAGTCAGAGTATTATGCCGAATTTTACGGGGTAGAGGGGTTCGGCGTCGTTGCGGAAGAGGGAGAGGGTGGAGACCTGGACGTAGATGCCGACGACGTTGAAGCGCAGTTCGGCGCGGAGGTCGAGTTTGTAGGGGTTGATGTGGCGGTTGACGGAGCGGTCCTTGACAGTGGACTGCCGGTTGCCGTCGTGCTGGGTGTGGCGCAGGCCGCTGGCGTTCCAATGGATGCCGGGCAGGGCGGTGAGCATGAGGTGTACGCCGTCGTCGTCGCCAAGGCGGATGGTGAGGGGAATGTTGACGTAGCGAGTGGTGAGGAGGGTGCTGCCGGCGGCGGGTGCAGCCTCGGCGAAGGCGTAGGGCGCGGCGGCGGTGTTGAGCTCGACGTTGGGCGTGGTGAACTTCCACTTGTCCCACTCCAAGCCCACGCCGGCGTACAGGCCAAACCACCAGTTTCCAATAAGTTGCCACTTGCCGGCGAGGTGGATGTTGTTGAACGAGGTGCTCACATTGGCTGCGCCGTCGACACCGCCGAAGCCGGAGAACACGGACGGACCCCAGTTGTGCCATCCCCAGCCGAAGTCGAGGTCGCCGTTGCCGCTGAACCAAGTGCTTGTCTTCTTGGACTTTTTACTGTCCGACGACCCGTTGCGGGCCATGTTGGCGAGGCGGTTGGTCATGCCGTTGACGACGGTGGTGTAGTCGCGGTCGTCCTTGGGGAAGTCGGTGTTGAGGAGCTCGCCATGGGCGGTGACGCGGCCCAGGTAGACCTTTCCGAAGTCTGATATTGTGGTGGATAGGTAGTAGCTGCTGTCGGTGGGGTTGGGCATCTGGTCGACGCCGGCGAGCTGGATGCGGCTATAGTCGGAGGCCGAGAGGTCGTACTCGAAGTGTTGCAGAATGGAGGACGAGGTGATGCGGGAGAAGTCTTCGGTCTGCAGGCGAAGCGACAGGCAGCGGACCGTGTCGGCGTCGGAGCCGGCGAAGTTGACGGTGGCGTAGTCCTCGGCCTCGATAGAGAGCAGGTCGCGGAGCGGGAGGGCGCCTTCGACGACGACGGAGGCGTAGTCTTCGGCGTGGATGGAGATGCTGCGGCCCGGGGCGAGGCGGAGGGTGACGACGTCGTCGGAGGCCTTCACGGCGAGGCGTCCGCCCCGCAGGACGGCGATGTTCTTGCGGTCGGAGTCGGTCTCAAGATTGTTCTCGTCGCCGGCGATGACGCGCAGCTGCTGGTGCCCGTCGAGGCGCACCTCGGTGACAGCGTCGGGCATGGGCTGTACACGCTGTGCCACCGCGAACGCTGGGGAAAACATTAGCGCGATGGCAGATACCAATTTTGTGATTTGCTGTTTCATAGCTATTGTTGTTTAATGTTAGACTTTAAGAAGGAACCTATCAGACGGGAGACGTTGATGCCGTCGTTGGTCTGTTCGATATAGACTGCCGCGAGGTTGTTTTCGGCGGGAGGGCAGTCGTCTTCCACGACAATGAGGTCGTCGACATAGACGGGCGCTGGCGAGGGGGAGTCGGCGACGGGAGGCAGGGTGTCGGATGGCGCCGGGGCAGAGGCGAGGAGGTCGACGGTGGGGCTGACGGCCGTGTCTGGGGGCGGCGCGATGGGTTCGGCTTTCGGGGTCGGGGTGCGGTGGCGAACCGCCGGCGGGGTGGCGACTGCGACAGGCTCGGAGGCCGGGTCGACGGGAGAAGGGAGTTCGGGCGCCATCGCCACAACGGCCTCGGGCACAGCGTTGTGAGAGGGGTGGCGGACGGTGAGGGGCAGGAGCACTGCGGCCAACACGGCTGCCGCGGCGCTCCAGCGGAGGACGACGGGCCAGAGGGGGCGCGAATGCCGGAGCGGCGCGGCAAAGCTGACGCTGTCGTCGCGCTCCAGTCGAGGGGCCTCGAGGTAGAGGGTCAGCTCGTCGGCGGCGTCGGGATGGCTGGCGAGCCAGGCCTCGACGGACTTGCGCTCGGCAGCATCCAGCTCGCCATCGGCGTAGCGGAGCAGCCACAGTTCGTAGTTGTTGCTATCTATTGTTGTCATATCCTAATGCTTTCAGTTGTTTACGCATGGCCACGCGTGCGCGGAAGAGGTAGACCTGGACCTGGGTGTCGGAGAGGGCGAGGGTCTCCCCTATCTCGCGGTAGCTGTAGCCCTCGACGTCGCGAAGCTGGAGGATGGCTCGTTGCACCTCGGGCAGGGACTTGAGGCTGAGCTCGATGGCTTCGCGCATGTCGAAGCGCTCGTCGGCCTGCTGTGAGGTTTCGGGGCGGGCAGTGGCGGCATGTTGCTGCACCACGCGGCCGTGGCGGAGGGCCATCATCAGAGAGCGGTATGTGGCGCTGAGGATGAAGCTCTTACCCTTGTCGTGCGGCACCGCGTCGCGGTGGCTCCAGAGAGCTGTCAGGGCCTCTTGGACGGCATCCTCGCTGTCGGCCCGGGAGCCGCCGAGACGCATGGCGAAGCGCATTGCACCGTCGGCCCACGACCGAATACCTTCGTTATATTCCCTGGCAGTCAATTTGCGTTCTGTTTACATATAATAATTGCACATGAGAGGGCAAATATTACACGATGAACGTGAAAAAGGCGTGAAAATTTTTGTCGGGGGTGGATAAAAGGTGCGCCGGTGGGCGCTATGCGGGGGGGGCGTCGAGTGCGCTTTTTTGATTGTTGCGGGGAGGTGTTTTGGGAGGCGAGCGACGGTCGCTTGGGGGTAGAGAGGACCCAGAGAGGACCCAGAGAGGGGGTAGAGAGGCTGCTGTTTTTGCGGTGTGGATTTGCGTGCAAAAACGGGATGGCGGTAAGATTTTTTGAGCGGCGTGTTGTGATTGGCGGTGTCGGTACGTCTAATAGAGCGTAATAAAAACAGATAAAGAACCGTTTTTGGGCATCATGGAACCTGACGAAAAAGCCTTTGCCGAGATGGTGCGGCGCCATCGCAATCTGATTTGGAGCATCTGTGGCAGCTATCGCCTCAGCGAGGCCTGGACCACGGAGGACGCTTTCCACGAGGTGCTGTGCGACTTGTGGCGCGGCTTTGGGAGCTTCGGCGGGCGCAGCACGGAGCGAACGTGGGTGTTTCGCGTGGCCACCAACACCATGATTTCGCTGACCCGGAGGACGAGCAACCGCCCCTCCCCTCGCCTGACAGAGAGTCAGGACCGAGCTGGAGTGTCGGACGAGTACGACAATTTGACAGAACTGATTGATACCCTGCCGGAGCCCGACCGCACCATAATCAAAGCGCACGCGCAAGGCTTCAGCTATAAGGAAACTGCGCAAATCACCGGCCTCACGGTGGCGGCGGTGAGTGTGCGGCTCATGCGCGCGCTGCGCAAACTTCGAAAAGAGTACGACAAATGAAAGACAAGCACGATTTTGACCAGCAGATGAATGCCTACGGCGAGAAGCTGAGGGCGACACGCTACCCCTACGGCGAGGCGGAACTGAACCGAGAGATACGACGCGCCGTGTGGAGCACCACGCCAAGTAGCACCGCCGCGGCTCAGAAGTCACGCCGCAGATGGTGGCCCTATGCCGCTGCGGCCGCATGCCTGGCGGCGTTAATACTGCCACTTGGCAGATGGGGGCATAGCACCGATGGCATCAGAAACGTCAGCATTTGCGGCGAGCAGGTCTACTTTGCCTGCAACAGCGGCTGCTCGCCCGAGGAAACAATAGAAACCCTTAAAAACTTGATACAATGAAAAAAACAGTTTTATTTGCAAGCCTTTGCGTCATCTTATTCTTGTCCGCATCATGTCAGCGAGAAGGCTCTATGTCAGAAACCACGACGGCGGCGGCAGAAATCTACAACCAGTATGCCAACCGCAAGAACCTGACAGTGGCACTAATAGGCGACTATCAGGGCTACAACGCCGTGATGCTCAGGGCGCAGAATGCAGAAGGATGGCTGTGGCTGTGTGAGGAATTCGGAGTCGACAAGACGGTAGATGCCAGGGCTTTGGATTCAACGAGGGTAACATCGATAACGACCGCATCGACGACCCTTGACAGTGGCGGACTATATGATGAGGGCGAAGCACTACAGCTTCCAGGTAACATTGTCGGAGAGTACTTTGCCAGGATGATGGACTCCCTTGCGGGCATGGTTGCGAGTGGCGACATACCTTACGGCAGCATCACCATGGACACGGCTTATACCGTCTCGCACCGTCAGCATTGGGAAAACGGCACTTTGGTGAGCGAGAGTTTAGATACGATAGCAGGTGCTGTTATTCCGCCATCACAGGGGCGTCTTTTGCGCACAGCTGCCGACCATGACAAGAGCGGCTATTTGGTGTACGACGACAGCGACGCACTTACACTCTGGCTCTTCTTCTACAGCACAGAAGAAGAGATGGCCCAAATCATCGACAACGTGATATCGAAGCGGGAGCTCAGCCAGCAAGGTGCTCGATAAGAATCTTCACGCCGAGGCCGATGAGCACTACGCCGGCGATGACGGTCGCCGTGCGTTCGGGAACTGGGATGTTGCGCTTGCCGAGGAAGATACCCAGCAGGGCAACCAGGAATGTAACGACGCCGATGACTGTGACGACCCACAGCACCGTATTCAAAGGCATATCCAATCCCAATCCGATGCCCACAGCCAGTCCGTCGATGCTGGTGGCGATGCCCAACATACTATAATTCAACAGCAGGTAGCGCGAGGAGGAGAACTCTTTCTTCTCCTCTTCTTCTTTCTTCACGCCGTCGAGAATCATCTTGCCGCCGATGAGAGCCAGCAAGCCGAATGCCACCCAATGGTCGACAGCTTCGATGAAGGAGCGGGCCACGTCGCCGATGAGTGCACCCACCAATGGGCACGCAAACTGGAAGAAGCCCAGAATCAGAGCCAGCAGGAGGCCTCGGTGCCACGTCATTTTCTCGCGGAAGGCTGTGGTGGTAGAGACCACGAGGGTGTCCACACACAGGGCCAGGGCCAACAGAAGTGCTTCAATAAATGTCATATTCTCTATTACCCATTATTGGTTTACAATGCTTTTAGTATTCGCTCGTGGGCAACCATGCCCATAGTGTGGCGGAAATTGATTTCGGAGACATGAATGGTACCATCGGTACAGACCATAAGGTCGACTCCCAGAGGGCCGCGGTAGCGGTGACAGACATTCTCGGTAAGCCAGCGCTCCACTTTCTGCCGAATGGGAAGTAGACCAAAGGTGGTCTCGATGCGGTCGTCGCTCCAGGCGATGTTCTCCTTGTAGACGCCACTACCGGTGCGGAAATAGGAATATCCGATGAAATGGGGAGTGGCGCCGTATGACGGCACGCGGTATTCGAGGGCTACGTCGGCAAACACCTCGCGGCGTGGTTCTGCTATCGCGCAGCGCTGTTCGCGGACAGTCTTATTCAGCCAGTCGCGGTCGATTGTCGTCAAGGTGCCGTGCACCCAACGCAGCCCCCTACCCGCCCCGCTCCAAGGGGCCTTCAACACCCAGTGCTCGCGTTCGCGCAGCAAGGCCTCCATCTCTTCTATATTATATACAGCGTGGCAGTCCGGCTGCAGGGGCAGCACGGTGGAGCGGTGTTGGAGGTCGCGGATGACGGCCAGCTCGTCGTCGGATGGCAAAAGACTTTCGGGGCAGCCGCGCTTGAGCAACTCATGCTTCACTACGGCATCCCAGCCCCAGGCGGTGACAGAATTGAAAATTGAAAATTGAAAATTGTAATTTTCTATATCGTAGACGCTGCAACAAGTAGCCTCGGGGTAGAGTACCTGCATCAGTGCGGCATCGCGGCGGGCGAAGTCCACAGCGGAGCGCGGCGGAACATAATGAGCACGACCTTTGGCCATGCAAAGGTCGTGCTCAGGGTTGAAGATGCAGAGGTGCATCTGTGCTTTCTTACTTGTTGACCTGGAATTTCTTGTTGCCGGTCTTGAAGAAGTCGGCAATCTGGTTGGCGGCGGCGAGGCCGGCGTTGATGTTGGCTTCCTCGGTCTGGGCACCCATCTTCTTGGGGGTGGCGAAGTAGCGACCCTCGAAGGCCTTGAAGTCGGCATCGGCATCGGGCATGATGT
>Ga0310697_10005254_pt1 | contig 12568 bp, 12 predicted proteins | sample 172DNAGHGlowgp2_FD_203883 | JGI IMG/M metagenome (GOLD analysis project Ga0310697, IMG submission 203883) | Sheep rumen microbial communities from Palmerston North, Manawatu-Wanganui, New Zealand - 1728 DNA GHGlow gp2 (v2) (version 2) | ecosystem: Host-associated > Mammals > Digestive system >... | reverse complement strand
TTTAAATCGGAGCGGCGATTCAAATCGATAAATTCGCCTTTGCTATTCTGAACAACGGGCAATGCCGTAATTCGCGAATCATCAATGTAAACGATTTTAGCGCGTTCGCCGTCGCTTAGACCGACCCAACAACCGTTAATCGCTTGCAGAAGATGTTTCACGAAGACAACGACAAATTGCGTATTTAATTTCCCTGTCAAAGCGTCGCCGTATAAAACTTTGACAATATCAAACGGCGAATTTCTCTTTGCGTAAGCGCGATTGGTCGCCATTGCGTCATAAATATCCAATATCGCGATAATCTTGCCGAAGTCGCTAATTTTCTCCGCCGTCAACTTACTGGGATAGCCTGAGCCGTCGCAGCGTTCGTGGTGGTGCAACACGCCCAGCGTAACATTTTTCAATCTCTTGAGCGGCGATTCCAATAACATTGCGTAGCCGTAAACACTATGCTTTTTGACTTCGTTGAATTCGTCTTCGTCGAGCTTGCCAGTTTTATTCAGAATGCCCTTGGAAATTTTCATCTTGCCAATTTCGCTAAGCAATCCAGTCATAATCAATTCTCCGACCTGTTGAGCGCGAAAGTCAAGCCAATGCGCCATTATCCCAGATAAAATTCCGACGTTCAGCGCGTGGTGAATGACATAATCGCCGCTACGTTTCATGTTGTGAATTTGCGTGATTGCTTTTGTACCGTCGCCGCAAAGTTCAGCAACATTTTCGGCACGAATAAGTTCCGCTAATTCCTTCATATCAATTTCGCCGGTGTTAGCACAACCGTAGTAAAGATTCTGCGTGATTGTGAAACAATTTTTGTAGCAGTCCATGAAATCAACATCGAGTAAAAATTCTTGTTTAGCGTTAGTCGGCGCGTAATCTTCGGGCGTCACGTCGATATAAACCGAGAAAACATTTTTCCCGCGCAGTTTGTCGAGAAGTTCTGAAGTCAGCGTAACTTTCTCCTTGATAATAATTTTCCCGTCGAAATCCTTGACCGCCCTCCCGACTTTCATACCGGAGCGCAATTCGGTTATGTCGTATGCCTTTAACAAGTCCCATCTCCTCCTGTAAAAATAATTCTAATGCCTTATTCCGAATGGCTTTAAAAATTCCTGCGTTGTTTACAAATTTCGTTGCAAGAGGTTATAATCTTTCCGAGGTGATTCCATTGACAGATAAAAAAATTCCGCGCAGTAACGTTTCAGATTATGTCAAGAAGTACATTCAGCTTTGTATCGGCGCGGTGATTGCGGCACTTGGTCTTGAGCTTTTCCTTATTCCGAATGAAGTTATTGACGGCGGCGTTGTCGGCTTGTCGATTATGGCGCAATACGTGACGGGCTTGCCGCTCGGAACGTTCCTGATTGCGTTTAACATTCCGTTCTTATATCTGGCTTATAAGCAAATCGGGAAAGATTTTGTTATCGCGACGATTGTAGCGATTATTTTTCTTAGCATTTGGTCTGAAGTCGTCGGGGAATATCCGAAAGTCACGAATGACCCATTTTTGGCGGCGATTTTCGGCGGGATAATTGACGGCTTAGGCGTCGGCTTGATAATGCGTGCGGGCGGCTCGCTTGACGGCACAGAGATTGTCGCTATTATCGTCGACAAGAAAACTATTTGGTCGGTTGGCGAAGTCGTCATGTTTATAAATCTGTTTATCTTGAGCGGCGCGGGCTTGCTGTTTGGTTGGGATAAGGCAATGTACTCGCTCTTCGCCTACTTCGTGATTTCTAAAATGATTGACGTTGTTATCAAAGGGCTTGACGAAATGTACGCGGTGATGATTGTTTCAAACGTCCCCTACGAACTGACCGACGAGCTTAACGCGAAGTTAGGACGCGGCGTGACGCTCTTGCACGGCGAAGGCGGCTACACTCACCAGAGCAAAGAAATTTTGTATTGTGTCGTGACGCGCCTTGAGGTCGACAAGTTAAAGCGCATTGTTCACGGAATGGACGAGCACGCCTTCATTACGATTTATCCGGTCAACGACATTGTCGGCGGGCGGTTCAAAAAGTCTGGGCACTGAATTAGCAACGTGGGAGATTGGGTGATTCTTTGGTATATTTTTTGAAGTTCGGAGCCGCGTGGATTTTGCCGCCAGGAATTTTCGTTTTATTAATGTTCGCGTTGGCGGTGAAGCTCTTCCGAATTGACCGGAAACTTTCGCTGATAGTTTTAGTTGGAACGGCGATTTTCTATCTGCTGTGCACGAGTTTAGTTGCGGAAAAGTTTATGGGCTGGCTTGAAAAAATTTACATGCCGCCCGCGCAGATTGAAACTTCCGGCGCAGATGTAATAGTTTTACTCGGCGGCGGCGCGATAAGTCAAGTGCCAGACGTTGACGGCGTCGGAGCGTTGTGTGCAAGCCCAGCTAATAGACTTTTGACGGCAGTCCGATTGCAAAAAATTTTGGACGTGCCAATTTTGATTAGCGGCGGGCAAGTTTACAGCGATTCGGGCGCGGAGGCTGAAATATCTGCGCGGGTGCTGAAGTCGCTGGGCGTCCCCGATGATAAAATTTTGACGGAAACAAAAAGCGTCAACACGACGCAGAACGCAGTATATTCCGCCGAAATTTTGCGCGAGAAAAATTTTACAAAGCCCGTGCTCGTGACAAGTGCCTTTCACATGCGGCGGGCAATGCTGAATTTCAAACTGCGCCAATTCGAGCCGATAGCTTACCCAACAGATTTCACGGTCGCACACAATCCAACTTTCCACTATACGAAGTTGCGCCCGCGAGCTGAAGCGTTGCTTTTGAACGTGACAGTTATGCAGGAAATTTTGCGGACGTGGGTCACAGAGATTTTTAACATATGAGGTGTTGAGATGAAAAAATTTTTAGCGGCGTTGGCTATGATGATAATTTTTAGCGGCGCGACGTGTTCGGCTGAAAATCTGAAATTTATCGATGCAATGGAGGATACCGGCTATTACTACGACGCCGACAGCGTGCAAGCCGAAAGTTCGTCGGCTTTTTATGTGGATATGGCGGTTATCAAGGCGAGTTTGAATCGCATGTACGTTTACAACGTGCGAATTGACCACAGCGAAAGGGTTTACGAAATTTTGTCGTCGAAAATTCTTTCCTACGATACGCGAGCCGAAATTGAATCGAATAAAAACAGTCGCCCGCCGCAACATTACTCAACTAAATCAGAGTTCGGGCAAATGGTTCACTTGATTCTATATGGCGACCACTTTTGAAAAGTGGACAAACAGTTAACGCGATTTGCCGCCCGATAATTTGAATTTTAACGCCGCGTTCGTACGCTCCGTTGCACTTCGCTAGTTGCGTAAAAAAATTCCCCCACCAAAAGGAAGGGGATTTTTTATTGCGTCCTATGAATTATTTTTTCTTGACCAAATCGGCTTTCGATTGACCGGTTTTATAAGTCACCTTTTTAATCCTGCGCTTTTGAGCTTTAGCTTCGCGCTTCGCTCTTGCATTCGCTTTGTCTTCCTTGCTTAAATTTTTCTCGGAAGTCTGGTCGAATTGCTTATAAAAATCGTCGGCTGCCTTGCGATAATCTTTAGCGTTCTTGCCGATTGTATTTGATTGTACACTGTAAGTATAAAGAAGTTTTGAATCGGCGGCGTTGTAGACGTAGAAGAAAAGCCACGGTCTTCCGGAGTTGTTAGCGACAGTCGAAATCATGTAAGTATCAGCGTATTTGCCAATGTGCTTGTTGTAAATTTTTTCCGCCTCGACAGGGTCAATGGAATAAATATCAATGCCCGTGTCGCGGCGAATGGAAGCGGCTATGTCTTCATAGGAAATTACTTCGTGCGTGGAATAGTCTCTGCCAGAAGCAAAAAGCATTTTCGTTAGCTCGTCGATTGTCGGCTCGGCGTCTTCCATTTTGTAATAATTCGGTCTAGCAACTGCCATAGTTTTAATCGTCCGAAGGTCTACGCCTTCTTCGATATTTTCTTCGTAAGCCGCCAACGCTACTGACGACGTTAGAAATATCGCCAGCATCGCTACTGCGGCTAAAAAATTTTTCATGAACAATTCTCCTTTCAAGCTGAAGGCTTTTTCTTCTTAACGCGCGGTAAATCCTCGTCGCGGACTTCGACCGCTTTGCCCTCTGCAATCCAACGGTGAAATGTCGCCGTGCAAATTCTTATTCGCGCACCAGTCTTATCAGCAAAGTAAGCTTTCGACAAATTGTTTGACTCGTCGAGACAAACCAAATACCGCCCTTGCTCGTCGGTCTTTATGCCGTAGGGCAAAATTTTTTTCATGTCCCGTTCGTAATTCTCTTGAATTTTCTCTTCCGTGAGTTTGCCCATAAATTTCACTCCTTCAAAAGATTGTGAGCTTTAAGCGCGGCTTTAAGTTGTTCAAGATGAGCAGGTTCCATTTCGCTGAGCGGCATACGCAACTTGCCGACGTTCCAACCCATAAGCCGCATTGCAGTTTTGACGGGAATCGGATTGACTTCGCAAAACAGCGCGTCGATTAAATCGCAGTAATCAATTTGCATGCGCGACGCTTCCGCAATCTTGCCGTCGAAATAATTTTGGCAAATCATGTGCGTATCATAGGGCGCGACATTCGACAGGACAGAAATAACGCCACTGCCGCCCAAAGAAAGAATCGGGATAGTTTGATCGTCATTGCCCGAATAAATCGCCAGTTCGTCGCCGCAAAGTTTGCGCGTCCGGAGAATCGAAGTTAAATCGCCGTTCGCTTCCTTAGTCGCGACAATGCGCGGGTGCTTGCAAAGTTTCGCGTAAGTTTCCGGCTTAATGTCGACGCCTGTCCGCCCCGGCACGTTATAAGTAATCGCGGGAATGTTAATGCTGTCGACGATTTTTAGATAATGCGCGACGAGCCCATTTTGCGTGCACTTGTTATAATAAGGCGTGACTAAAAGGACAGCATCGACGCCGACTTTTTCCGCGTACTGCGATATTTGAATTGCGTAGTTGGTATCATTGGAGCCGGTGCCCGCGATAACCGGAACGCGTCCTTTGACGCGCTCGACAGTGAATTTAATCGCGGTTTTATGCTCCGTGTCATCAAGCGTTGCAGTTTCGCCAGTCGTGCCCGTGATACAAATTGCGTCCGTGTGATTAGCAATCTGGTCGTCAATCATGCGTCCGAGTTCAGCGAAATTTATCCCCGTCTCGTCAAACGGCGTAACTATTGCGACACAAGACCCGACAAATGGTAACTTCTTCATTCAAAACCCTCCTGTTTTCAACTAAATAAAAATCCAAAAATCATTCCCATAAATGCGCCGATAATCGCGCTGACAATTATAGCCATCGTAGTTGATACAACTGACGGCAGATCTACTCCAAGCGTATTGAGAACATTGAAAAGCATAGTCGTCCAATCGTTGGAAACTGTCCCGCCCAGCGCACTAAAAATTTTCACGCCAACGCCAAAACCACCGATAAAATATCCGCCGATAAAGGCAACAATCACGTCGCGAAAAAAATCTGAAATCGCTACACCAAATCTGACACGACCGCGAAACAGCTTAATAAAATTTTTTCCAAAACTAAACCCCGTGCCGTACACGACGAACGCTTTAGCAAAAGGCAAGCCCGCTTCGTGTAGGGCGTAAAATGTCTCGAAAAATTCCTCACTGAAAATCCCGACGCTCATGGCTATAACCCCGATTTAGTCAGCTACTGATTTAATCTCCCCGAAAAGTTTTGCGTTATCCTTGATAACTGCCTCGTTGCCGAAGACGCAAAGATAATTCTGCTTCATGCAGTCGTCAATCACTTTCGATAAAGCGCGAATATCTTCCTGCCGCGCAGAGAGAATTTCGTTGCGAGATTTTTGGCGGTCGGCGTAGGTGATATTTTTAAGACATAAATCAGCGGCGACTTGCCCTTTAAGAGACGGCGTCAACGGCTTGTCAATCTTGCTTAGCGTGCCGATTATGTACTTGTCCATTTCGCGTTCAGAAACGTTGAAGTTCGCAAGAAAATCTGCGGTGCCGTCGAAAGTCTCCAGAGTTTTGGAAAGATTCGGGTCGCGATAAGAGCCGAAGAATAAATTTCCGTTGCGATTGAAACTGGCAAAGGCTCCATACGCGCCGCCCTGCACGCGGATTTTTGTCCAGAGATATTCATAGCGCAAAATTGTTTCCAGAATATTAAATGCGCCGGTATATTCGTGCCCCAGTTCGATAAAGTTCGCGCCCTTGCCAACGTATTGAACGCGGCTTTGACTGTAAAGCCCTTCGTTTTTCGGCTTGCATGGGAAAGAATAATTTTCGCGCTGGTATTCGTCAATGGTCAAGCTTTTCAGAAGTTTATAAAGGTGCGGGACAAAGTTTTTATAAAGCGTTTCGGGCGCAGTGACGCTGATAATTAAGCCGTTGCGATTGATAAGGCGGTTGAGCACATCCTTTAAATCGTCGACGAGTTCATCAAAATTCGCGTCGAAGTCGGCAAGCAAATCTTTCAAAAACTTATTGTAAGGCAGGAAAGACGCGGCGTTATAAGCACCGGCTTTATTCTGATAGGCGGAAATCTGCGCGGAAACAATTTGGTTCGCCATGTTCTGTAAGTTAAGTTCAAAGCTGATCTTTTCCTGTTCGACAATTTCACGCAGACGCTTTTTGTTGGTAAAGATAGTGTCGTTGAAAATTTCGGCGAGAATGTCTGTCATCTCTTCGAGCTTGGAGCCGAGAGCTTTAACAAAAATTCTCATGCGCGGCGCAAAAGAATTGGGCAAGCCGTTTTCAGAATCAGCGTGGAGATTTACCCCGAAGCCGCCGATATTTAAATTCGTCAAGATTGCAAGTTCTTCGTAGGAATGTTTTTTAGTGTCGACGTTGCCTAAAAGTTCAGCGAGTAAGTAAGCGTGGAAAATTTTATCCTGCGGAACCTTCAGCGCGTCAAAATAGAACGTCAGATAAATTATCCCGTGCGTGTCGATATTGCTGAAAAGAATTTTCGTGCCGCTCATGTCGCGGAATTGCAACGGGAAATTTTCGGCTTCTTTCTTGAGGTCTTCGCGCTTGAGAATCGGAATAGTTTTCAAAGCTTCTGGCGAATCGGGCGTTTGCTGACGGATTTTTAATTGGCTTGTCGTGTCGATAATATCTTGAATCTGCGCGGGCGACAACTGCGCTTTAACTTCAGCGAGCTTAGCGGCTTGCGCGGCGTCGCGTTCCTTTGCAAAATTCTTATCAGGCGCGAGCGTCATTAAAACTTTATGCGGATTGTCCAGGAAATATTTCTGAATCAGCCCTTCAAAATAGTTTTCATCAAGCCCGCGCTTAATTTTGGCAAGGTCGTCTTCGTAGCGCAGATAAGCATTGGGGTCGCCGCCGTAAAGCCACGTTTTTAAAAGCCGCAAGCCGTAAATCAAACCTTTTGGCGCAAGTCCGAAATCAGCTTCGCGCAATCTGAATTCCATTAAATTAATCGACGCCTGCAAGAGTGTTTTATCAATGCCGCCCTCGACAAGCTTTTTAAGTTCGTCACTGAGCAGGGCATAAAATTTATCAACGCGATTTTTCTCCGAGCCGGTAAGCGTAATTGTAAACGTCGGCTGGCGCAAATCGTCTTCTAAGCCAACGTCAACATCTTTTCCTAAGCCCGAATCAATCAGAGCTTTGCGCACGGGCGCGGCGGGACTGGTAAACAGCGCGTGACTTAAAACCCCTAAACCTAAATTCGTCAGCGTGTCGTCAATGTTGCCCATAACAAAATTCAGCGCAAGGAAAGTTTTTTCGGCGTCGGATTCTTCTTCGCCAATCGGGTAAACTTCATCAACGCGCCGCATTTGGGCGAAAGTCGGTTGCAAAGAAATTTCCGAATCAACTTCAATCTTGTCGAAGGCGGAAAGATATTCGCGGTCGAGATATTCCAACTGCTCGGCAATGTCCACGTCGCCATAAAGATAGATAAAACTATTCGACGGGTGATAAAATTTTTGGTGGAAGGCAATAAACATTTCCTGCGTCAAGTTCGGAATAAATTCGGGGTCGCCGCCCGATTCAAAGCCGTAGCAATTCTGCGGAAAAGTTTCGTGCATGAGCTTGCGCCCTAAAATGTCGTCGGGCGAGGAAAGCGCGCCTTTCATTTCGTTATAGACAACGCCGCTATAAGTCAAGGGCGCGGCGGCGTCCGAAATTTCATAGTGCCAACCTTCTTGCATTAAAATTTCGGGCATGGTGAGCATTGACGGATTAAACACCGCGTCAAGGTAAACGTCCTGCAGATTGCGGAAATCTTTTGCGTTGCGGCTGGCGACGGGGTAAACGGTCTTATCGGGATAAGTCATTGCGTTCAGAAAAGTATTCAGCGAACCTTTGACGAGTTCAACGAACGGCTCCTTGAGCGGATATTTTTTCGAGCCGCATAAAACCGAATGTTCGACGATATGCGCAACGCCGGTATCATCTTTGGGCGGCGTGCGAAAGCCGATATAAAAAACTTTGTTGTCGTCATTCGCCGCGACGTAGAAAAGTTTCGCGCCGGTCTTGACGTGTTCAAATTCGTAGGTCTTCGCGCCCAGTTCGCCGACTTCGGAAAAATTTTTCAGGCTAAAGCCGTTAAGTTCTTCGCCGATTTTTAAATTCATACAATCGCCCCTTTCTAGTATAAAAATATTTTATCATTAAACAGCAAACCGTCAAGACTTTGAAAGAAATATGAACGTAGAAAAAATTAATCCCCCGCAAAGCGCAGAGGATTTTTTATGCAAAGTTTCTTGTCGTCAGAAATTCAAACTCATAAGCACTTCGCCAGAATCAAGGTCGAAGATTTGAATTTTCTCTTCGTCGATAATCGCAACGCTAGTCTTTTTGTCTGCGCGGTTTGAAAGATACGACGAGACGGTGCCAGGATTGAGGAAAATAGTATCGCCGCGCTTTTCCAAAACGGTCGTGTGAACGTGTCCAGAAATGAAAATATCTGCGCGGAATTGCTTAGCGGTTTTATCCTTGTCGTCATTGGTCGGCAGTTTATGCCCGTGATTGATGACAATGCGTTTGCCGTTGGCGAATACGTGAGCATACTCCGACAACACCGGCACTTCCAAAACAAGTTGGTCAACTTCCGAATCGCCATTGCCGCGAGCGATAACGAATGGGATTTTCGAGCCGTTAATCAAATTCGCTAAAGCTTTCGGGTTGTAATCGTCGCCCTTGTAATTCGGATTGTTCGGACCGTGATAGAGCACGTCGCCGGCATGAAGAATAATTTCCGCGTCCGTGAAAAATTTTTCCATAGCGAGCGCGACCCTGTCAACGTAGCCGTGCGTATCGGACAATACACCAATTTTCATGTAAAGCTCTCCCTTCTATTTTTGAAAATTATAATGTCTTCGCCCGCAAGTATCAAGCAATTTTCGCGGCGGTTTTTCCGTCAAACATTTGACATATCCCTTGACAATCTATAAAATATCTTGGTATTCAATGAAAAAATTTGGGGGGTGAGTGTTATCGCTATTACTATCGCAGCAGTCATCATCGCAATAGTTCTCGGCGCGGTCGGCGGCTATACGGCGCGCAAACGAACTGCCGAAAAGCAAATCGGCTCGGCAGAAGACGAAGCCCGACGTATCGTCGACGAGGCGCGAGAAAAATCTAACGCAGAAAAAAAAGAAGCCATTCTTGAAGCTAAGGAAGAAATTCATAGAATGCGGCAAGACCTCGACCGCGATACCAAAGAAAGACGCAACGAACTTTCGCGGCAAGAACGGCGGGTCGTGCAAAAGGAAGAAAATCTAGACAAGAAATTGGATTCACTGGAGAAAAAGGAAGTTCTTCTGAGTAAGAAAGAGGCAAGGCTTAACGAATCACAATCGCAACTCGACGCAATGCAGGAAAAAGAAGACGCCGAACTTGCCCGCATTGCCGAGTTAAGCAGAGATGAGGCACGTACCATTTTGTTAAACGAAGTGGAAGAGGGGCTTAAACACGACAAAGCAGTTAGAATCAAAGAGTATGAAGCACAAATCAAAGATGAGGCCGACAAAAAGGCGCGTGACATTCTAAGCACAGCAATTCAACGTTGCGCGGCAGATCACGTAGCCGAGACAACAGTATCAGTCGTATCACTACCGAGCGACGACATGAAAGGGCGTATTATCGGGCGCGAAGGCAGAAACATTCGGACGCTTGAGACGGCAACGGGCATTGATTTAATAATCGACGACACGCCCGAAGCGGTTATCCTGTCTGGCTTTGACCCTGTTAAAAGGGAAATTGCCCGCGTCGCACTCGAAAGGCTAATTTCTGACGGAAGAATTCACCCTGCGCGGATTGAGGAAATGGTTGAGAAGGCGACCCGCGAAGTTGATAACCGCATGAAAGAAGCCGGCGAACAAGCAACTTTCAAAGTCGGCGTGCATGGAATTCATCCCGAACTTGTCAAGCTGTTAGGGCGGCTGAAATATCGCACAAGCTACGGTCAAAATGTTCTGAATCATTCAATCGAAGTGGCGATGCTAGCAGGGCTTATGGCAAGCGAATTGGGCGTTGACGTGACTTTAGCGAAACGCGCCGGACTCCTTCACGACATTGGCAAGGCGGTTGACCACGAAATCGAAGGACCACACGTGACGATAGGCGCGGATTTAGCGAAACGTTATCGCGAAAATAAAGTTGTCATAAACGCAATAGCCTCTCATCACGGCGACGTTGAAGCGACTTCAGTCGAGGCAGTTTTAGTGGCGGCGGCGGACGCAGTTTCAGCGGCGAGACCTGGTGCACGGCGCGAAAGTTTGGAAATGTATCTCAAGCGGCTGAAAATGTTGGAGGAAATTGCCGAATCATTCGAGGGCGTCGAAAGATGCTTTGCAATTCAAGCGGGCAGAGAAATTCGCGTTATGGTCAAGCCCGATAAGATTGACGACGCGGCGGCTGTCACCCTAGCTCACGACATCGTTAAAAAGATTGAAAAGGATTTAGATTATCCCGGACAAGTTCGAGCGACGATTATCCGCGAAGTTCGCGTTGTCGATTACGCCAAGTAAGAGAGAAGGGAGACGGGAAAGGGGAAAAGTCTTATCCCTACTTCTCCCATTTCCCTTTTCCCTAACAAAGGAGGTTAGAGCGGTGTTTGAATTTCTGAAGAGGACGAAGAAACCCGACCCTGACGCGGGACGGCTTTTGGCGTCGATTTTAGTAGTTTTTCCTGCAGTTCAATCGGTGACTTACGATTCAAAAGACGAAACACTTGAGTTCTCCTTTGCCTTGAACGGAAAATTTTCGCACGACGATTTTGAAAAATTTTTAAACTATGTCGCGGAGTCGGTTGAAACTTTTCATCACTTGGAGGGCTTAAGCGGCGCGACGATTGAACTTAATGTAGAAGGGATTTACGGCACGTGCTTTTTGCATATGCGGCGCGACGTTGCAACGTTTTCTTGTCGGGAGCTGTCGCTTTTAACGGAGTTGGCAATAAATTATTTCGGCGACAAGCTGATTGAGGAATACGACGACAATATTTCCGACGAAGAATATTTAATGGCGCAGGAAGATTTTTTAGAGCAGTGTTTAAATAATATGCGGCAACTTCGTGTTGAAGGGCGATTCGTTGGAGTCCGCGAGCGCGAGCGCGTCGTAATTTATGCCCGATAAGGAGAGGATTATTTGCGAATATTGATGGTTGGAGATGTTGTCGGCAGACCCGGCAGATATTTTTTTATGGAGCAAACGCCCGAACTTAAACAACAGCTTAAACTTGATATGGTCGTAGTCAACGGAGAAAATGCCGCGCACGGCAAAGGCTTGACGCCGTCAATTTTTAGTGAATTAATTCGCGGCGGCGCAGATGTCGTCACAACTGGCAATCACATTTGGGATAACCCGACTGTCCTGCAGATTATCGACACGGAACCTTTTTTGCTAAGACCCGCCAATTATCCCGAAGAGACGCCCGGCAAAGGCTTTTGCATTTATCCTGTCGGCAGAAAAAAAGTCGGCGTAATCAATATGTCGGGCAGAACTTTTATGCAACCGCTTATGGACGACCCCTTTAGGCTCGGCGATAAAATTTTAAACGTCATAAAGAAAAATTGCGACGTAATTTTAATTGACTTCCACGCCGAAGCGACCAGCGAAAAACTTGCATTCGCGCATTATTTTGACGGACAAGTTACAGCGATTGTCGGCACGCATACTCACGTTCAGACCGCTGACGAAAAAATTTTGCCAAAGGGCACAGCTTATATCAGCGATTTAGGCATGGTCGGCGCGGAAAATTCAATTTTGGGCGTAACGATTGAGCCAGTGATAAAAAAATTTTTGACGGGGCGTCCGAGTAAATTTGAAGTCGCCGAAGGTGCCGCTATCTATTGCGCCCTTTTCATTGAAACCAACAACAAAACTAATAAAGTCGTCAAGGTCGAGCGCATTTTCATCAAGCCATAAACAAACAATATTGCATACACCAATAAAATATATAATAAAAACCCTGCAAGCAGTGAAGGATTTAAGTTAAGTTTGAAGAATTAACAAGGAAGACATTTTAGACGCAGAAGGAGCCGCAGCAGGTAGAAAACAACTACAACACCAAAATGCAACAAGAGAGGAGGAACAATCATGGAAATTCTAAAGGTATCAGCCAAATC
>Ga0310697_10005253_pt1 | contig 12570 bp, 14 predicted proteins | sample 172DNAGHGlowgp2_FD_203883 | JGI IMG/M metagenome (GOLD analysis project Ga0310697, IMG submission 203883) | Sheep rumen microbial communities from Palmerston North, Manawatu-Wanganui, New Zealand - 1728 DNA GHGlow gp2 (v2) (version 2) | ecosystem: Host-associated > Mammals > Digestive system >... | reverse complement strand
TGATATAGACATCTGCAATTTCGTAGTTGCCAACGTGGTTGAGGGCTTCATCAACATCACCCTTACTGAACTTCATGAGATTCCTCGATAGGGTGGCGAAAGTATGGCGGGCCTGGTAAAATTGGAGCTTGTTGATACCAACGGCCTTGCCAATCGTCTTTAGGCCGATGTTCAGGTTCTGATTGAAGCCCTGTTTTTTGCGGCGATTTTGCGGCGATTTTCACCTTTTGAGCCCTTTTTGCGGCTTTTTTGCGGCGATTTCGGGGCTCAAATTTGGAAATGAGAACCAAAAATGGAACTCTGATTTCCTTATACGAAATATCGAGAAACCCTTTATTTATGGGAGTTTCTCGATATTTTCGGTGTGTGATCCCGTTGGGATTCAAACCCAAGACCTTCAGAACCGGAATCTGACGCTCTATTCAGCTAAGCTACGGGACCTGATTTGGAAAGCGGCGACAAAGGTACACAATTTAGTTGACAAACCATCATTCCTCGCCGAGAATTAAAATCTTTTAAGGGTTGGAGGCAATCGCCAAAATGATAGTAAATCAAGAAAAACGGTGTCACTTTGCAAAATTTTCCGTTTGTTTTCTTGCTTATTCAGCTAAAAGTAGTACCTTTGCAGCCGCAAAACGTAAAAAAGGATATGAGTCAACTGATTAAACCTAAAGATTACGTCCGTCTGTTGGATATGAAACAGACGGAGCAGGGAATAAAGCTGATAAAGGAGTTCTTCCAGCAGAACCTGTCGACGGAACTGCGCCTGCGCCGTGTGACGGCACCGCTGTTCGTGCTTAAGGGACTGGGTATCAACGATGACCTGAACGGCGTGGAGCGTGCCGTGACGTTCCCCATCAAGGATCTGGGTGACGCCCGTGCCGAGGTGGTCCATTCGCTGGCGAAGTGGAAGCGGCTGACGCTGGCTGAGTACCAGGTGGAGCCCGGCTACGGCATATATACCGACATGAACGCCATCCGCGCCGACGAGGAGCTGGACAACCTGCACTCGCTCTACGTTGACCAGTGGGACTGGGAGGCTGTCATCCGCCGTGAGGACCGTACGGTGAAGTTCCTTAAGGACGTGGTGGAGCGCATCTATGCCGCCATACGCCGTACGGAGTACCTGACGTGCGAGACCTACCCGCAGATTAAGCCTTTCCTGCCCGAGAAGATACACTTCATACACGCCGAGGAGCTGTTGAAGATGTACCCCGACAAGACACCGAAGGAGCGTGAGGATGCCATCTGCGAGGCCTACGGCGCCGTATTTATAATAGGTATAGGCGGCGCTCTGTCTAACGGCGAGAAGCACGACGGACGCGCCCCCGACTACGACGACTGGTCGACGGTGGCCGAGGATGGCCGCAAGGGTCTCAATGGCGACATCCTCATCTGGTATCCCGTCTTGGGCCGCTCGTTTGAGCTCTCGTCGATGGGTATCCGCGTCGACAAGGAGTCGCTGTTGCGCCAGCTCCAGATAGAGCACCAGAAGGAGCGCGAGCAGCTCTATTTCCACCAGCAGCTGCTGCAGGACAAGCTGCCGCTGTCGATAGGTGGCGGCATCGGCCAGAGCCGCCTCTGCATGGTGCTGCTGCACAAGGCCCACATCGGCGAGATTCAGGCCTCGATATGGCCCGACGACATGCGCCGCGAGTGTCGCGCCCTTGGCATGCCGCTGATTTAGCAGCTACGTCAGGAAAAAGAGTGAAAAAGTGATAAATAAGAAGTGGAAAGCGAGGCTTTTCACTTCTTTTTTATTATCTTTGCACTTTCAACAAACAGAACCACAATGGAAGAATATATCGTTTCGGCACGAAAATACCGCCCGATGTCGTTCGACACGGTGGTAGGCCAGTCGGCGCTGACAACCACGCTGAAAAACGCGGTGAAGTCGGGCAAGCTGGCCCATGCCTACCTGTTCTGCGGTCCGCGCGGTGTGGGAAAGACGACTTGTGCGCGCATCTTTGCCAAAGCCATCAACTGCCAGAACCCCACTGCCGACGGCGAAGCCTGCAACCAGTGCGAGTCGTGCCAGTCGTTCAATGAGCAGCGTTCGCTGAACATCTTCGAGCTCGATGCCGCTTCGAATAACTCCGTCGAGCATATCAAGACGCTGATGGAGCAGACGCGCATACCGCCGCAGGTGGGCCGTTACAAGGTGTTCATCATCGACGAGGTGCACATGCTGTCGACGGCCGCCTTCAACGCGTTCTTGAAGACCCTTGAGGAACCGCCGGCACACGTCATCTTCATCCTGGCCACGACCGAGAAGCACAAGATATTGCCCACCATCCTAAGCCGTTGCCAGATTTACGACTTCGAGCGTATGACGGTGAAGAACACCGTCGACCACCTGAAGCACGTCGCTGAGAAAGAGGGCATAGCATACGAGGAGGAAGCTCTTGCCGTCATAGCCGAGAAAGCCGACGGCGGCATGCGTGACGCACTGAGCATCTTCGACCAGGCGGCTTCGTTCTGCCAGGGGAACATAACCTACCAGAAAGTCATCGAAGACCTTAACGTTCTTGATTCGGAGTACTATTTCCGCATTGTGGACTACAGTGTCCAGAACAAGGTGACCGAGATTATGGTACTGCTGAACGACATCATAAACAAGGGTTTCGACGGTGGACTGCTCATACAGGGATTGGCAAAGCATGTGCGTAACGTGCTGATGGCCAAGGACCCGCAGACGCTGCCGTTGCTTGAAGTCAGCGAGCAGCAGCGTCAACGCTATCAGGAGCAGGCTCAGCACACCGACACGCGGTTTCTCTACGAAGCACTGCGCCTGATGAACCAGTGTGACATAAACTACCGCCAGTCGAGCAACAAACGGCTGTTAGTGGAGCTCACGCTGATAGAGGTGGCGCAGGTCACACAGCCCGACGAGGGGACTGCCGGTGGGCGTAGGCCCAAGCATCTGAAATCCCTGTTTAAGCAAATGATTCAGCAGCCACAGCAACGTAAGGCGGCCCCGCAGGTAGCTGCCGCTGAGCATGCCGAGTCACCCAAGAGAGAAGAGGCGGCAGTAACTGTCAAGACTCGCGAGAGTGCTGTCCGCCAGACCATAAAAGTGTCGTCTATCGGTACATCGTGGAACACTCTGCGGCAGCAGTCTCAGCCGCGTAAGATGAACATACTGCCGGGTACCGATGCCGGTGCAGTGAAAGAGTCGCAGAACCAGCCCTTCACGCAGGACGACCTGGAGCTGCAGTGGATGTCGATGTGCAACCGCATGCCAAGCAAGCTTACGGGCATCGCCAGCCGCATGAAGAACATGGCCCCCGTCATTACTGAGCTGCCGGCTGTTGAGGTGGTGGTGGGCAACGAACTGATAAAGGAAGATCTTGAGCGCATTCATGGCAGCATCGTCAATACGCTGAAGATGTATCTCAAGAACAGTGCCATCACGCTGACCGTGCGTGTCACCGATCAGACGGAGCAGGTAAGGATACTGACGCGCCGCGAACAGTTCGAGGAGATGAGCCGACAGAATCCTTCGGTTGAGAAGTTGCGCGAGGCTTTCGAGTTGGAGCTGGCGTGAGAGAGTTCTTTGCAAGCAAAGCGACCAAAGGTCGAGCAGAGAGAGTTAAGAATTTAGAGTTTACAGAATATGAAGAGAGTAAAAAACGCCGTATTAAACATCGTGCGGCTGCCGTTTTTCAAGTATGCCGTCGTCATCGTCGTAGGAGTGTTGCTTGTGGGCTTCGTCGGCGAGAACAGTGTGTGGGCACATCTTCGGAACATGCAGCGCATAAGCAGTCTGAACGACGAGATAGAGGAGTACACCGGGCGGTACGAGCGCGACCAGGCTCAGTTGCGTGCCCTCGACAGTAACCCCAAGGCTATGGAGAAGATAGCCCGTGAGCGGTACTTCATGAAAGCCGACGACGAGGACATCTTCGTGCTCAGCGATGACGAGCGAAAGACGAACACCCTAATCCCCGACTCCGCCAATGCGACAGCTGAATAAGATGCAGACCGCAGTGCTCGTGGCCGGAGCACTGCTCATGGTTATCGGAGCCGGGACGACACTGTTGGCGTGGACGCTTGCCCCTTACGTCTATGCCGTGGGAGCCGTGGCCTTTGCCTCGATGCAGATGCTGCAGCGCTATGAGGGTCAGAACTTCACCATACGCCGTCTGCGGCGCATTATGCTGCTCAGCGACCTGCTGTTCCTCGCGACAGCGGTGCTGATGTTTGCCAACGAGTCGAACTTCCTCGGTCTCGACCAACTGACATACCTTCAGTACGTCTACAACAAGTGGGTCGTGACGCTGCTCATAGCTGCCATCCTGCAACTCTATACCACTCATCGCATAGACAGCGAACTGGAGCGAGAGGCAAAAAAACTATAAAAGATTGCGCAATTGTTTTAAATTGCGCAAATTTTTTTTCGTACATCAATATAACGTTGTACTTTTGTAGCGATAAACAATCGTTATGAACAAAAACCTATTATACATCCTCACCGCTGTGGCGCTATTCTCATCGTGTGCCGAGAGCTATTCCGTCCAGGGAACATCGTCGATAGCATCGCTTGACGGCAGCAAGCTGTACCTGAAGGCTGTCAAGCAAGGTGAGCTCAAGAACATCGACTCGTGCGATGTCGTGCACGGACAGTTCCGTTTTGCCGGACTGCTCGACACCGTGCGGATGACAACCCTTTTCATGGACGACGAGAGCATCATGCCCGTGGTGTTGGAGAAGGGCGAGATAAGCATTCGCATCGACAACGCCTCGCGCCGTGTCAGCGGTACCCCGCTGAACGAGGAGTTGTACAACTTCCTTATCCGTCACGACCAGTTGGACAACGAGATGTCAGAGCTGTCGCACCGTCACAGCCAGATGCTGCTTGAGGGTGAGGACGAGGACTACATCAACGAGACGCTGAGCATCGAGGCCGCCCGTATTGCCAAGCAGGAGGACAGTCTTGTGACGAACTTCATCGTCGACAACTTCGACAACGTCCTCGGTCCAGGGGTGTTCATGATGATGACCGGCAGTTTCCCTTACCCGATGCTCACACCTCAGATAGAGGACATTATGAGCAAGGCGACATCGAAGTTCAAGAACGACCCTTACGTCAAGGAGTACTATCAGACGGCCAACGAGATACAGGCACGGCAGAACGGTCTTGTTGACGACGCTCTGCCGCCGGCTCCCCAGCAGGGAGGACAGGGCTTGCAGCCCCAGCTGTCGCAGCAGCCACAGTCGCAGCCCCCGCTGGTGCCTTCCGACACCATACAACCACAGACAGCGGAATGAGAACACTGATTTACGGAGGAACGCTTGTCAACGAGGGCAGGGTGCGCCGTGCCTCCATCGTCATCGACGACGGCGACATAGCCGGCATCCTTCCAGCCACACAGCTTCCCGATGCATCGTTCGACGAAACGGTCGATGCCTCGGGATGTTTCGTTCTGCCGGGAGTCATCGACGACCACGTGCACTTCCGCGAGCCGGGACAGACCGCGAAAGCCGACATCGACAGCGAGAGCCGCGCCGCTGCCGCCGGTGGTGTCACCAGCTACTTCGACATGCCAAACACCGTGCCGCAGACGACCACCCTTGAAGCACTCGACGAGAAGTTCAGCATAGCATCCTCGAAGAGCCATGTCAACTACTCGTTCTTCTTCGGAGCTACTAACGACAACGTGTCGCTCTTCGACAGCCTGCCTGCCGACCGCATACCGGGAATAAAACTCTTTATGGGTTCGTCGACGGGAAATATGCTTGTCGACCGCGAGGAGTCGCTGCGCCGCATCTTCGCGAAGGCGCAGCTGCCCTTGATGGCCCATTGTGAGGACACTGCCATCATCGACCGTAACATGGCGGCCGCACGCGAGGCCTGGGGCGACGACCCTCCCGTCCGTCTGCATCCGATGATACGCAGCGAGGAGGCCTGCCTCAGCTCCACACAGAAAGCCGTTGCTTTGGCCCGCGAGTACGGCAAACGCCTGCACGTGGCTCACGTGTCGACGGCCGAGGAGCTGGAGCTGTTTTCGAGGTACGAGGTACGAGGTGCGAGGTGCGGGGATGGTTCATGCGCGGGAGATGCTGTTGTACCGAGAATATCCGCTGAGGCCACCGTCGGTCACCTCTTCTTCACGATGCTTGACCACGAGCGTTTGGGGGCACGCATAAAAGTGAACCCTGCCATCAAGAGTCCTGTCGACCAGTTCATGCTGCGTCAGGCACTCAACGACGGTCGCGTCGCCGTCGTGGGCACCGACCACGCCCCCCATCTGCTGTCGCAGAAGCAGGGTGGCTGTTGCAGGGCCGCCAGCGGCATGCCCATGCTGCAGTTCTCTCTCGTCACCATGCTCGAACTTGTCGACCAGGGGGTGCTCACCATCGGTCGTCTCGTAGAGCTTATGGCGCATAACCCCGCCCGCCTTTTCGGCGTCGTGCGCCGTGGCTTCTTACGGCCGGGTTATCGTGCCGACATTGTCGTGGTGCGTCCCGATAGTCCGTGGACCGTTATGCCGGAGTGCATAGAGAGCCGTTGCGGATGGAGTCCCGTCGAGGGACATACCTACCGCTGGCGTGTTGAACGTACGTTGTGCAACGGCCACAGCGTATATGCCGATGGTGCTGTCGACAGCTCGTACATCGGCGAGGAGATAAAGTTCAACCATAGCGATGAAGTTCGACTATAGCATTGCCGAGGTGGCACCCTACATAAACTGGGTTTACTTTGACCATGCTTGGGGCATGAGCGGTAAGCCCGGCACAGAGCGTCAGCAGCTGCACCGTGAAGCTGAGGCTCGCCTCGGGCGCTATGGCGACAGCTACCGTACCCACGCTCTTTTCCAGCTCTATGACTGCTATTCGGAGGGCGAGGATGTTGTTCTTCTAGGTGCGAGGTACGAGGTACGAGGTACGAGGATACCTTTCCTGCGGCAACAGCAACAGGGGAGCGAGTACTTGTGTCTGTCGGATTTCATCGCCCCTCAAGACTATCCTCGTACCTCGCAACAAATAGGCCTCTTTGCCACATCAGTCGACAGCGGCATGGAGCACGACTTCGACGGCGACCCCTATGAGAAGATGATGATGCAGCTGCTGGCCGACCGCCTGGCAGAGGCTACCGCCGAACGGCTGCACGAACAGGTGCGCCGCGAGCTTTGGGGTTACGCCCGTGACGAGCAGCTCACCATCGCCGACATGCTCCTCGCCCATTTTCAGGGCATCCGTCCTGCCGTGGGCTATCCCTCGCTGCCCGATGTCAGTCTGAACTTCGTCCTCGACGGACTTCTCGACATGAATCAGATAGGCATACGCCTCACTGAAAGCGGAGCCATGCGTCCCCATGCCAGCGTCTCCGGACTGATGCTGGCACACCCCGAGGCGCGCTATTTCAGTGTCGGAAAGATTGGCGACGACCAGCTGCACGACTATTCGCGCCGCCGTGGCGTGCCGGTCGAGTTGATGCGTAAATTTCTAAACCCATACCTATGATCATACCTCGAATACTGATTCACTATCCGTTCATCCTCGACCTGCTATTCCTGGTCGTCATACCACTGCTTCTCGTCTATGCCGGACGCAGGCTGAGCCGCCGTGCACAGCGCCATCACCGCCGCTCGCGCCTCTACCCGCTGTCAATACTGCTGGCTGTACTGCTGGTTGCCGTCTATGTCTACGGCAGGTTCATCGGTACGCGGCAGCTGGAGGTGCAAAAGGTGGAGATAAGCTTCGCCGACCTGCCCGAGGCCTTCGACGGCTACCGCATAGTACAGGTCTCCGACCTCCACTCAGGGTCTATTGACAGCACGTTCCTACGCCGTGTTGTCGACAGCGTCAACGCCTGTCGTCCGGATCTCATCGTCTTCACCGGCGACATGCAGAACGCTGAGCCCAGCGAACTTGAGCCTATGGTGCCTACACTCGGGCGCCTGAAGGCCACCGACGGCGTCTGCTCCGTCCTCGGCAACCACGACTATGGTTTCTACTCCTTTAACGAAGAGCGCGACAGGGTTAACAACATTGGGATGCTGATGACGTATCAGCAGGACCTGGGGTGGCACATGCTCAAGAACAGCCGCCGCTTCGTGACCCATGGCGACCAGCGCATCGTCGTGGCGGGCATGGAGAACGACGGCGAGGGCCGTTTCCCACAGCTCGGCGACGTGCAGCTGTCGCTTTACGGAGCCAACCGCGGCGACTTCGTCGTCATGCTCGAGCACGACCCGTCGGCGTGGCGTCGGAAAATCCTGCGCCACTGCCACGCACAGCTGACGCTCAGCGGCCACACTCACGGCGGTCAGGTGTCGCTCTTCGGCTGGACACCAGTTTCATTGGCTTACCGCGAGTATCAAGGCCTCTACGAGCTTGGCGGCCGCTACATCTACGTCAGTAAGGGGCTCAGCGGTGCCATACCCTTCCGGCTTGGTGCAAAGCCCGAGATTGTGCTCGTCACGTTGAAGAAGAAATCGTGAGTTAGTATAATTGTAAAGTCGAAAAATCGTAAATCATGAAATACCTCTATTATCTCTATCAGCTCGTCGTGGGACTGCCCGTCCTCGTCATCAGCACCATCGTCACCGCCATTGAGGTCGCCATCGGCTGTGCCATCGGTAACGGCCACTTCTGGAGCTACTACCCTGGACGTTGGTGGGGCAAGATTATCATCCGCATGCTGTTGCTGCCCGTGAAGGTAGAGGGGCGCGAGAACCTGGAGAAAGGTCAGTCGTACGTCTTCGTCAGCAACCATCAGGGTGCTTTTGACATATTCCTTATCTATGGCTACTTAGGACGTAATTTCAAGTGGATGATGAAGCACCAGCTGCGTAAGATTCCCTTTGTGGGCTTCGCCTGTGAGCGTTCGCACCAGATATTCGTCGACAAACGTGGTCCGAGCAAGATCCGCAAGACCTACGATGATGCGCGCCGCATACTGGAGCAGGGCTACAGCGTCACCGTCTTCCCCGAGGGGTCGCGCACCTTCACAGGCCATATGGGACTGTTCCGCAAGGGAGCCTTCGCCCTTGCCGACGAGCTGCAGCTGCCCGTGGTGCCTCTGACCATCAACGGGTCGTTCGACGTGCTGCCGCGCATGCGTGGCTTCTCGTTCGTCACGTGGCACCCCCTGAGCCTCACCATCCACCAGCCCATCTACCCCGTAGGGCAGGGTAGCGACAATGTCGATGCCACCATGCGGCAGGCCTACGACTCCGTCATGTCGTCGTTGACCCCCGAGTACCAAGGTTACGTAGAGAACCCCGACCAGTAAAAGCTGAAAGGAAGTCTATCCGTCCGTCACGCTGGGAGCTTCGGGTACTTCCGCGTCCATCCGTCCCAGCGCAGGCGCATGACACCGAAGAATGCCTCGCCGAAGATTCCGCCCGACATCTTGCTGGTGCCCTCGCGGCGGTTGACGAATATCACGGGAACCTCTTTTATCTTGAAACCTATCTTGTAGGCCGTATACTTCATCTCAATCTGGAAGCCATAGCCTTTGAAGCGTATCTTGTCCAGCTCTATTGTCTCGAGCACGCGGCGGCGGTAGCACTTAAAGCCCGCCGTGGTGTCGTTGACCTTGAATCCCGTTATTATCTGTACGTATTTCGAAGCGAAATACGACATCAGTACACGTCCTATAGGCCAGTTGACGACGTTCACTCCGCTGACGTACCGCGAGCCGATGGCTACATCGTAGCCCTCGTCGGCACATGCCGCGTAGAGCCTCGGCAGGTCGTTGGGGTCGTGGCTGAAGTCGGCATCCATCTCGAATACGTACTGGTAGTCGCGTTCCAGTGCCCAGCGGAAACCGGCTATGTATGCCGTCCCCAGTCCCTGCTTGCCAGCCCGTTCCATTAGGAACAGACGGTCGCAGAACTCCTGCTGCGACATCATCGCCTTTACAATTGCCGCCGTACCGTCTGGCGAGCCGTCGTCGATGACCAGTATGTGGAAGCACTTGTCAAGTCCGAAGACGGCCCTGACAATCTTTTCTATGTTCTCCTTCTCGTTGTACGTCGGGATTATTACTATGCTGTCGCTCTTATGCATTTCTGTCTGCACTTATTTCGTGCAAAGGTAATACAATTCTGCTAACCATGTATGCTCTTTAACTCCATTTAACGTCTTCGGACAACATTTTTTGTCGTCTTTTTTGCCAAACACGCAAAAAGTTATACCTTTGCACAGAATAGGACATTTATTAACATGAAAATTGTACGTTTTTTCCGTTTTGTTGTCATCGCTGCCATGTTGGGTGGCGCAGTAGCAGTACAAGCACAGGTGATGAAGGCCGCCGACCTTGAGAAGTATGCCAAGGAGCGCTATGGCGACAAGTGGCTCGATGCCGCCGCCAACCTCGGCCGCACGCTGTCGCTCGACCAGAATCAGTCGCTGACCTTTCAGCAGGTCATCGAGGCTCCCGGCAAGACCAAGCAGCAGCTCTACGTGACGATGAACTACTGGGCCACAGCGACGTTCAAGGACCCGCAGGCCATCACCCTCAACGACAAGGAGGCTGGCTGCATCATCATCTCGTCGACGATACGTAACATTGCCGAGCACATGGGTACGCTAAACAAATACTCCGTGAGCATCACCCCCGTCATACGCATCGACATCAAGGAGGGACGTCTGCGCGTGACCTGTACGGTACAGACCTACGACGTGCTGGCCGACGTCAGTGGCGGATGGCTCAGTCCTACCGACAACGCTCAGAAGTCGTACGGCGACTCGAAGCGCAAGGCCGACGACAAGACCAACGCCAACCTGTGGGACGAGCAGTGGGAGATAGCCCGCCACTATCCCTTTGTTCAGAAGGATGCCCAGAAACGCACCTGTGCCAAGGCCCTCGTCATGACACACGCCTACTCGAATGCCGTCATCGACAAGATCGAGGAGGCCGTCAAGCATGGTCTCGTGGGTAACGACGACGAAGACTGGTAAGCCTCACACACTAACTAAACACACATACACAACATTATGGAAAAGAAAGACTAACTACAGCGTCTCGCCGCAGAAAACCAACATCTGCGCAACGAACTCGAGCGGCTTCGTGACGAGATGATACGTTTGATAGGCCGTAACTTAGACCTGTCGGAACAGTTAGAGGCCAACGTCGAGCTGCGCCGTCGCGCCCGCATCGCCAAGGAACTTCTCGACGGCAATATCGAGCGTCAGCGTAATGCCGACCTGCAGGACGACGCCCAGCTCATGGCCCTCATCGAACTGCGCATGGAGCAGGATCCGAAAACCCTGACTGCCGACTTCGGTGCTGCCGACCTGGCACGTATCATCGGTGTAAGCCAGGTACGGCTGTCGCGCCTGTTCCGCCACCACACCATCTACCGCTCTGCCGATGCCTATCTCGACAACCTCCGCGTGCTGGCAGCGCTGCGTCTGCTGCGCGAGAAGCCGCAGTACAACATTGCCGCCGTGGCCGAGGAAGCCGGTTTCGGCAATGTGCGCACCTTGCAGCGCCGCATACAGGAGGTCATCGGCATGACACCCGTCGAGTACCGTGCCATGCTGCCCCGCGACCTATGACACCTTTTTGCGACAACGACAGTGCCTACGTGGCGCTTTTGTCGTAAAAAGAGCCGGCTGTCGTAACGTTTACGTAACTTCTATGTCTTCCTGCCATTGGATAATGACAGAAAGGTATTATCTTTGCAGCATAAACTTAAAAATGAAGAAGCGATATGAAAACGAATGTACTAAACTGGATGATGGCGGCTGCCGTAGTGTATGGCTTGAGCCTGTCGCTGACAGCTTGCAGCGACGATGATGATAACGGCATGGGTGTCAACGGCGAGCGTGGCAAACTGTGGAAGTGGACCGAGGCCGGCTATCCGGAGGCAGAGCTCGTATACACCGCGGATTTGATGAACTATTCCTATTGGACATCGACACCCAGCACTGGCTTTGGCGGCCAGCATTTCGTCGTGCAGCACAACAGAGTCTTGGAGCTTTTTAGGTATATTCATCAGAAGATACGTCCGTTTGTGGCGTTCACCGTGAACGAATAGATATTCGAGGAACGAGGAAGGAGGAACGAGAATAGTTCGTAGTCTTTGCGACAGAAATGACCCTGACGGGCGTTTCTGTCGCATTTTCTTTGTGGTGTCGCAACGTTTGCGTACGTTTTTCGGCGTTTCTGCTTGCTGTTTGGCAAAAAGTACGTACCTTTGCAGCAGAAAACTTAACAAAAGAATGGAAATGAAGAAGAACGTATTTAACTGGATGCTGACGGCCGCCGTGGTGTGCGGCCTCAGGCCTGTCGATGACCTCTTGTAAGGACGACGACAACACGAACGACAACCCGTCGGCCGAGCATCATCGAGTGCGTCACATGAGAGTATATCTTGCCGATAAGCTCCGTCTGAACACCTCGCTTGGGATAGTCCGTATCATCCACCATCAGGCAGACAGGCTCAGTGCTGTCACTCCTCCGCTTCTCCTGGACCTTGTTCCAGAGCTGGAGCGTAACGGTGGCAAGTATCTTGCGCCAGTCATACGACTCATTGGAAAGAAACCGATAGAACACGTCCTTCTTGCAGTCGAACAGGCCGCTTAGCGAGGACTTGCTGTAGTTATAAGCAT
>Ga0310697_10005252_pt1 | contig 12571 bp, 8 predicted proteins | sample 172DNAGHGlowgp2_FD_203883 | JGI IMG/M metagenome (GOLD analysis project Ga0310697, IMG submission 203883) | Sheep rumen microbial communities from Palmerston North, Manawatu-Wanganui, New Zealand - 1728 DNA GHGlow gp2 (v2) (version 2) | ecosystem: Host-associated > Mammals > Digestive system >... | reverse complement strand
CTGCATATGCACCGTTCTTATCGTAACGCTGCTGTTCGGCGTGGCAGGTCAGATCCTGATCGCGCAGAGCTTTGACACGGCGTTGCGTTTTCGCGTACAGGCGGCGGTCGCGGATTATTCGGCGCTGGCCTCCGCGATGGAAGCCGAACTGTACGGCATCTATCTCTATTACAACACCGCTTCGCCCGAAATGTACGCGGAGATCCTGCGCCGCGCAGGCTCCAACCAGGGCGTTGAATCGCCCTGCGCGCTGTACAGCACCGACTCGAAGCTTCTCACCGCCAGCACCGACGAGTTTGCCGAAACCCTGACGTTCCCAGAACTGCGCGTGCGGCGGTTTGCGTACCGGCTGATCAAAGACGACGACGGACGCACGCTTCTGGACACCGCGGGCTGCGTTTCGATCGGCGGACAGAACTATTTCCTCTCCGTCCGTTACGACGCGGACGACCTTATGCGGCTGCGCGGCGAGCAGATCGAATCGGTCACGCTTCTGCACATCATTACCGTTGCGATCTCGACCGCGGCGATGCTGCTGCTCTCCTATCTGACGACCAAGCCGCTTCGAAGGCTTCAGCGGTTTTCGACGATCATCGGCGGCGGCAATTATTCGCGCCGCGCGCGCGTCACCACGCTCGATGAGATCGGCGATCTGACCGTCGCGTTCAATGAAATGACCGGCGCGATCGAACAGAAGGTCGAGGCGCTCGAACAGAACGCCAAGCAGCAGAAAGATTTCGTCGCGAGCTTTTCGCACGAGCTCAAAACCCCGATGACGTCGATCATCGGCTACGCGGACATGCTCCGCAGCACCGAGCTCGACGAAGAGGATGCGTTCATGGCGGCAAACTTCATTTTCACCGAGGGCAAGCGTCTTGAAGCGATGTCCCTAAAGCTCATGGACCTGATCGTGCTCGACAAGAACGAGTTCAAGCTCTCGCGCGGCTATGCGCGGCGCGCGCTCGGACACGTGGTTGCGGTCGTCACCCCGATGCTCGAAAAAGCGCAGCTCACGCTCGATTACGACATTGAACAGCAGATCATTCTGTACGAGAAGGACCTGCTGCTGACGCTTGTGACAAACCTCATCGACAACGCGCGCAAGGCAAGCTCGCCCGGCAAGGTCGTTACGCTGACCGGCAGGAGCGAGGGCGACCGCTACCGCATTTCGGTCCGGGACGAGGGCATCGGCATTCCCAAGGAAGAGCTTTCGCGCATTACGGAAGCGTTCTTCATGGTCGACAAATCCCGTGCGCGCGCGCAGCACGGCGCGGGACTCGGTCTTGCGATCGGCAACCGCATCGCGGCGCTTCACGGCAGCAGCCTGCACTTTGAAAGCGAGCTCGATAAGGGTACGCTCGTGTGGTTCGACGTGCCGCTTTTCAGCCGTAGAAAGGGGGACGTGGAATGAAGAAGATCCGTCTGTTTGCAAACCGCGACCGCGTCACCCGCACGCGCATCGTGTACATTACGCTGATCGCGGGGACCGTGCTGATCGCGTTTTTGCTCGTGCTTCTGAACCGCTGGATCTTCCGGCTCAGCGAGGCCGGTCTGTACGATAAGACCGAGTATGAAGCGGTCAGCATCATCAGCGCCGACAGCATCGGCGCGCCGCTGTCGCTGGAAACGCGCGTGGGACTGTTCCTGCAATGCGAACGCCAGGGCGACGAACGCGCCGTCATGCCGGGCGAACTGGACAGCGCGGCGATCACCGAAAAGCTGTCCGCGCTGTGGAACGATGTGCTGGACGTCCATGCGAAGAACGGCGTATTGCCGACCGGCGAATCAGTCGGGACCGTTTTCCGCAAAAGCCGCTACACCGCCACCCTGCGCGATTTCTACAACGAGCAGAGCGGCGCGAAGCTCGCGCTGTGGTGCGCGCAGGCGTATTATTCCGGGGGCGACGGAAACCTGTACTGCCTGTCCGTGCAGTTCGACAGCCGCACCGGCGACGTCTATTCCGAGAACTGCGCGCTTTACGGCTGCCTGTCATCGGGCGATGCGAACGCAGCGTTTCTGCCGTTTTTGCGCGCGCACGGGTACGCCGAATCGCTTGCGGAGAAGGCAGCTCTGACCCAGACCGATAACGGCTTTACCGGTACGCTCACGCTTCCGGACGGACTGACGCTCTTTCTCAACTACCGCAGCGGCGAACAGTACGATCTTTTGTTCCGCTGAGTTCAGAACCGCCGTTTTGCACGAAAAAGTGCTTGCTTTTTAAAAGGCGGCTCTTTATAATAGTCTCATTATGGAACAACCGAACATTCGTCAAAACAAAATGGGAACGGCGCCGGAAGGGCGGCTGCTCCTTTCGATGGGCTGGCCCATCATCGTCTCCATGCTCGTGCAGGCGCTGTACAACATTGTCGACAGCGTGTTCGTGTCGCGCATGGATTCGCTCGCGCCCGAAGCGCTTAGCCGCATTCTGGGCGAGCTCTATCAGGCGGAGATCGTCGGACATATCGGCGACAAAGCGCTTTCCGCGCTGTCGCTTGTCTATCCGCTGCAGATGCTTCTGATCTCGGTCGCGGTCGGCACGTCGGTCGGCATCAACTCGCTGATCTCGCGGCGGCTCGGCGCGAAACGCTTTGAGGACGCGAACCGTGCGGCGGGCAACGGCCTTGTTGTGCTTGTGCTGTCCGCGGCGGTGTTCACCGTCGTGGGACTGACGCTGTCAAGAGCGTTCATGCAGTGGCAGAGCGCGGACCCGATCGTGCAGCTGATGGGCACGAACTATATGTCGATCTGCCTCTCGCTGTGCATCGGCGTATTCCTTTCCTGCGGCATCGAACGCATCATGACCGCGCAGGGCAGGACCGTGTTCGCCATGCTGATGCAGCTGACCGGCGCGATTGTCAATATCTTTTTGGACCGCGTGTTCGTGCTGGGTCTCGGACCCGTCCCCGCGATGGGCGTCAAGGGCGCCGCGATCGCTACGGTCGCCGGGCAGTTCGCCTCGATGATCCTCGCGTTCATTCTGCTGTTCACGGCAAAGCATGAGATCCATATCGGGCTTTCGGACTGCAAGCTGAACCGGAAGACCGTTTATGAGATCTACCGCGTGGGACTTCCGTCGATCCTGATGCAGGCGGTCGGTACGATCATGCTGTTCGGCATGAACACCATTCTGAAAACGCTCGGCGAGTATCATCTCAAAACGATCGACGCCAACGGCGATTTTCCGAACCTGTATCTCGGCGCGTTCGGCACATATTTCAAACTGCAGTCGATCATCTTTATGCCGGTGTTCGGACTGACCAACGCCGCGATGAGCGTGCTCGGCTACAACTTCGGCGCAAGGAACCGCAAGCGCTTTATGCGCGCGTTCAAGATGCTTCTGATCTTCTGCTGCGTGTTCATGATCTTCGGCACGCTCCTGTTCCAGTTCTTCGCGGATCCGCTGATGCACCTCTTTGACGTGACGCAGGCGATGCGCGACGTCGCCGACCGCGCGCTGAGGATCATTTCGCTCGGCTTCGTGTTCGCCGCGGCGGGTATTTCGTTCTCCACCGCGTTCGGCGCGACCGACACAAGTCTGTACGGCGCGATCATTTCGCTTCAGCGCCAGCTCTTTGTGCTGCTGCCCGTCGCGGCGCTGCTCGCGTGGCTCACCAAGAACGTCGACGGTATCTGGTGGGCGTTCCCGATCGCCGAGTTCATCACGCTGATCGTCGCTTCCCTGCTGTTCAGAAGGCTCTACCGGAAAAAGATCAAGCCGCTGGACGAGCCCGCGCCGATCGAATAAGCATCAAAAAAGAGAGGGTGCAGATACCGATTCGTACACCCTCTCCTTTTTTATACGTTTCTCAGTCCCAGAGCGTTTCGGGATACAGTCCCTGATCCTTCATGTCGCGGATCGCCTGCTTCAAAAGCGGCAGGTCGGGACGGTTCGTGACGCCGTGCCAGCGTGCGGAGGTCGCGAGCACTTCGATGCTGATTTTGCCCTCCTGCATCATGGCGTCGAGCACGCGCGGCAGCAGGTACTCGCACTTTAAGGGGTTCTTGGGCAGGTTCTCGTCAAGGAACGGCGGGAAGCGCTTCTCAAACGCGTCGAGCACGGTCTGCTGCAGTCCGAACAGGTTCATCGAAACGAGCGTGTCCAGCGCAAGCGGCGTAAAAGTCTGTCCGTCGTCCTCGGTGAACGCGGCTGCGCCGTCGCGCTTTTCGATCTTCAGCCGCTCGGTCAGCGTAACGAGCTTGCCGTCCGCTCCGATCTCGCACACGCCGCGCGCGACGGAACCGTAGTCCGACAGCGTATTGCCCAGCCGGTATCCGACCATCGCGTACTCGCTTTCGCTGTGCGGCGCGCTTAAAAAGTCGTAGATCTTTTTGAACGCGTCCGCGCCGTAGAAATCATCCGCGTTCAGCACGGCAAACGGCGCGTCGAGATGCTCCTTGGCACAGAGGATCGCGTGCGCGGTTCCCCACGGCTTTACGCGGCCCTCGGGGATCTCGTAGCCGTTCGGAAGCTTATCGAGCGACTGGAACGCATACTCGAGCTTCACATGCGGACGAATCCGTCTGCCGACACGCTCCTCAAAGTCCGCTTCCATCTCTTTTTTAATGATGACGACGACTTTTTCAAAGCCGGCGCGGATCGCGTCGAACACGGAGAAGTCTAAGATGACGTGATCGTGCTCGTCGATCGGTTCGATCTGCTTGGGTCCGCCGAAGCGGCTGCCCATGCCTGCCGCCATGATCAGAAGAATCGGTTTTTTCATTGGTTTGCTCCCTTCATCCATTGGTTTTTATGCGTTTTCGTCACGGATCGTGACGAGGTATTTCTCTTTGAGCTCGATCGGCCGGTAGTTCAGCTTGGAATACCGGAGTCCCGGATCGCCGCCGTCGTCCTCGCGGTTTACAAAACGCACGCCGTCAAAGCAGTTTACAAACGCCTGCGCCATCGCCGGATACGCGCCGGACACGTCCGGCATTGCTTTTTCCACGTGCACAAACAGCATGTCGTCCTTTTGTTCGCCGATCGCAAGCGCGAGGACATTCTCCCCGTCCTTCAGACAGACCGCGGTCTGCTCCAGCGCGTCGCGGTGCGCAAGAAGATCCTTTGCGCCGTTCCACTCGTTCTCCTCCAGCGGCGAAAACTCGGGATGCATCGCGCGGAACCGGTCTAAAAACGCAAGACACGCCCGCTCGGTCGCTTCGTCTTTTACGATCACGGTCTGCGCGTCCGGATGATCGCGGTAGAAGCGGTTCACGTGGTTTTTCTGCGTATGAAACTGCTTGCCCGCGTAGTGCCGGAACGCATCCGCTTCATAGATATAGTCCGCCCAGTCGCGAATGCTCTCCGCCTGCATCCGCTCTCCGTACCGCGCCTTGAGACAGTTGAGCGCGCAGGACGGCACCACACAGTATCGCAGCGGAATGCCGCGCGATTTCGCGTCCGCCTCGTTCGCCGCGCACGCCGCGTTGAAATCGCCGCTGCCGAGCGGAACGGTATAGCAGTCGCCGTACGCGCCGTATCCTGCGCGGATGCAGAGCATCCCTTCGATCACCGCGTAGTACGATACATAGATGTCGCGCCACTGGTAAACGGCACCGACGGTGTTGTCGCAGATGCCGCAAGCATAGGTATAAAAGAACGGCTTCAGCGCTAAAATGGTTTCTTCCGTAATTCTCTGATATTCGATCATGGTTTCAGTATACCACATTTTTCCGATTTGTGAAGCGGTAAAAGCCCGCGACGGATTGACGGACGCGCGCAAACTGTGTAAAATAGGCGTGTAAGGAAAAAGGCAGGTAACGGAATGGAACAAATCAGGTTTGTCGCGTTCGATCTGGACGGAACGCTTTGCAATACACTGGGCGACATCGCGGCGTCGTTAAACCGCGCGCTCGAACGGTGCGGATTCCCGACGTTTTCAAACGACGGCGTATCCGGCATCGTCGGAAAGAGCATTGTGTACATGTGTCAGCATGCCGTGCCGAAAGGACACGAAGCCGACTGGACAAAGGTGCGCGACGGGTTCTGGACGGACTATGCCGAGCATCTGTGCGATCACACCGCGCCGTATGACGGCATGCCGGAAACGCTTCGCGCGCTGAAAGCGCACGGGCTTACGCTTGCGGTCGTCACCAACAAGCCGAATCCGCACGCGAACAAGATGATCCGCTCGCTCTTTGAGGAGGGACTGTTTGCGCGCGTACAGGGGGCGTGCGAGCAGTACCCGACCAAGCCGGACGCCGTCATGCTGGACGTCGTGCGCGAGGACCTTGGTTTTTCGCGGGAGGAATCGCTCTACGTCGGCGATATGGACGTCGACATCCAGTTTGCGAAAAACGCCGGACTGCCGTTCGTCGGCTGCGGATGGGGATTCCGCGGCGAAGCGTTTTTGCGCGAAGCCGGCGCCAAGATCGTACTTAAGCATCCGTCAGAACTGCTGAAGGTTTTTCATATCAATCAATAAGGAGGCGTTTCAAGTGTCTTACTGTACCAAATGCGGCGCTCCGTTGAAGGACGGCGCCGGCTTCTGTTCGGCGTGCGGCGCGAAGGTCGCCGGCGCACAGCCGACCGCGCATCAACCCGCGGACGCGCCCGACTGCAACAAGTGGTTCGGCGTACTCGCGTATCTCGGACCGGCGCTGTTCGTTCCGATGTTCGTGAGAAAGAACTCGACGTTCGCGCAGTTCCATGTGCGGCAGGGATTCAACCTGCTGATGTTCTGGATCGCATCGATCCTGCTGCGCTATACGATCGGTCTGATCCCGTACGTCAAGTATCTGATCCTTCCGATCAGCATCGCCATCTGCGTGTTCTCGATCATCGGCATCATCAACGCCCTGCGCGGCAAGATGATCCCGCTGCCGCTATTCGGCGACAAGCTCGACCTATTGAAGATGATCTTCAAAGCATAACCGCAAACCCGAAAAAGAACTGCCGCGCTGCGGCAGTTCTTTTGTGTTCCTTTGGTTTATCGCCTGACCAGATATACCGTCATCTGCGGTACGATGATCTCGCCGGAGACCGTTGACATCGGCGTTGCCGATACCGCGGGGACCGGAGACGCGGATCGGGTCGAGCCGCACATCAGTACGCCCCAGTCGCCCTCGGGGAGCGTGTAGGGCATATCGACCCCGTTCGGATTGACGATCGCGAGCGCGACGGTCCTGCCGTTCTCCGCATAATTCGCAATGATCGTTCCGTCGTCGCGCACCTCACAAGTCACGTCGGCGTTTCGCAAAAAGTCGTTCGCCTTGCGCATGGCAATGAGCTCGCGGTAGAAATCGCGCATCTGCATGACGCCGCTGTCCGGCGCGAGCGCGTCCCAGTCGAGGTTGTTGACCGCGTCGGAGGACTTGTAGCTGTTGCCGTCGCCGCCCTTGCTGCGCAGCAGTTCCTCGCCCGCAAGCATGAACGTCGTGCCCTTGCTGATGAAGAGGATCGACGCGCCGAGCCGGTTCATCTGCTGTTTCTGTTCATCCGTCGCGTCGGGGTTCGAGAGCGTCAGTTTGTCCCACAGCGTGCGGTTGTCGTGCGAGGACATATAATTGACGGTCATGGCGTTGTCAACCTTCCATCCCTGACCGCTGCCGCCTGCGCCTTCGATGCCGAACGCGACGTTCAGCGCGCGCGCCTTGCTCGGATCGCCGCTGATGTAGCCTTTCTCGGTCGCGTTGAACACGCTGCCCTTCAATCCGTCGCGGATCGCGTCGTTGAACACCGCGACGCTGCCCGTTTTGCCCGACGCTTTGATCGATCGGATATTCGCCTGCGTCGCCTGCAGGTTCGGATTCATCGTCGTCGCGCCGCCGGTCCAGCCCTCGCCGTAGAGGATCGCGTGCGGATTGATCGCATGCACCGCCTGTTCGATCTCCTGCATGGTTTCAAGGTCGTGCAGGCCCATGAGATCGAAGCGGAAACCGTCGATATGGTACTCCTTTGCCCAGTAGGTCACGCTGTCGACCATGAACTTGCGGAACATCACGCGCTCGGATGCGGTCTCGTTGCCGCAGCCGCTGCCGTCCGAATTCGACCCGTCCGGCTTGTAGCGATAGTAGTAATACGGCACGATGCGGTTCAGGTTCGCGTTCGCGTCGTAGGTATGGTTGTACACAACGTCCATGACCACCCCGAGTCCCTGTTTGTGCAGCGCCTGCACCATCTGCTTGAACTCGTTGATGCGCACTTCGCCGTGATACGGATCGGTCGAATAGCTGCCCTCGGGCGCGTTGTAGTTCTTCGGATCGTATCCCCAGTTGAACTGCGGCTGTTCGCTGCTCTCGTCGACCGTCGCGTAGTCATAAACCGGCTGCAGGTGTACGTGCGTGATGCCGAGATCGGCAAGGTAATCCACGCCGACCGGCTGCCCCGCCGCGTTTTTGAGCCCGGTCTCGGTAAACGCGAGATACTTGCCCGGATACTTCGAATCCGCGATCCGGTTGGAGAAGTCGCGTACGTGCACCTCCCAGATGATCGCGTCACGGTAGGTCTCGATGTTCTTTACGAACGTATCCTCCTTGCGGAATCCCTCCGGATCGGTCGATCTGAGATCGACGACCATGCCGCGGTCGCCGTTTACGCCGAGCGCCTTCGCGTACGGATCGACAACTTCCTGCGTGCCGAGCGCCGTTGTGACCGAGTAGGTGTAATACGTGCCGCTGCCGACCCGCTGCGTGGTGAACCAGCTGCCGTACTTGCCGCGCTCCATCTGAATCGACAGATGATCGTCGCCGCCGTCGCCGGATTCGTACAGGTTCAGCGCAACCGCGCTCGCCGTCGGCGCCCACACCTTGAACGTGGTCTTGTCGTCACGGATCACCGCGCCGAGATCGTCGCCGCTGTACGTCCAGTCGCGGATGAACGCCTTGGTATCGAAGATCTCCGTCGGAATCGCGGTTTTGCGCTCGAAGCCCTCGATCTCGACGTCGTACTGCTTGGACAGATCCAGATTCTCCTTCAGCTTGATCACGCCGGAGATGACCGTGTTGTCGATGCTCGAGACGCTTTCCACATCGAGGCGGCGGTCGCCCTCGTATACCGCGACCTGATCGATGCTCGTGAGCTTCGTCGCGGGCGAAACATTGTAGCGGATCTCGTTTTCCGAAATGATCCCGATGGAATTGACCGTTTTTTTCTGCATAAGCGTTTTTCCGCCGTCCTCACTGTAATAAACGGTTTCGTCGCCCGAGACGAGGTATACGGCAACGTCGCCGTCCTCCATCTTCACAAAGCGATCGCCGTCGAAGTCCTTTGTCGCCTCGCCCCACGACGTGCCGCAGGGATCGGAGCAGTTCTTACGCACGATGAATCCGACCTCGCTTACGTCGTTTGGCACGTTCACCATACACTTTGCGCCGTACTCGCACGGATACATCTGATATCCGCGCCCTTCCCTGCCGGCGAACCAGATCCACATATCGCTCGTTTCAAAGTCGATCGATCCCGCCGTCCAGTACAGCGTCAGCTGGCGCGTCCCGTCCTCTTTGGGCAGGAAATACTCCTCACCCGCATCGACCGGCGCCGCCGTTGCCTGCGGCTCGGTCGCATCCGGGCCCGCGCTCACGGGCGCATCCGTATCCGCCGGCGCGTCCGTTCCTGTCGGAACGGTCTTATCGCACGCGGCCGCGCAAAGCAGCATCAAAAGTGTCAAAAGGATTGCCAAAGCACGTTTCTGCATCGTTTCACCCTCCTGTTCTGATCGGTATCCCGCCGCGCTCCGGATCGAAGCGCCGATATATGAATAGTATATCATAGTTCTGTTCCTGCAGCAATAAGAACGTTTGTCAAACGATTGAAGGGTGTCAAGAATGGTATCAGAAGCCGTGTTCTTCGCTCGCAGCGATACTGACGTATGCGAACGAGCGAAAACGCGGCTAATTTGCGGCGAATCGATAAAAAGGAAGAGCGCAAACGCTCTTCCTTCGTGCCGGTTTTCTGTTTTCTTCCTCGCCGCAAATGATCTGATGCCGTTATTGACAGCCGTTAGCCGAGCTTTTTCGGAATGGCGAGCAATACCAGCCGCTTCTGTCCGCCGCTGGTGCAGGTCGAGAGCGTAAAGATCTGCTCCGTTTCCTCCGGCTCGAACTCCACCTTCATATCCGCGTGGCGACGGGCGCTTTTCAGATACTTCACAAAGTCCGCTTCGTCCTCATACAGATAGTACGCCTCTCCGGTTGCGGAAACGGTTTTGCACACAACGATCGTAAGCTCGTAATCCGCGTCCGGCGTCAGGTAATAGCCGGTCTGGTGCGCGAGGAAGAACTCCTTGTCGCGGTACTTCTTCAGCTGTGAGAACATCACGCCGCTGCTCATGTTGTGTCCGTACAGAATGACGTTCCGATCGCTTAGGTCGGGATTGCACCGGCTGTCCATGAAGATCGAGCCCGCGCTGTTTTTCGTGCCGTCCAGAAGGCGGTTTAGGTACTTGGTGTTGTTTTTCGCGTGCATGACGGGAAAACTGACGTTGGTGTCCGGAATATAGATCCAGCCCACGCACTCGTCGTTGACCGCGCGCAGCCGCTCAAAGTCGACGCCGATCGGCGCCGTATCCTGCGGCGCCGGATCCCCGGAAGGATCCAGCGGATCGCCGCTCGCAGAAGGATCGTAGGGATTGACCTGTCCCGGTTCGCCCGGCACATACGAAACCGAATCGGACGCGCCCGGATTCGGTGTGCGCGGCGCGGTGAGGAACTCGCTGTTGATCGCCTCGTACGCCTGCTCGCTTTCGCGATACTCCGTAAAGATCGTGATCACGCGATACGCCGAAAACCCGATGGCGATCACAATCAGCGGGATCAGGACCCAGCGCAGTTTGCGGTATATGCGTATGCCTTTGGACGGTTGTTGTTCCTGTTTCTGTTCTTCCATATGCTCGCACCGAAAAGCGGTCGGCTTTTCGTTCCTCTCTGTTTTGATATGCGCATTATATCACAGCGCTCCGGTTCGGACAAGCCAGAAATTATGAATCGGCCAGACTGGTGAGAATGGTATCAGAAGCCGCGTTCTTCGACCCAAGCTATACTGACGTATGCGAAGGGTCGAAAACGTCGGTTCGTTTGCGGCGAATGCCCACCGCAAGCGATTGGTAGCGCAGCGGAGGCGTTGCGAGGACGCTTGCAACCGAGCAGCCGCAGCAAGCGGGATCGCTTGCGGAAAGGAGGAGCGGCGAAGCAAGGCGATGCGATGACTTGTTTATGCAATAAAAAAGTCGTCGCGAGCCAAGCATAGCCCGCGACGACGCGGTCTGGTGCCGTTATCGACAGTCTCAGTTCAGCAGTTCATACTGAGAGTGATAAATCTCCGCATAAAAGCCGTTCTTTTCAAGCAGCTCCGCATGCGTGCCCTGCTCCACGATCGTACCGTGGTTGATGACCAGGATCGTATCGGCGTCGACGATCGTCGAGAGCCGGTGCGCGATGACGAAGCTGGTGCGGTCGCGCATCAGGTCGTCCATCGTTTTCTGGATCAGAATCTCGGTGCGCGTGTCGACGTTGCTCGTCGCTTCGTCGAGGATCAGGATCGGGCGGTTTGCAAGGTATGCGCGCGCGATGGTCAGAAGCTGTTTCTGTCCGCCGGAGATGTTCGTCGTCTCCTCGTTGATGACGGTCTGATACCCTTCGGGCAGCGAACGGATGAACCGGTCGATATGCGCGCGCCGCGCCGCCTCGTGCACCTCTTCCTCGGTCGCGTCGGGACGGCCGTAGGCGATGTTGTCATAGATCGTACCGGAGAACAGCCACGTATCCTGCAGCACCATCGAGAACGCCTTGCGAAGCTCGCTGCGCGGCATCCGGTACACGTCCTTGCCGTCGACGTAGATCTTTCCGCCGTCGACATCGTAAAAGCGCATCAGCAGATTGACGATCGTGGTCTTGCCGCCGCCGGTCGGTCCGACGATGGCGACCTTTTCGCCCGCGCGCACGTTTATCGACAGACCCTTGATCAGCGGCTGTTTGGGATCATACGAGAAATCGACGTTTTCAAAACGCACGTTGCCGATGCCTTCGGGAGCGGTCTCCTCCGTCGATTCGGTCATCTCCTCCTCGTCGAGCATTTTGTACACGCGTTCGGCGGATGCGATCGTGTTCTGCAGCATGGAAAAGCCCTGCGCGATGCTCTCAAGCGGTCCCGCCAGCATCCGCGCGTAGAGCACGAACGCCACGATCATACCGACACTCATGCCGAACAGTCCCTTCGCGACGAACACGCCGCCCAGGATGCAGATCGCGATATACGCGACGTTGTTGGTCAGCGCAACGATCGGCTGCACGATCGACGCCAGGAAATTGCCCTTGCGCGCAGCGTCGCGCATTTCGCCGCAGAGCGCCGCCTGCCGTTCGCACTGGCGGCCTTCGAGGTGGAACGCCTTGACGGTGTCGAAGCCCGAGAACGTTTCCTCGGTCAGCGCGTACAGTTCGCCGTTCTTTTTGCGGACGGTCGCAAAGTATTTTTCGCTCTTGCCCGCAATCTTCGCCGAGAAGAACAGCGAAAGCGGGACCAGCACGATGACCGCGCCGGCGAGGATCGGATTCAGCCGGAAGATCAGCACCATAATGCCCAGAAGCTTCAGCACGCCCGAAATCAGCGTTTCGAGAAAGCTGTGCACCGTCGTGCCGA
>Ga0310697_10005250_pt1 | contig 12571 bp, 13 predicted proteins | sample 172DNAGHGlowgp2_FD_203883 | JGI IMG/M metagenome (GOLD analysis project Ga0310697, IMG submission 203883) | Sheep rumen microbial communities from Palmerston North, Manawatu-Wanganui, New Zealand - 1728 DNA GHGlow gp2 (v2) (version 2) | ecosystem: Host-associated > Mammals > Digestive system >... | reverse complement strand
TTTTCAGCTTCTTCGATGATGTATATCTTATATTTGCTGCTGTACGGCTTTATCTGTACGGTCTCGCCTATGCCCTGGCGTATATCGTCAACACCTATAGTGTTTGGTTTTTCATGAGTGACATATATGATGTCGGGATGTGAGAGGGCTTTTGCCTGGCGGCATGAATGGCATTCACCGCAGGCTTCCGTTCCCGCATCGGGATCGTTTACGGGATTTTCGCATAACAGAGCCTGGGCGAAATTCTTTGCGACAAATTCCTTGCCGCTCCGGTTTTCACCGCTGATTATGTATGCATGAGAGACTTTGCCGCTTTTGATAGCGCCCTGCAGCTGCTGCTTTATAAGGCTCTGTCCTACGATGTCCGAAAATGCCATGGTCTCACCCCCCTTTAAGTAAACAGATCCAGTAAGAGTCCGCGGATCTCGCCTATCTTTGCCAGTACTTCCATGTTGTCGCTTTCATCCTTTACCAGTTCCTGCGCCAGAGCGTCAAGATTTTCATCCACCAGGCGCACTATGCCGTATACCCTGTGCCGGCCGCGTTTATCCAGGAAATTCTCGCGTGAGAATTCGTGCGAACGGTTTACCACTTCATTAAGGAATTCTTTTATCAGACCGCGGTAGCGCTTCATATCCCTGATATCCTTGCGCTTGGAAAGCCGCTCGCCCTGCTGGGTTATCTCGCTCATAAGAGAGGTTAGCTTTTCCTGAAGTTCGGATTCATTGATATTGCTGGCCAGTATGAACTTGAAGCTGTCATCCCGCGCGGCGGCGGTGGTTGCAGCTTCGGCCGGCATGGTCTGGTTAATCCTGCCTATCTGGATAGGATCCATTCGGTGATCTCCTTAAGAACGCTGTCTATATCGGTATTAACAAAACGTTTTTCTATGCCGGCATCTTTAAGCTTTTCGTCCGAGAAATCATCGGCATCAGCCAAAAAACGCCTGCACAGCTCTTTATATTTGGGCTCCTTCTGCATACGCTCGCGTTCAAGCGCACGTGAAAGCCTCAGACCGTCTTCTACTTCTATATATATCGGATGCACATACTCTGCACCGTAATATGCTTTTAGCTTTTTAAAGGCTTCCGGGGTAGTGACTATAAGGTAATTATCTTCTTTTATACTTACCTTTCCGTCATCCGCCGTGAAATAATACCAGTCACCGTGGACGGTATGATAAACGCGCGACTCGATGATAAGGCCCTTTTCTTCCAGGGCTTTCATTCCGGTAATATCGGTGAAGTGGTATTCGACACCCTGTGTCTCGCCGGATCTGATGGGCCGCGTGGTATAAGTGACCAAAGGCTTGAAAGCAAGCCTACGGTTTTCGAACAGGCGCCTGTATATGCTGTCTTTGCCGCTGGCGCTTTTTCCCATAAGACAATAAATCCCACCCATAACCTAATAATCATATCACATTTTTGCGCAATATACCACTCTAAAATTGGTGTTGACAAACAATAAGTCTATGCATATACTCTCTTATTAGAAATGAGGTTATAAGCCAAACACCAGGAGGTAGACATGTTAGAGAAAGTTGCGGAAATGATAAGAGAACAGCTTCATCTTTCCGATGGAGTTGATATAAATGAGGATACATCCTTTCAGGAGGATTTAAGAGCCGATTCACTTGAGCTGCTCGATCTGATAACTGCAGTAGAGGATGAGTATGGCATCAAGTTTGAAGATGAAGCCCTGGAGAATTTAAAGACCGTAGGCGATGTTATGGAATATATCAGAGCCCAGGGGATCGACATAGAATAAGTCGAGGAATACATGTATGATCGTATATCTCCCTGATTTTTCAGGGAGATTTTATTTTTTTCGGAGAGTATATATGGACAGGATAATGACAAACCGGCTGGACCGGGGATTTGAAAGATATCAGGAAGAGTTTGAAGAGGCTGCGATAAGGGTGTTAAGGAGCGGCTGCTACATTCTGGGCGGCGAGCTTGAGACCTTCGAAAAGGATTACGCGGCTTATATGGGAAGCGCATACTGCGCAGGCTGCGGTAACGGCCTGGATGCATTAAGTCTTGCCTGCAGGGCGATAGGCATAAGCGAAGGGGATGAAGTGATAGTGCAGGGCAATACCTTTATCGCCAGCGCAATGGGTATCAGTGCAGCCGGAGGAACGCCGGTATTTGTCGAGCCTGATGAGTATTATCAGCTGGATCCCGCACAGATCGAGCCGCATATAAGCCCTAAGACCAAGGCTGTGATGGTGGTCCATCTTTACGGACAGACCGCGCGTATGGATGAGATAAAAGCGATTTGCGATAAGCACGGACTTAAGCTGATAGAGGATTGTGCGCAGTCGCACGGAGCGTATGCCGGCACGGGATTAAGCGGCACCATAGGCGATATAGGCTGCTTTTCCTTCTATCCCACAAAGAATCTGGGGTGTTTCGGTGACGGCGGAGCTGTGATAACCGACAGTGAAGAGTATTACAAACGCATAAAGCAGCTGCGTAATTACGGCAGCAGCATCCGCTATCACAATGAAGAGCTGGGTGTCAATTCGAGGCTTGATGAGATACAGGCAGCATTGCTTGGCGTACGCCTTAAGCATCTGAAGGAACTGAATGATGAGCGCAAAGCGGCCGCAGCAGTGTATGATAAGGGTATAAATAATCCCGGGGTCTTAAAGCCCGTATGCAGAGCGGGGGCCGACCATGTATATCACCAGTACGTGATACGCTGCAAAGAAAGGGATGCGCTGGCAGAGCATTTAAAGTCAAAGGGAGTGGATACCATAATCCATTATCCTATCCCGCCGCACCTCTCAAAGGCTTATGCTTTTCTTAACATTAAGGAAGGGAGTCTTCCTGTTACGGAGGAGTATGCAAAGAGCGTTCTTTCCATACCGATGTATAACGGTATAAGCGCAGAGGAACAGCAGAGAGTGATAGAGGCGATCAATGAATTTTGACGATAAGATCCCGGCAGGGGCTATACGTATAATTGAAGAACTTAATGCTGCGGGATTTGAAGCATATATCGTGGGCGGATGTGTGAGGGATCTGGTCCTTGGCAGGACACCGAATGACTGGGATATCACCACATCCGCACTTCCCATGCAGGTTAAGAGTGTGTTTAAACGTACGGTGGATACCGGTATAAAGCATGGCACCGTTACTGTGCTGATGCGTATGAACGGCAGGCAGGAAAGCTTTGAGGTGACCACCTACCGCATAGACGGTGAATATGACGACTGCCGTCATCCCAGGCAGGTGGAATTTACTGCCAGCCTTGAGGAGGACTTAAAGCGCAGGGACTTTACGGTAAATGCCATGGCCTATGCGCCGGGAAAAGGCATAGTAGATATGCACGGCGGTCTTGAGGATCTTGACAGGCGTTTGATACGCTGTGTGGGTAATGCCACGGAGCGTTTTACTGAAGATGCACTGCGCATGATGCGTGCGATACGCTTTTCTGCACAGTTTGATGCGGATATCGAGGAGGAGACATGGAATGCCATTCTCAAGCTCGCGCCCAATATCAGATTTGTAAGCGCCGAGCGCATCCGCGTAGAAATGGAAAAACTGCTCTTGAGCGATCATCCATACAGGTTTAAAATGTTCTATGAGAGCACTCTGACAAAGTATTTTCTTCCCGAGTGGGAGCAGACCATGATCACCACGCAGGAAAATCCCCATCATATGTACAACGTGGGGGAGCATCTGCTGCATTCGCTGGAGACTGTAAACACGCAGCTCTTAAAGGAAGAATTCGGAGATGAGGCATATCCGCGTGTGCTTAAGCTGATGCGTCTCACGATGCTTTTTCATGATATAGCCAAGCCCTTGCTTAAAAAGGTCGATGATGACGGAGTGGCGCATTTTCATGGGCATCCGGAGCTGGGAGCACAGATGGCCGAAGAGATACTGCGACGTCTTAAGTATGATAATGACACGGTAAAGAATGTGGTGCGCCTTATTAAAAATCATGAGGATCGTTATCCGGCGCAGGAGAAGGCGCTGCGGCATGAGATGAACCGCTGCGGTGAGGAGTGTTTCCCACTGCTTTTCTATGTACAGGAGGCCGACTGTCTTGCACAGAGCATGTTTATGCGCGATGAGAAGCTGGAGCGTATAGGGAAACTGCGTGAGCTATACCGGGTGATACTTGAAAAAAAACAATGCATAAGCATTAAAGATCTGGCTGTAAAAGGCAAGGACCTGATGGAGGCCGGAGTGAACCCCGGACCCGATATGGGACGCATTCTGCAGGAAATGCTGGATGATGTGCTGGAAGAGCCGGAGCATAATGACAGGCAGTACCTTTTGGAGAGATATGTTTATGAAAAAAAAGCCTGAATCGTTAATTCTGTTTATGTGCATGGCGTTAGTGCTGGGCGCCTGCAGCAGTCCCTTCGGTAACGGCGGAAACGAAAAGAGCTATGAGGATACCGGATTCATGCCGGCGACCCCGGGTAATTACGATTCTCTGGATACGGCGGTTTATGTGGACTGCGATAAGGAACAGAAGACAATACGCTTTTATAACCTGGAGGTGGGGAAATACTATACTTTAAACTATGACGGGGCTACCGGGTACCACGATAAATATGCCCAGGCCATAGCGCTTGACCAGTTAAAGAAAGGATCAGTTGTCGATATCAGCTTCATGCGTTCACGCAAGCGTTTAAACAGCCTGCAGGTGAATGGTGAAGCTTTTGCTTTTACCGACATAGAGAACCTGCCGGTACCGACGGATTCGAGACAGCTTTTCCTCATGGGAGAGGATTATACCATGGACCAGAAAGCCGTGATACTCACTGCAGACGGCCCGGGCGAGGCTATGGATCTGAATGCAGTGGATAAGCTGATGGTATGCGGAATGGGACACACGGTATATTCCATAAGCGTACAGAACAGCCACGGATATCTGCGCCTTGAAAACGAAGATCATTTTGTGGGCGGCTTTATAGAAGTGGGCGATAACCGGGTATACCAGATAAGCAGGGATATGCTGCTTGCGGTACCCGTGGGGACCTATGATATAACCGTATCCAACAAGGGAAGCACCGGCACGCAGCAGATAAGCGTATCCCAGGGCAGTGAGGTGAGCGTGGATGTATCGGCCTGGGTCAGTGCACCCAAATACGGAAAAGTGCTGTTTAGCTGTAAGCCTGATGATGCAAAGATATTCATAGACGGCAATGAGGTCGATACAGCTAAGGATGTGAGCTTAAGCTACGGCATACACAGGATGGAAGCCAGGGCGGATGGCTATAATACAGTGACCAGGTATATACGTGTGGCCCAGGAGGCGGCTAAACTGGGAGTGACGCTTGAAAAGAACGGCAGCGGCTCCGCATCATCAAACACTACGTCGGAAAATATGGCGGCAGAACCCACACAAAGCCCAACGCCCACTCCGTGGGAAACGGCATCCGGCAATACAGCATCCGGAAACAGTGCATCGGATAATTCCGCCGTATCGGATAATACAGCGAACGAAGGAGACGGAGGATCTGAGGGCGGATACGGCGATGCAAGGGTAAGCGGTGAAGACGGCGGCAGCAGTAATGTGGTAACTGCCGGGGAATACAGGGTATACATCGATGCTCCCGAGGGCGTGGAGGTGTATAAGGACGGTGTGTATATAGGGCTCACGCCTCTGAGCTTTAAGAAAGAGGCAGGAAGCTGCATAGTGACTCTGCGAAAGGAAGGCTTCCAGACAAGGAGCTATACCATAACAATGGATTCGGAGAAAAAGGACGTAAACTATTCGTTTTCCGAACTGCTTCCGATAGGGTGATGAATCCGGGAATTTCAATATGCAAACTTACCAAAATTACGCTAAAATACAGTACATAACCACCACAGTTTGCGTATTTACGGTGGAAAATCACTTTATATTGTGGCAAAGTATTGACAAATAAGGCAAAAACGAATATAAAAGTACATGTAGCTTTTTTAAGGAAAGCAAAAAAAACACATATATTAGTAGGAGGATTTAGTAATGAACAAGACAGAATTAGTTGCAGCAATCGCAGATAAGGCTGGCATCACCAAGAAAGATGCAGAAGCAGTAGTAGCAGCATTCACCGAGACCGTTACCAAGGAGCTCAAGAAGGGCGGTAAGGTTCAGTTAGTAGGCTTTGGTACTTTCGAAGTTACCAAGAGAAGCGCACGTACCGGCCGCAACCCTCAGACCGGCGCTACCATGAAGATCGCTGCTTCCAAGGCACCCAAGTTCAAGCCCGGCAAGGCTTTCAAGGATGCTATCGGCTGATAGATAATAGCTGTAGATGATCATTATGCAGGGTGCGCGGACAGTGCACCCTGTTTTGTTATCACGAAGCTGCCGGAAGCAGGCTAAAGCCGGCCGGCGGCCCTCTTCCGGGTGGGGTGTGACCGCACCTAAAATACCCGGTTTGCTTCGAACGGAGGATCAACATGAGATTAGATAAATACCTGAAAGTATCACGCCTTATAAAGCGCCGCACCGTAGCAAATGAAGCCTGCGACGCCGGACGTGTAATGCTCAACGACAAAGTGGCCCGCGCCTCCGCTGAGGTGAAGGCCGGCGATATCATAACCATCGCCTTCGGTAACAAAGAGACTAAAGTGAAAGTACTTAACGTGCAGGAGAGCATCCGCAAGGAAGACGCCGACAACATGTACGAATACGTGACCGGCTGAACCTCTGTCCTGCCCCTGTGTATATCTGCCCCCGCTGCGCATAACCGCAACCCGGGGCTTTTTGTTGGCTGCCCGATCCCCTTGTTGCAGTCATGTACAGGCCCGTCGGAGCGGTGCTCCCCCGGTTCTGCCCCCTTTAGCTCACCGAGGGGCGCGGCAGGATGTATGCACCCCGTGCCCTGCTTGTCGCTCCGCTGCTAAACTCATCGTTCGTGCGATATCGAAAATCGCCCCTCCCATTCGGGCCCGATGATCACATAGGCGTACTGTATATATTGGCGGGCCCTCTGACCCGGGACGATTTTATCGCACTCCGATTCGTTAAGCGCTGCGCTTAATCGCATTGCCCGGGGTGCATACATCCTAAAGGCGCCCGCCTGCAGCCGGAGAGGGGGCAGAACACGGGGGAGCATTGCGGAGGCTTTTAGCGTTTCTTAAAAGCGCTAAACTATATCAGGGATGGACCGCCATGGATGGCGGGACAAGGGAGACAGTGGATATGGATTTCCACTGTCGACCGGTCCCGGCCGGTATAGATGAGCGGGGCGCTTTTTTAGAAACGCTTAAGGCCGTAGCACCGCTCCAGCGTGTCTGCCTCTCTTCGGCAACAGGCGGGGCAAAGAAAAAAAGCACCCCGGGCGGAGTGTATGGCGCAGCGCGGGGCAGAGAGGAGAGCTTACTTGCGGATGAGTTCGACGTGGTCGCGCCTGCGGACAGCGTGCAGGCGGTGGGGGAGATCCAGCATCTTTCCGGTAGGAAGGGTGAAGAGAGAGCATAGGACTTCCACGTGGATGCCGGATATGTCTTTGGCGTAGCCGCTGACGTATTCCATGCATTTGAGGGCCAGACGCCGCCTGAGGTAAGGGTGAAGCTCAAGAAAGCCGGCGCGGTCTATGCGCAGGCCGTCCGGGATGTCGGATGTGCAGGCTTTGAAGGCGTCGTCCAGAGCGGAAGATATGAAGTCTTCGGCAGATATGAGCTGTGCGGCAGCGCTGTGAATGTGCTGCGCAGCGCGTTCGTTTATCTGGGAGGCTGCCAGCGGCAGCAGATTGTTTCGGATGCGGTTCCTGGCATAATCGTCGCTTAAGTTGCTTTCGTCGGTGCACCAGCTTATGCCGGCATTATTAAGGTAATCCTCGATCTCGCTGCGTGATACATCAAGCAATGGGCGGATCAGGGTATAATCGTCGTGCTCCTGGAGCGGACGGATGCCGCCCAGTCCTTTGAGGCCGCTGCCGCGGAACAGATTGTGCAGGACGGTCTCGGCATCATCGTTCAGGTTGTGGGCCACGGCCAGGCGGCGCCTGCTGCGGTCGGGTTCGATCGCACACAGCTCCTCTTTAAAGGCACAGTAGCGGAGTATGCGGGCAGCTTCCTCGGTAGAGAGACCTTTTTCTGCGACAAGAGCGGTTACGTCAACGTCCTTTTGTTTGAAGGGGACGGACAGATCGCTGCATATCCTGCGCACAAAAAGGGCATCATCGTCGGCACTTTTGCGTAAATGATGGTGGATATGCATTACGTGGAGTTTTACGGAGCTGTCTTTATAAAGGGAGTGGAGCAAAAGAAAAAGGCAGAGGGAATCGGCTCCGCCGGATACTCCGCATAATACGGTATCTTCCGGCCCGATAAGCCCCTGCTCAGCAATGGTACGGCGGACTCTTTCCTTAAGATCCATTTATTTATCCTTCTGGAAGATGATCTCGCCTTCGTATACGTAGCCCAGTTTTTCCTTGGCTACCTTTTCCGCATACTTTTTGGTATGGGTGTAAGTTTCGAATTCCGCGAGGTTTTTTTCACGGACCTGTTCCTGGTATAATTTTTCTTCGAGGATGGCCATATCACGGTCGAGCTGTTTCTGCTGTTTGTAAAGGGTATAGCTGTTGTAGCCGAACATGCCGATGAAGGCTATAAATATGAACATAGCCATAAAGATGCCCAGACGGCCACCCTTTTTCTCCTTCCGGAATGCAGCTACTTTCTTTTTCTTGCTAAAGGCCATGATTTCCTCTGTGTTTACATAAGATAAGAATATAATAAACTTTAGAATTAACTTCTGTCAACCACAGCATGTTGCGGATGAGGCCGGCTTCGGATACTAGATAGGGGAGAGCGCTGAGGAGCGCTGTTTTACTTGCTAAATCCGGCATTTACCTATATAATAATTACTTGTTTTGCACTTACAGATACACAGGAGCGTTTTATAATGAGAAGACAATCAGGATACAGTATCGTTTTTCTGGTCATATTACTTATGCTGGCTGCGGCCATATGGATAAGCTTCTCCACCAGAAGAGCAAATAATTATACCTATGAGGATTACCGTAAGGCCGTAAAAGACGGCGTGGTAATGAGCATAACCATTGAACAGAACAAGGAAGTGCCTACAGGTACCGTGCATGTTCTTACCACGGATTATGTGAATCACAGCTTTAATTCCACTGATGTACGTGAAGTGGAGGATGAGGCCAGGGCGCTTGGCATAAAGGTCAAGATAGAGGATGTACCGAAAGAAAACTGGTTCGTCATGTATGTGCTGCCCAGTCTGCTGGTACTGATAATATTCGTATTCTTCTACAGCAATATGATGAACAATCAGTCTGCAGGTTCGGCCGGAAACAGGATGATGAATTTCGGCAAGAGCCGTGCGCAGATGGTAACGGATTCGAAGGTCACCTTTAGCGATGTTGCCGGACTGCGTGAGGAAAAGGATGATCTGGATGAGGTCGTTGATTTTCTTAAGGATCCCGGTAAATATACTGCTTTGGGAGCAAGGATACCCAAGGGAATACTTTTAGAAGGCCGTCCCGGTACAGGTAAGACACTTCTTGCCAAGGCGATCGCGGGTGAAGCTAAAGTGCCTTTCTTTTCCATATCGGGATCGGATTTTGTTGAGATGTTCGTGGGTGTGGGTGCCAGCCGTGTAAGGGATCTGTTTGCGGATGCAAAGAAAAATGCTCCCTGCATAGTTTTCATCGATGAGATAGACGCGGTAGCGCGCAGGCGTGGCGCGGGAATGGGCGGCGGCCATGATGAGCGTGAGCAGACCTTAAACCAGCTGCTTGTTGAGATGGATGGTTTTGAAGCGAATGAAGGTATTATAGTCATGGCGGCTACAAACCGTGTTGATATCCTTGATCCCGCGATACTGCGTCCGGGACGTTTTGACCGCAAGATCACCGTCAGTCTGCCTGATGTACAGGGCCGTGAAGAGATCCTTAAGGTGCATGCCAAGAACAAGCCGATAGGGGATGATATAGACCTTAAGCAGGTGGCCAGGAGTACCTCAGGTTTTTCCGGCGCCGATCTTGAGAATCTTCTTAATGAAGCTGCGATAAAAGCAGCCAGGGAGAACAGGGCATTTTTAAATGATGAGGATGTAAAAAAGAGCTTTATAAAGGTTGGTATAGGAACCGAAAAACGCAGTCATGTGATCACTGAAAGAGATAAAAAGATAACGGCTTACCATGAGTCCGGCCATGCGATACTTATGCATCTTCTGCCGCTTACCGGTGCCGTATATACCGTATCCATTATTCCTACAGGCGAAGGTGCTGCAGGATACATGATGCCCGTGCCGGACAATGACGATATGCACCAGACGAAGGAGCAGCTCCGTCAGCAGCTTATGGTATCTTTGGGAGGACGTATAGCAGAGGAGATAATATTTAAAGATGTAACGACCGGTGCTTCAGCGGATATAAAGAAGGTTACGAAGATCGCTCGCAGTATGGTAACCCGCTTCGGTATGTCATCACTTGGTCCTATCTGCTATGAAGATGATGATAATGAAGTGTTCATAGGCAGGGATCTGGCCCATGCAAAGACTACCAGTGAGGAAAAAGCAGCTGAGATCGATGCCGAGGTCAAGCGTATAGTTGATGAATGCTATACAGAGGCAAGACGTATACTTGAAGAGAATATGAATATACTCCACTCCTGTGCAGCGCTTCTTATAGAGAAGGAACGCATAAACAGAGAGGAATTCGAAGCCCTCTTTACGGAGGCTTAAATGAGGCTTGATAAGTACCTTGCGGATGCATGTATCGGAAGCCGCTCTCAGGTAAAGCAGCTGATAAAAAAAGGCCTGGTAAGGGTAAACGGAAACAGGGCTTCCGACCCTTCCATGGCTGTAAATGATCACGATACGGTAGAATGTAACGGCAGCCCCGTTATGTATCGGGATCATTTTTATTTTATGCTGAACAAGCCGGAGGGACTTATTACTGCCACGGAAGATGGTACACAAAAGACAGTTCTGGATCTATTCCCGGATAATATCAGAAGAAAACTTTTTCCGGTGGGGAGGCTTGATAAGGATACCGTCGGGCTTTTGCTGATAACCGATGACGGCGCATTTTGTCATGAACTTATGGCACCTTCGCATCATGTGGATAAACGTTATCTTCTGCATACGGATAAGCCGATGGATGAGGAAGATGTAAAAGCCTTCGGAGAAGGGCTTGTGTTATCGGATGGTACGGCGTTTAAAAGCGCGCTTTTAGAGATAGATGCGGAAGACCTGTGCAAAGCAGTTATCACCATAAGCGAAGGAAAATATCACCAGATCAAGAGGATGCTCCTTGCCCGCGGAAAAGAGGTTATATACTTAAAACGTCTGTCAGTAGGGAGTCTTAAGCTGGATGAGAGCCTTAAAGAAGGGGAGTATCGCGAACTGCATGAGGATGAGTTGAGAAATTTACACAAAAAATAGTTAAAAGTATTGTAAAATTTGTGATTTTTGAGAATAGACTAAATCCTTATATTTGATATAATGCAACATGTAACCCCCAATACATTTTATAGTTTTTTGCTATAACCCCATTAGAAAGAAATACCTTCTCTGAAAATGACAGTTTAACTACTGTCATTTTTACTTTGTATCCGGAAAAGGCCCGGGGACGTCATCCGCGGTACTTTCCGAACTAAAAAAGGCAGCGCCTAAAGCGCTGCCTTTAATATGCACAGGGCCGCCATAAGGAAGATGTCAGCTAAAGCTGACCGGCGGCCCGCGCGCGAGTAGGGTGCGACTTCGTCTTCCCTACTCGATTGCACAGGGCCGTTTTATTTCTTTATCAGCAAGGATTCGCCGGTCATCTCTGCAGGCTGGGGCAGATCCATGATCTGCAGCAGTGTGGGAGCGATGTCACAAAGGCGTCCACCCTCACGCAGAGTGTAAGCAGGATCGTAATTGTAGAGGATGAAAGGAACCGGATTGGTGGTGTGAGCCGTATGAGGTTCGCCGGTCTCGTAGTTGATCATCTGCTCGCAGTTTCCGTGGTCGGCACAGATGAAGAGTACGCCGTCCATCTTCTTGACAGCTTCTACGGCAGCACCCACACACTGATCGATACGCTCTACTGCAGCTACGGCAGCGTCAAGCACACCGGTGTGTCCTACCATATCGGGATTAGCAAAGTTGATGATGATCACATCATACTTTCCTGAGGTTATCTGCGCATCAAGCTTTTCGCTTACTTCGGGTGCGCTCATTTCGGGCTTTAAGTCGTAAGTTGCTACCGCAGGGGAGTTGACCAGTATGCGGTCCTCATTCTTATTGGGCTCTTCGATACCGCCGTTGAAGAAGAAGGTTACATGTGCATACTTTTCTGTTTCTGCGATACGCAGCTGCTTAAGACCGTTATTAGCAAGGTATTCACCTAAGGTGTTCTTGATCTCTTCCTTCTTGAATGCAACGAATTTGTTGGGGATAGTCTCATCGTAATCCTTGAAGCATACATAGGTAAGAGGCATGTAGCCGTTTGCACGTTTTAAGTACTTGATGCACTTGGTATCGGCAGCATCACCTGACTGTGCGGCGATATCCTCATCGGTAAAGCAGAATGCTTTGGTGATCTCTCTTGCGCGGTCGGGGCGGAAGTTGAAGAAGATCACGGAATCGTTCGGCTTTACTA
>Ga0310697_10005248_pt1 | contig 12573 bp, 11 predicted proteins | sample 172DNAGHGlowgp2_FD_203883 | JGI IMG/M metagenome (GOLD analysis project Ga0310697, IMG submission 203883) | Sheep rumen microbial communities from Palmerston North, Manawatu-Wanganui, New Zealand - 1728 DNA GHGlow gp2 (v2) (version 2) | ecosystem: Host-associated > Mammals > Digestive system >... | reverse complement strand
GAATACGATGCAGACATAAGCGCTGCTGTCGTAAATGCTATCGAAAACATATACCTCAGGGATGGCGCAGACTGGAACGAGACTATGGGATTTATAAAAGACGATCTCAGCTCTGCCTGTCCCGGGCTTGATATAAGATAAACAGTGCGGCAGGGTGCCGCAGAAAGGAAGATACAGAAATGCTCAATGAAGTCAAAGTGATGATCTGCGGAAAGGAGTACAAGCTCAGAACCGCAGAATCACCGAATTACGTTTACTCGCTCGCAAGAGTGCTCGAATCCAAGATAGACGAGATCGTCAACGCAGGAAGCGGCTCTTCGCCGTATACAGCCTCGATAATGGTGGCTCTCAGCCTCCTCGATGACCTCAACAAGTCGAATCAGCGCCTCGATAATATCCGCTCGCAGACAAAGGAATACGTCGACGAAGCCGGAAAGACACGCATCGAGCGCGACGCTGCTGTCAAGGAGATAGAGGCTCTCAAGGCAAAGATAGTTCAGCTTGAGAATATGGTCAAGCTCAGACAGCTCAAGGACAGCATATGAGCCGTTTACCGGAGATACTCGCTCCGGCAGGCAGCCCCGAGACTCTCACCGCTGCCCTCCGCTCCGGCGCTGACGCTGTATACGTCGGCGGCAAGCGCTTTTCCGCAAGAAGCAGCGCTTCCAATTTCACCGATGAGGAGCTCGCTGAAGCTGTAAGGCTCTGCCACAGCTGCGGTGCAAAGCTCTACCTCGCGGTGAATACCGTCATCGCAGACACCGAAGCTGCCGATTTTCAGAACTATATCGTCTTCACGTCACAGGCTGGCGTAGACGGATATATCGTGCAGGACTGGGGTGCCGCGATGATCATCCGCAGCTCTGTCCCGGACGCTGTTATCCACGCCTCAACTCAGATGTCGGTGCATACCGCTGCGGCAGCAAGGCTGCTGCGCGGACTCGGATATGTCAGGGTCGTCCCGGCGCGTGAGCTCGACAGGCGTACTATCGAAAAAATATGCCGCGAGGACATCGAGGTAGAGGTGTTCGTCCACGGTGCGCTGTGTATGTCCGTTTCGGGACAGTGCTATATGTCGGCGATGATAGGCTCGCGTTCAGCAAACAGAGGCTGCTGCGGACAGGCGTGCCGTCTGCCGTTTTCAGCAGTCGGAAGCAGGGATACCGCTGCACTCTCGCTGAAGGATCTCTCCCTCCTCAGCAGGGCGGACGAGCTGTGCGGGATCGGCGTGGATTCACTGAAAATAGAGGGCAGAATGAAACGCCCCGAATATGTAGCCTCAGCTGTCAATGAGCTGAAAAAGGCTCTCGGCGGCGAGGTGCCCGATATGCAGCTGCTGCGCGGAGTTTTCTCGCGCGGAGGCTTCACGGACGGCTATTTCACTGGGAAAAGACAGGCTATGTTCGGAGTCCGCGAAAAGGACGACGTTACTGCCGCACGCACTCTTCTTCCGCAGATACACGAGCTCTACCGCTCGCCGCGGCAGGTGTTCACGATCGACATCCACGCTGTACTGAAAGCCGGTGAGTCGGTCACAGTATCGGCTGTATGCGGCGATATTTCGGCAGAAGTAGCTGGTGACGCACCCGATGCCGCACTGAATCGCCCGACAGATACGGCTGCACTCGAAAAGCAGCTTTTCAAGCTCGGCGACACCGTTTTCAAGCCCGGCAAGCTCACTGCCGACATTGACGACGGCTTATTCGTGCCTGCCGGAAAGCTCAACGAGCTCCGCCGCAGACTCGCAGAAAAGCTCACCGAAGCCGTGATACAGCGCAATACGCCGGTATATAACATTACAGGGAAGCTCCCTGAGCTGCCTGCGGTCAAGCGGAAAGCACGCGAAGGTGCGCTCCCCGTGAGGACTTACTGCCGCACAGCAGAACAGGCTGTTGCAGCCGCCGGGCTGTCGCAGTATGTGATAATTCCCGAAAATATAGCCGATGAAGCGCTGATCAGACGCATCGGCGCCGAAAAGCTCATCATAGCTCCGCCGCGGTTTATTTCCGACGAGGAAAAGCTCACCGCACGCCTTGAGGAGCTGAAAGCTCTCGGTGCGGACAGGCTGTACTGCCACACACCCGACTCCGTCGCCATCGGCAAAGCTCTCGGAATGAAGCTTCACGGAAGCTTCACACTCAACGTTTACAACTCCTACAGCGCGGAATATCTTCGCTCGCTCGGGCTCAGCGACTGCGTTTTCTCGATAGAGGCAACGGCTGAGCAATTCTCGGCTGTCCGCTCCGTAATGGAGCTCGGCGCTGTAGTCTATGGCAGACTTCCGCTTATGCTCACGCGGAATTGCCCGATACGCAATGAGGTCGGCTGTCAGAAATGCACCGGTCACCTCATCGACCGCACAGGGCGCACTCTTCCCGTTGCCTGCTCAAAGGAGTACGTCGAGGTGCTGAACTCAGATGTGCTGTATATGGGAGACAGACTCTCAGAGCTGCCGCGTGCCGATTTCGGGCTCGTTATGCTGACAGATGAGGACGCTCAGCAGACAGTTTCCGCGGTCTCAGGCAAAAAACCCGGCGGGAACATCACACGCGGACTTTACTACAGAGGTATAGAATAATGAAGCTAAGATTCAAAAAGCTCAGCGAGAAGGCTGTTATCCCGTCAAGAGCCACACCCGGAAGTGCAGGAATGGACATCTGCGCGTGCCTTGATGAAGCAGTCGTCCTCGCTCCGGGCGAGATAAAGATGATACCGACCACGGACGTAGCTATGCTGATATATCCGCGCTCAGGACTCTCGACGAAGTTCGGCGTATCGCTCGCAAACTGCGTCGGCGTTGTAGACAGCGACTACCGCGGTGAGTGGTTCATCCCGCTCATAAATCACGGGAAAGCGCCGTTTACGGTCGAGCATGGGATGAGGATAGCTCAGCTCATACCCACAAAGGTCATTTTTCCCGAGGTCGAGATATGCGGCTCCCTGACCGATACAGAGAGAGGGAGCGGCGGTTTCGGCTCGTCTGGGATATAAGATACAGTCAGAATAAAAATCCAAACAGAAGAAAAGGAGAATCATTATGAACAAGGTCATTTATATGTCATTCCTCGCGATAAGCGCTATCGTGCTCGGCGGCTTCTTCGGCGGACTCGTCGACGGCGCAGCAGGTCTGAGCTTCCTCGGATATTCCAAGGAATTCGCCTTCGAGCCCGGCACGATCACCCTCGGGCTCTTCAGCCTCACATTCGGCATAAGTCTCAGCATAAACATCTCTCAGATACTGCTCATCATCATCGCGATAATCGTCTACTACAACACCGCTCCCAAGCTCTTTGCTCCAAAAAAATAATTCACAATTTTTGTATTCCGCCGGATACATATGTATCGGAATTTCTACAAATTTTCCGGGAGGATAAAATTCTCAGCGAAAAATATTGTCTAAACCCGGCTTTGGTGATATAATAATAAAGTTAGAGTTAAGAAAAAGGAGCTTCGCAATGTTTACAAAGGATATCGGTATCGACCTCGGGACCGCCAATACACTCGTGTATCTGCGCGGCAAGGGCATTATAATCAGAGAGCCCTCCGTTGTCGCCGTTAATACAAGAACTGATAAAACGCGATATGTCGGTATGGAGGCTAAGGAAGTCATCGGAAGGACTCCCGGCTCTATCGTCGCGGTGCGCCCTCTCAAGGACGGTGTTATCGCCGATTTCGACATCGCCACAACTATGCTTCAGGAATTCATAAAAAAGGCTCTGAAGGGAACTATACTGACAAAGGCTAATGTCATCATCTGTATCCCATCAGGCGTTACGGCTGTTGAGAGACGTGCCGTAAGAGAGTCCTGCAAGAAGGCAGGCGCCAACAACGTCCTCATCATCGAGGAGCCTATGGCTGCCGCTATCGGCGCAGGTCTGCCGACGAATGACCCTGCCGGAAGCATGATAGTGGACATCGGCGGCGGTACGAGCGAGGTGGCTGTCATCTCACTCGGCGGTATCGTTGCTTCGCGCTCGATACGCTGTGCAGGCGATGAATTCGACACAGCCATTATCAACTACATCAAAAAGAAGTATAACCTCCTCATCGGCGAGAGAACTGCCGAGAATATCAAGATAGAGATAGGCTCAGCCTTCCCGAGCGACAAGGAGGATACGATGGAGATAAAGGGCAGGAACCTTCTCAACGGTCTTCCCGAGAACGTGACCGTCAATTCCGCCGAGATACGCGATGCGCTCGTTGAGCCGCTCGCAAAGGTCATCGACGCGATAAAGGCTACGCTCGAGGAAACTCCGCCCGAGCTCTCCGCAGACATCATCGATCACGGCATCACTCTTGCAGGCGGCGGTGCTCTGCTGAGAGGTCTTGACAAGCTCATCAACCGCGAGACAAGTATGCCCGTGTATATCGCCGAATACCCCCTCGACTGCGTTGCCGAGGGCACCGGAAAGATACTTGAGAACATCAGCGACTATCAGGACGCACTTACAGATAATGTCAAGTATTACTAAGGAGGCTGCTAATGCGTGAATTTCTGAAAAGCACCAGATTCAAAGTTCTGCTTGCTTTCCTCGCATTCCTTGTGGGCATTATGATATACGCCGTCACAAAGGGCGGCTATTCGCTCTCAGGCGCTTCCTTCGTTCAGACCGCAACAAAGCCGTTCCGCTTCGTGAGCAACGGCATCTCTATGAAAATGGAGCGCGTTACGGACAGAATAAGCCACGCCGATGCCTATTACGAGGAAAATCAGCAGCTTAAAATAAAAATAGGCGAGCTCAACAAGCAGCTCACCGACTATGACGACCTCAAAAAAGAGGTCGAGGAGCTCAGAAAGCTCGTCGTTATCAAGGAGCAGCACCCCGATGAGATATTCTCTCAGCCGGCTGAGGTGCTCGGATATGTCACAAATGACCCGTTCAAGGGCTTTACTATCGACAAGGGCTCATCTGACGGCATAAAACCGTACTGCCCTGTCATCACTCCAGAGGGCGTTGTAGGTATCACAATTGAGGTCTCGGCAACTACCTCGACCGTCCGCACTATCCTCTCACCGGACCTCTCTATCGCGGCGGTATGCTCGTCTACAAACACCGACTTCGGTATCGTCGAGGGGACCGTGCTGACAGCTGAGAAGAACAATACCAAGCTCACTCACCTCAGCCCCGACCACAAGCTCAAGGAGGGCGACCTCATAATCACCTCCGGCAACAGCGGTCTGTTCCCGAAGGATATGGCGATAGGAACTGTGAAGAGCACCGGCTTCGAGGCGAACGGTATCTCAGCCTGTGCCGAGATAGAGCCCTGCGCCGACATCTCGCGTCTCGGCTCAGTCTTCGTCATACTCGACTTCACCGGCAAAAAGGAGGACGCAGATGCGGCTAAAGACACCCCGTGAGAAGCGTATCCTCTACACCAAGACCACTGTACGGTGGATACTCTACTATGTACTGATACTCCTCTTCTTTACGATAATGACCTCCGGAACGTATACAAAGCCGATGCTGCTCGTTCCGGCGGCAATATGCATCGCTATCGGGAATGACGTTATGGCGGCAGCAGTTACCGGAGCCGTATGCGGATTCCTCACGGATATGGCGTGCGGCAGACTTTTCGGCTATAACGCGGTGCTTCTGACCGTATTCTGCGTTGCGGTGTCGCTCGTGTTCGAGCTCTATCTGCGGAACAAATTTGCCAATTATCTGTGGATAACGGCGCTGGTATCGTTCCTGCAATGCTGGCTCGATTACAAGTTCTACTTCGAGATATGGGACTACGAGAATGTCGAGCGCATCTTCTACCATGTAACGATGAAGGTGTGGATATACACGGTCATATCGTCGGTCATCGTATATCTGATATACAAGCTGATAAACCGCTTCCTTATGCCAAAGGAACACCTGACTATCGAGGAAGTCATCAAGACCTCGTGACAAAACAAGGATAAAAGCTAAGGGGCGATGCACTCATCGCCCCATATGATTACCATTCAAAGGAGCAAACAGTGAAAACCGTTTCGGATACTATCAAATCTATCATCATCGTCGCTCTCGTCGTGGTGCTGAGCACATTTGCGTCGATGCGGCTGATGAAGATACAGGTCGTCGGAAGCGACGACATCGTCACACGGCGCGATTACGGGAATGACGCTCTCGTCTACAGGCGCGAGATAACTCCGACACGCGGCGAGATACTCGATTTCAACGGAAACATCCTCATCGAAAATACTACGAGCTGTGACCTCGTACTGCAAAAAGCCTTCTTCCCAGAGGACATCGCAGAGGGCAACAAGTGCCTGCTCGAAATATACAACGCCCTCCTCGCACACGGCTACACCTTCGAGGATACACTCCCGATAACCCGCAGTGCTCCCTACGGATACACAGAAGAGGACGTATCGGATGTAGTCGGGGCGCTGAATCTTAACGTCTACGCCTCCGCTGAAAACTGCATAGATAAGCTCATTTCCGACTACAAGATAGACGAGAGCTATACCGAGGACGAAAAGCGTATAATCGCAGGAATGCGCTATACTATGGTCGACAGGGACTTCTCCTACAGCCTCGACCTTGTGCTTGCAAAGAATGTCGACCACCAGACAGTCATCGATATGAAGGAGCTCGGCAATTTCTGCCGCGGCATAGAGGCTGTCGATTCGGCAGAGCGCAGGATTGTCCGCGGAGATATACTCCCCCACGAGATAGGCACTATCGGTCCCATCTACGCCGAGGAGTACGACGAGCTCAAGGATAAGGGCTACGCAATGAATGACAAGGTCGGCAAGAGCGGTATCGAGCTTGCTATGGAAAAGGATCTCCGCGGAGTCGCCGGCACCGAGGAGGTCACCGTCGTTGACGGGGCTATCGTCGATGTAAAGACCCTCGATGAGACCGTCCCCGGCGAGAGCGTGAAGCTTACGGTCGACGGCGCTTACCAGCTGAAATTGCAGGGGATACTCGACAAATTCCTGAAAGACCGCCCCACATACAACGGAAATAAGGTAAACAAGGGCGCACTCGTTGTGCTCGATGCGAAAACCGGCGCCGTAAAGGGAATGGCTACAGCTCCGACCTACAACCTCAAGGATATGGTCGAGGACTACGATTCGCTGCTCAAGGCTGAGAATTCCCCGATGTTCAACCGCTGTACATGGGGTCAGTACCTCCCCGGCTCGACCTTCAAGACCATTACTGCTACGGCAGGTCTCAATGAGGGCGTGATCAACGGCGAGACTACTTTCAACTGCACGCGATCATACGAATTCTACGGCGGAAAATTCCAGTGTACAGGCTATCACGGCCCTATTTCTGTAAGACACGCCATTGAGGTGTCATGCAACATCTTCTTCTATGAGACATCGCGAAATCTCGGTATCGACAACATCACAAAATACGCCAAGCTCTACGGGCTCGGAAGCAGCACCGGCATCGAAACAGGCGATGCTGCCGGATTCCTCTGCAACCCCGAGACCTTCGCAGAGCGCGGTCAGCCGTGGTACATCGGCTACGTTATACAGGCAGGTATCGGTAACCAGGACTGCGGCTTCACTCCGCTCCAGCTCGCAAACGTTGCCGCTACGATAGGCAACCGCGGCGTGCGCTATCAGCCTTATCTCGTTGACAGTCTCTACACCTACGGCTCAAACGAGCTCGTCAAAAAGACAAAGCCCGTTGTCGCGGACAAGATAGACCTCAACTATGACTACGTTTACGATTATATCATCGGCGGTATGATGGACGCGGCAAGAAATTGTCCCGTGCCGTATCAGCTCACAGACCTCGGTTTCCCTGTTGCGATAAAGACAGGTACTCCGCAGACCGATATGAACGATAAGAACAAGCAGAACTCTGTTTTCATCGGATTCGCTCCGGCTGATGATCCCGAGATAGCCTTTGCAGGCGTCATCGAGGGCGGTGAGTATTCAAAGTATATGATACGCGATATTATCCTTTCATATCAGCAGTGCTACGGTCTCAACGGCGTAAAGCCAACAGCTCAGCTGCCGGAGGAGGTAAGGACGAACGTCACGACTACCGCCTCCGCGTCAACTTCAACTGCCACTGCAAACGGCACAACAACGGCTGCCGTCTCTTCAACGACTACTGCTGCTTCAACGACAGCAAGATAAAACTAAAAGCCATAAAGAAGGGGAGCCCCTTCTTTATGGCTTTTTTGTATTAACGTGTCCTTACTTTGCAAGGAACTCCGAAAGCTCCTTATCGCCGCCTGTCGATACATATGAGTAGTACGAAAGAACTGATGAAGCGTCCTTTGCATCTACAAGAGCATCGCCGTTCACATTGGCAGCTGTCTTCTGCTCAGCCGTCATACCGTTATCACCGCTGGTCGAAGCTTTTGCGTATGCTGCGAGAATGAATGAAGCGTCCTTTGCATCGATCGCCCTGTCGTCATTTGCATCGCCGGGCTTGATGGTATTGCCGTAAACTACCTTTGTATAGGTCCTGTAGGCAGTATCAGGATACTTTGCTGAATTTTCGAGTGAACCATATGTCTGTTTGAGAAGATCGCCGCCGTCAGCCTGTGCACCGATAGTGTCGATTATTTTTGCAGCGATAGCAACGTGACCTGCCTGAGTCGGGTGAATATCCATAGAATCACGTTCTTCCTGTATTTTTGTGAAGTACCAGCCGTACTTCTGCCCGTTCTCGTCAACCGAAGTAATATCGTTGTATACGTCAGCAATAGGTGCGCCGCCGAGGTCAGCGGAACTGAGCTGGCTGCTGTAGGAATCACATACGGCAGTGAATACCGGAATGAGCATATTCATAACAGTGAGCGTATTTCCGGTGTATGCAGCTGCAAAATAATCCTCGTCGAACTGGAGCGGATCATAGATCGTCTGATAAACTATCTTTGCATCGGGATTCACAGCCTTTATATCGGCATTTATCTTCTCGATGTTCGGGATCACCTGCTGTTCGATAACGCAGTCATAGAGCTTGTTCTTGTCCTTTGTGCCGACGATGTGTGTGCGGAGCTTCTGCACAGTTGAGTTCATCTGTATCGGATTTGCCTTAGCGTAAGCCTTGAGAGCTTCCTTGTCAATAAGACGTGTGATGTCATCAAGCGTGGGGTCTGCGGGAATATCGTCCTTCGTATAGCCGCTCTTGAGCACATTCACATTCGCGCATACGTTGAGCAGATATGTCGAAGCGTAGTGGATAAGGTCGTTGCCGCCTATGGAAACGAGGACGTAATCAGCGTCCTTGAGCGAGCTGGTCATTTCGGCAGAGGGCTCTTCAAGGAGCTTGATGAGGTCGGTCGTTTCATCGCCTGAGTGAGCGAAATTCTTCACGCTTCCGCCGTAATAATCGGCAACGAGCTCGCCGTAATTATGCTCGCTGGCAGCAAGTCCTTGACCGGAAGCTATGCTGTCGCCGAGAACAACAAATTTTTCCTGTTTTTCATCGGCTGCCGAAGCTAATACAGCTGTAGCGGATGATACCGTCAATACCGCAGATACGACTGCGGAAAGAAATTTTTTCATATTTTTTCCTCCTGAATAAAATGGAAAGCAGCTTTTACACTGTATTAAAATTATATACCAAACAGCCGTATAAGTCAAGTGCGGCGGAAAGAAAAATCCTTCCTGCCGAAGGGGTGTCCCCATTTTGAGCAGCAGGAAGGAAAATATCATTTATTCAAAAAATGCCTCGTCAACGACAGTCATCGTTGCGATGTCTGCGGAAACGAACTGGCTTCCGGAGAGAACATACACATAGTCTCCGATATACAGGGCTCTGTCGGGGATATAGCAGCCTGCATCGGGGTCGTTTTTAAGGCTGAACTCGCCAAGCTTTGTGAACTCGCCGCCGTCGTATGAGTAGAACACATACATACTTCTCTCGTAGTATTCATCATAGTTGTTAAATGTTACCGGGAAGCCTATCAGGTTCTTCTCGGGAGCTATCAGCATAGCCTTGCGTTCTGAATTTGCCGTGGAGTATACATATCCGTCCGGCAGGTTTATCCTCTCTATACCGACTTCCTTTAAGTTATTAGGGTCGGAGTTGTCGAACATAACGAGCTTTACGCCCGATGTTATGCCGCTGTCGTTGGCATCTACGCCGAATCCGAGAAGGAGCCCGTCGCTCCAGTTCTGCATATATGTGCTGAAGCCGTTTATCTTGAACTCGTCAGTGATGACAGGAGCTGTCGGGTCTGAGAGGTCGATAGCAAAGAGAGGGTCAGTCTGGCGGAATGTGACTACATAGCCCATATCACCGCTGAAATTAACGGACTTTATCTGCTCGTCAACGCCGAAATCCTTTATCTTGCCGACCTCGTTCATATCCATATCAAGGACAGTGACCGCGTTGTTGCGCTCCGTGTAGGGAAGCTCGTTGTTGCCGAATATGTCGCCGATGAAGCTTCTGTTGTCGTGGTACTTGTTGATAGTTGTCGCAATGCGGAAGTAACCGCCGTACTCGCTCATCGAGAACTGATCCTTGACGTAGCCCTCAACTGTGCCGGAAGCCACAGGTGTTATGCTTCCGCCGCTTACAGCGATACGTGTCACATCTGAATCAGCACCGTTTGTGACCGCTGTATAGATATTCTCGGCTGAGCTGTAGATAGTGCCGCTGAAGCCTGCAAGCGCCTTGTTGTCAACGACGCTGAATGTGCCGGACTCGCTCAGGTCGATGCCGCTTATCATCATATAGCTGAGAAGTGTCTTCGCTTCGGGAGCGTCCGTCGGCATAAGCACGTCCTCGGGAGGAATGCATTCGATCTCATCATCCATTCCGCAGCAGGGAATGTATCTCTCGATATTCTCCGGAGCCTCCACGCTGTTGAAATCGACCGTATTGTAATTGGAGATGAGGTACATACACCCGTCGGGAGCTATCCTGACGTCGTTGTAGTAGCCGTCCTGAAAATACGTGCCGATGAGCTCGGGCTCGTCGCCGGTGGTATATACAGATACGAACGTGCTGGTGACTGGTGCGTGATATGCGCCCTCATCGTCAATATAATAGCCGCTGCCGGTATAAGACTTGCCGCCGTCATTGACCGAGCCGATGACCTCTATCATATCATTGTAGATGTACATATCATATACTGTCACATTGCAGCTGTCCCAAGCGTCAAAGCCTGAAAGGTCGGGCGTGAGGTCAAGCGTTTTTGCAGAGGTGAACCTGCCGTCCTCGACAGACGCTGTACGGAGCTTGGGAAACGACTGGTAGTATGAATAACATCGCCCCATATCCTCGCTGTAGTATTCACCGTACTGATTGGCGTTCCACAGGTAGTAGATGTTCTCGCCGTCAGTCTTGACGATGTCTGCCTCGATCACGCCCTCCTCCTGATTGTAGGTATCGGAGTGCTCGGGAGCACCTGTCTTCGGGACAGCAGTCAGCTCATTCGCACTTTCCTGAACGACTCCTTCTTTTGCAATTTCTGCGTCAGCAACAGCTGATTCATCAACTGCATAATCATTCTTGTTCCTGACGAAGAGACCGCCTGTCGTCTGGGTCTGGTTTCTCTCCCACTTCTTGGCGCTTTTCTCCATAAGTTCATATACGTCTTTGTAGCTCTTTGCGCCGTTCATATAGGGAGCGTCTACTGATACGTTCTTCACCTTTTCCGGGCTCGTGCCGCCGTCCCTGCGAGCCTTCATCATCTGTGCCGTACCTGCATATGCTCCCACAACGACAGCACACGCAGCCGCTACGGCAGCTATCCTTCCGGCAACAGATATGCCGCTCCGCTTCTTCTTCGGAGCCTTCTCATCAAGCATAATCTTCATATTCTCGGGGCTGAGCTGCTCCGGGACTTCTTCATTTCTGAGTATCTCTCTCAGCTTCTCATCGTTCTCTTTCATAGTGCATCACCTTTCTGTTATCCGCATTCACGGACGTTATGTACCCGAAAGCTCCAGCCGGAGCTTCTCCTTGATGCGTGACAGGCGCGAGCGCACCGTAGCGGGATTCATTCCGCATATCTGCGCTATCTCGTCGCCCGTATAGCCCTCGAGGGCGGACATCGACAGTATCAGCCGCGACTGTGGGTCAAGCCGCCCGACTGCCTCCTTCAGCTCGACATTTTCATAGCTGAAATCCTCATCAGGCAGCTCCTCGTCCTTCAGCTCGGCTGTGTTTGCGAAATACTCCCTCTGTCTGCGTTTTATCTTGGCTGCGAGTATCCTCATTATCCAGCCGCGGAAAGCCTTCTCGTCCCTGAGCTTGCCTATCGACGTGAATGCATCGAGCACGGTATCGCTCACCGCATCACAGGCATCATGCGAGCTTCTCAGACTGTACAGAGCAATGTGGTACAGGTCCTTATATACCAATGAATAGAGCCTCGCAAAGGCTTCGGTATCCCCTGCCCTTGCAAGCTTCACATCAGTGGAGAAATCATTCATACGAATCCCTCCTTTGAATCGATTCGCTGATAAGGTGTCATTGAAAGGCGGATTTGTTGCACTCCGATACAAAAATTGGCTATATGCACAAATAGCAGTCATCGCCTTTGTTACATATAGCCAACGCCGAGTGGGCGTGCGCAGTTTCGCGGTTCAGTTTTTCTTAGCCGCAAATTTTTTTCCGCGCCCCATAGTCTCATCTGTTTTGTAATAGCTTCTAAGCT
>Ga0310697_10005247_pt1 | contig 12578 bp, 9 predicted proteins | sample 172DNAGHGlowgp2_FD_203883 | JGI IMG/M metagenome (GOLD analysis project Ga0310697, IMG submission 203883) | Sheep rumen microbial communities from Palmerston North, Manawatu-Wanganui, New Zealand - 1728 DNA GHGlow gp2 (v2) (version 2) | ecosystem: Host-associated > Mammals > Digestive system >... | reverse complement strand
ACATTAAATATATATGTATGATTGATGATTTTGACGAACTGATGGACTCTCCTACGGAGGAAAACTCTTTTGAAAACGAGGACTCTGCGCATACCGCACCTTTTTTCGACGAAAACGGCATACGCTTTAGCTCCAGCGGCAAGATAATACTCTCTTTTCCCGAAGGCACTGCTGGACGTTTGGTGATTCCCGAAGGTACCGAGCACCTCGCCGCCGACGCTTTCAAGCATTGCGGACAGATTACCGAAATTGTGATTCCCTCCACACTTAAAAGCCTGCACTACTCCAACTACCGCAGGCTGAAAAATTTACATCATTTCGAGGTTCATCCCGACAATCCTTTCCTGCAGACCGACAGCACCGGCAGTCTGCTATACAACAACGACTTTACCATTCTTTTCAAAGCCTGCTGCGACTATTGCGAAGCCCTTCTGCCGTTCGGACTCACACATATCGGCAATTTCGCCTTCCAATACTGCACCCAACTCACAAACATCGTACTGCCCGACACCATTTCCGAGGTCGGGGCTAATGCCTTTGCACATTGCACTAACCTTAGCGACATCACCTTGAGCGACAGTCAGAAAAAACTCTCCGGATGGCTGTTCATGGACTGCAATTCGCTGGAACACATAACCATTCCCGAGAACATCAAACGCATTGGCACAGGCGCTTTCGCACAATGCACCAACCTCAAGGAGATTCATCTGCCCGAAAAATTGCAAGTCATCAACCCTCAGGCTTTTCTCGACTGCCAAAGCCTTACGGAGATTTTCATACCACGGTTTGTGAAAACCATAGGCATGGGGGCTTTCGACGGTTGCACGGAACTTCGCGAAATTACCGTCGACGAGGACAACGCAAAACTGAGCTCCGACAAAGGTGTTTTGTACAACAAATACCAGTCGCAGCTTATTCGCTGTCCCGAAAACTCCGACCAATTCCTCGTCCCCGACTTTGTGTCGTCGCTTGCGCCGGCGGCCTTCTCGGGATGCCGCAAACTCACCAAAATCACATTACCGCAGTATATCCTCGCCATACCGCCCTACTGTTTCAGCGACTGTACAGATCTGCAATCCGTCACCCTGCCAGCCCTGCTCAACACCATCGGGCAGTCGGCTTTCGAGGGATGCCGCCAGCTCAAGGACATCAGCCTCCCTCCCACCCTGCAAAGCATCGGCGACTACGCTTTTTCAGGCTGCGCTTCCATTGAAAAAATCGATTTGCCCCGAAACCTTTCCGAAATAGGTCGCACCAACGCCAAAGAGGACGAAAAAACTGGCTGCACTTTCTACGGATGCACGTCGCTGAAAGAACTATCAATACCCAACAGAGTGTCGTCGCTCAACGAATACTGCTTCGGCAACTGCACCAGCCTCGAACTTGTTTCGATATCTTATATGATTGATTTTCTGAACAACGACCTGTTTTCGGGCTGCACCAACCTCAAAAAAGTGATTCTCAACAACCCCTACACCGAAATCGAAGAAGGCACTTTCGATGAAAATGTTGAAATTGTAGTGGCTAAAAAAGATGAATAAAACAAGTCCAAATTTGTTGAAAAACCACTCCAAACGAAACAATTTTATCGTCTGCTAAACAAAAAACAGTCATTAAAGTATTTTTATAACACTTTGATTATGAATATAATACACAGATATTAAAAAAAAGAACGAAAAATATTTATCATATTGCAAAAAAAAGTGTATCTTTGCAAACTGATTTTAAAGAAGAAAAAAGATAATTTTAAGACTAAAACTCATTAAATAGTATGTATTTAACAGCAGAAAAGAAAAAAGAAATTTTTGCAAAATACGGTAAAAACGAGAACGACACCGGTTCCATCGAAGCTCAGATAGCCCTGTTCTCTTTCAGAATCCAACACCTGACAGAGCATGTGAAAGGCGCTAAAAAAGATCTCTCTACAAAACGCGCACTCGTCCACATGGTGGGAAAACGCAGAAGGTTGCTCGACTACCTCAAAAAGCAAGACATTGAGCGTTACCGTAACATCATCAAAGAGCTCAACATTAGAAAATAGTTTTTCATATTTATTTGGTTATGGTTGAAGGCAATTAGAGTCCTAATTGCCTTTCTTCGTATTAAAAGGAATTCAATTAAAAGACTTGCGTGATGATTGCAAGCCGTATAGTAATATAAAGCAGAAAAGTAAAGATGAACATTATCAAGAAGACTATCGATATGGGTGACGGCAACGTTATCGAAATCGAGACCGGCAAACTTGCCAAACAAGCCGACGGATCGGCAGTTGTAAGAATGAACGACACCATGCTTCTGGCCACAGTATGCGCCAAGAAAGAAGCTGGCGAGAACGTGGATTTCATGCCACTCACAGTTGAATACCAAGAGAAATACGCCGCCACAGGCCGTTTCCCCGGAGGTTTCTTCAAACGCGAAGCACGTCCTTCGGAACACGAAATTCTTATCGCACGCCTTGTGGACCGCGCCCTGCGCCCCCTCTTCCCCGACGATTTCCACGCCGAAGTGCAGGTGCAGATCACCCTTATCTCATGCGACAGAGAGACAGCTCCCGACGCCCTTGCAGCCCTCGCAGCAGCATCGGCAATAGCAGTTTCCGACATACCTTTCAACGGTCCCGTTAGCGAAGTGCGTGTGTCGCACCTCGACGGACAGTTTGTCATCAACACTCCCCTCTCCAAGATAGACAGCGCCGACCTCGACCTCATAGTGGCCGCCACCGACGAAAACATCATGATGGTGGAAGGCGAGATGAAGGAAGTGTCCGAAGACCTTATGCTCGAAGCCCTCAAAGCCGCACACAACGCCATTCGTCTGCAGTGCAAAGCCATCGCAGAACTCACCGTTGAAGCCGGCAAAACCGAAAAACGCGTTTACTGCCACGAGGAGAACGACCCCGAACTGAAAGAAGCCATGAACAAAGCCGTTTACCAGCTTTGCTACGATTTCGCAAAACAGGGCATCCCCAACAAACAGCTCCGCGCCGAAGGTTTCGACAAAATCAAAGCCGACTACATCGAATCCCTCAACCTCAGCGAAGAGGAACTTGCTGCCAAGCAGTTTATGATAGACCGTTATTTCCACGACATCGAGAAAGAGGCTATGCGCGACATGGTGCTCAACGAACGCACCCGTCTCGACGGACGTAAACTCGACGAGATACGCCCCATCTGGTGCGAAGTGGACTACCTGCCCTGCGCCCATGGCTCGGCAATATTCACCCGCGGCGAAACTCAGTCGCTATCCACTGTTACCCTCGGCACCAAGCTCGACGAACAGGTGATCGACGGCGCCGTTATCGAAGGCACCAAAAATTTCCTGCTGCACTACAACTTCCCCGGCTTCGCTACCGGCGAGGTGAAAGGCAACCGCGGTCTCAGCCGCCGCGAAGTAGGACACGGCAACCTCGCTTGGCGCGCCCTTAAACACGTCATCCCCACAGGTCCCGAAAACCCCTACACCATCCGCGTGGTGTCCGACATACTGGAATCCAACGGATCTTCGTCGATGGCCACCGTTTGCGCCGGCACACTGGCACTTATGGATGCAGGTGTGAAAATTTCCAAACCCGTTACCGGTATCGCCATGGGACTTATCTCCAAAGGCGACAAATGGGCTGTGCTCTCCGACATCCTCGGCGATGAGGACCACCTCGGCGACATGGACTTCAAAGTAACCGGCACCCGTGACGGTATCACCGCCTGCCAGATGGATATCAAAGTGGACGGCCTCTCCTACGAGGTGCTCTCCAAAGCCCTTGCACAGGCTCACGCCGGACGCATGCACATAATGGACATCATCGAGGCTACCATCAGCAAGCCCCGCGAAGACTACAAACCGTTTGTTCCGCGCATAGTGCAGATCCAGATACCCAAGGACTGCATCGGAGCTGTTATCGGTAAAGGCGGCGAAGTCATCCAAAAAATTCAGGCCGAGACCAACACCGTTATCAACATCGAGGAAGAAGGCGATTTCGGTATCGTTGACGTTGCTTCGAGCAACAAGGACGACATCGAGGCCGCCCTCGAATGGATCAAGGGCATCTGCGCCGTTCCCGAAGTGGGCACCGTATATCAGGGCACTGTGAAAAGCATCGTGGAATTCGGTGCTTTCATCGAGATACTGCCCGGCAAGGAAGGTCTGCTCCATATCTCGGAATACGACTGGAAACGCAGCGACACCCTCGAAAACCTTCTCCACGAAGGCGACACCATAGAGGTGAAACTCATAGAGTTCGACGAAAAGACCGGCAAGATGCGCCTCTCGCGCAAAGCCCTTCTGCCCAAGCCCGAAGGCTACACCGAGCCAGAACGCGCACCGCGTCGCAACGGCGGCGAACGTCGTCCCCCGCGCCGCGATGGCGAAAGCCGCGGCCCACGTCGCGAAGGCGGCGAACGCAACCACCTCAACAGCGGCGGCAACCACAGAAGATAATCATCTTTTCCAAAATAAAAAAGGCGAGATTGTTTCTCGCCTTTTTTTATCAATTCTTTTTCTTATCTTTGCAAAACAGCAATTCAAAATATATCACTTATGAATAATCGCATCATCACCCTGATTTTCATAACCTTAGCAACGTTTTTCAACTTTGCTTTCGGGCAAAAAAACATAGGGATACAATTGCCGTATTATATCGACAACCCGGCAGCAGTGCAAAAGATACCCGAGGATACTGTTGAAGTAAGATGCGAGTATTGCAAAGGCGAGTTGTCCTTTGATACAGGGGCTATGTGTTTAACAGGCGCATGGCCGAGATTCGACACAAAAATGGAACTTTTCAGACATTATTATAGAGAACCATTAGATTCTTTGCATAACACAACCACGTTATTTGGTTCAATAATGGCAATACTCGATACTGTTACTTTGGAAAAGGAATTCGATCTGGCCTATGACAAAGACTCTGTATTTTGTTTTCTATTGCTGATATGGAATATGGGAAAATATTATGATACCAATTGCATAAACTATAATGTGGACAACTACCCTCTTAAATTCGAATTCGAGGAAGATACCGCTATGTTTCCCGTTCCACACATTGACAGCGTTTATTTATATGTTACACACGATGAAATAAAGCCTTTGTTTGAAATGATTAAAACTCCAGAAAGCAACGAGTTTCTGTTTTCTCATTGGGGGTTAGTCAAATCAGGACATTATATTTTCGATCAGTTCTTTCCAAAAAACACATTTGATATTACAAAAAAGTATTCATATTCCCAAATCAAACGTCATTATTTAAGAAACAGACACAGAGGGTATACAATTATGGAGCGGAAAAAAGACGGAACTCATTATTACACAATATGTAACTGATTTATTTGGGAAGGGAGCGGCATTCCACCAAGAATAGTTTTTTCCGACTATTCAGGAATAAATTCCAAAATAGTATTCGACTTTTCAGGAATGAATTCCTGAAAAGTATGGATTTTTCGGGAATGCGTTCCTTAAAAGTGCTTTTTTGAGACTTTCATAGCTCGAAATAAACAATCTTCCTAAATTTACATCTCGTTTTTTCGCAAAAAAATCGTATATTTGCAGGTTGCTTAAAAACAAAAATACGACATTTGTATTTTGGCAACACATTGTAAATAAACATTATATAAACAAATACCAATCGCACAACACCGATTGACAAACGTAATCTTAAAAACATGGGAAGAGCTTTTGAATACCGCAAGGCACGAAAACTGAAACGCTGGGGCAACATGGCCCGCACATTCACCAAAATAGGCAAAGAGATAGAAATGGCCGTCAAAGCCGGCGGTCCCGACCCCGCCAGCAACCTGCGTCTGCGTCTGCTTATACAGACCGCCAAGAACGAGAGCATGCCGAAAGAAAACGTGGAACGCGCCATAAAACGCGCCATCAGCAAGGACACCAGCGACTACAAAGAGGTGGTTTACGACGGCAAAGGCCCTCACGGCATAGCACTTGTGGTGGAGACCGCCACCGACAACCCCACACGTACCGTTGCCAACGTGCGCGCCGCTTTTGTGCGCGGCAAAGGCGAGCTGGGAACGATGGGAATGAACGACTTCCTGTTCGAACGCAAATGCAGTTTCGTGGTGGCTTGGCACGAAGGTATCGACATGGAAACCCTCGAACTGGAACTTATCGACTGCGACATCGACGAGGTGTTCCGCGACGAGGACGAAATTATGATCTACGCCGACTTCAAAAACTATGGTGCCATCTCCAAATATCTGGAAGACAATAATTTTGAAATCAAGAGCTTCAAATTCGAGCGCATACCCCTCACACTCCGCGAGCTCACTCCCGAACAGCAGGAGGAGGTTTACGCCCTCATCGAACGTCTCGAAAACGACGACGACGTTACCAATGTGTTCCACAACATGGCTTAATTCTTTGAAAATCATAAACTAAACATATATAACAAATGGCTGAGACCAACGAAAACGAGGAGAAAAAAAATCTCAATTTCCTTGAAGAAATAATCGAAAACGACCTTGCCAACGGCACTCACAAAAGCATACTGACGCGTTTCCCGCCGGAGCCCAACGGCTACCTGCACATTGGTCACGCTAAATCAATCTGCCTCAACTTCGGACTGGCAAAGAAATACGGCGGAAAGACCAACCTTCGTTTCGACGACACCAACCCCGTGAAAGAGGACACCGAATACGTGGACTCCATTATGGAAGACGTGCGCTGGCTGGGGTTCGAATGGGCAAGCGTGCACTACGCCTCCGACTATTTCGACCAGCTGTACGAATGGGCTAAGGTGCTGATTAAGAAAGGTCTGGCCTACGTCGACGACCAGTCGCTCGACGACATCCGCAAAAACCGCGGCACGGTGACTACTCCGGGCGTTGAAAGCCCCTACCGCAATCGCAGCGTAGAGGAAAACCTCGAACTTTTCGAACGCATGAAAAACGGCGAGTTCCCCGACGGCTCCAAGGTGCTCCGCGCCAAAATAGACATGGCTCACCCCAACATGCAGTTCCGCGACCCCATCATGTACCGCATACTGCACGCCGAACACCACCGCACCGGCAACAAATGGAACATCTACCCGATGTACGACTACGCCCACGGACAGAGCGACTCCATCGAGAATATCACCCACTCCATCTGCACCCTCGAATTCGACATACATCGTCCGCTCTACGACTGGTTCATACAGCAGCTGGGCATTTTCCCCTCGCACCAGTACGAGTTCGCACGCCTCAACATCAACTACACGGTGATGAGCAAACGCAAGCTCCTGCAACTTGTCAAAGAGGGTTACGTCAACGGCTGGGACGACCCGCGAATGCCCACCATCTGCGGTTTCCGCCGTCGCGGATACACACCCGAGGCCATACGCAATTTCTGCGACCGCATCGGCGTTGCCAAACGCGACAACATCATCGACTACTCGCTGCTTGAGTTCAGCCTGCGCGAACACCTCAACAAGATTGCCCCGCGTATGATGGCCGTGCTCAACCCCGTCAAAGTGGTGATTACCAACTATCCCGAAAATCAGGTGGAGATGCTCACTGCCATCAACAACCCCGAAGACGAAACGGCAGGCACACGCCAAGTGCCGTTCAGCCGCGAGCTGTACATCGAACGCGACGACTTTATGGAGAATCCTCCGAAGAAATATTTCCGTCTGGCCCCTGGTCAGGAGGTGCGTCTGCGCTACGCATATTTCGTTACTTGTCAGGAAGTTATAAAAGACGAACAGGGCAATATCGTAGAGATACACTGCACCTACGACCCTGCCACCCGCGGCGGCGACTCGCCCGACGGACGCAAGATAAAAGGCACCATCCACTGGGTTTCGGCACAGCATGCCATCGGCGCCGAAGTGCGTCTGTTCGACCGCCTTTTCAAAGTCCCCGCCCCCGACGACGTGGAAGAGGGACACACATTTCTCGAAAACCTCAACCCCGACTCGCTGAAAGTGCTTACCGACTGCAAGTTGGAACCTGCTTTGGCAAACGCAAAACCTATGGACAGGATGCAGTTCGAGCGTCTGGGCTATTTCTGCGTGGACAAGGACAGCACCCCCGGACATCTGGTTTTCAACCGCACCTGCACCCTCAAGGACAGCTGGGCTAAAATAAACAGCTAAGTATAAAAAAGTTGCGACAATAAAATAAGATTATACTCGTTTTATTTACTAACTTGAAAAATTTACAACAATGAAAAAATATGCTTTTCTGATAGTGCTTTTTGCCGCCTGCACAGTGTTTCAGGCCAACGCACAGAAACTTTACCCCTCGCAGGACGACAACGGCAAATGGGGTTATGTCGATGAAGAAGACGAATGGGTTATTCCCGCCCGTTTCGACGACGCCCTCTATGAATCCGACGGCGGTATGTATGGCGTGAAAATGCGCGGCAAATGGGGCATGGCCGGCTACCATGGCGAGATTCTCGTGGAAACACAGTACGACGATGTGCAGGTGTGCATCGACTACACGAAATATGTTTATCCATACGTGCTGGGAGCCGTTAAGAGAGGCAATAAATGGGCTTTCGTCACCATTCAGGGTGTTGAAGTTACTCCCTTCAAATACGACGAAGTGCGTATACACGCCGGTCAGTACACCTTCAAAATCCGCAAAGGCAACACCGAAATCCGCGGTCACCTTGGCAGAGATGTTGAGGAACTTATCGACGAAGAACGCCAGTTGCCTGCTCGCAAATAGCGCTAATTCCAAACGCAACACGCTGTAAGACAAAGAAATGCTGCTGATTTACTGCCCGAAGGTTACAAACCGTGCCGGATACGTCTTCAACCTGATTTTCAAGACAATACTTGGCACTGATTTTGAAATAACCTCCGACGAGGATTTTTTTGCCAACCACGAAGGTACGAAAGTGTGCTACAACGGCAGCAAGATTATCGACGACTGTATTTTTATCAAATCCAAGCAGCTGCTTTTCGAGCATTCAATAGACAACCTCGAACTGGGATTCTTCGAGACCGACGGCATTCCCGCCTTCTTTGGGCATAACGACGAGGACGCCGACCTTCCGTTCGACATCTTCGCTGCAAGTTTCTACCTTGTGTCGCGATACGAAGAATATCTGCCCTTCCGCACCGACAAACTCGGCTGCTACGACGCTTCCAACTCGTTGGCATACAACAAAGGTTTCCTCGACAAACCTGTTATAGACATCTGGGCATGGCGGTTGGCCGAAAAGATCAACCAACGATTTCCGCAATGGGAGATGCCAAGAAAACGTTTCGACTTCATCTCCACGGTTAACTTGGGGCAAGCGTACAAATACAAACGCATAGGGCTGTTGCGCACCGCTTACGGCTACTGCCACGACATCGCCAAACGCGACTGGCAGCATGTCCGCCAACGCACACGGGTACTTTTCAACAAACAGGATGACCCCTACGACAACTACGAACACATCATCCAACTCTCGCGTAAATACGGCACCAAGACACTATTTTGGTCGCTGATGTGCGACTACACCCCCTACGACCACAACATCTCGTACCGAAACGAGCATCTTCGCAACACACTGAAACACCTCGCCGACTACGGCAAAGTGGGCATATCACTCTCCTACAACTCCTCTTGCGATTTGCAAAAGCAAGAAGCTGAAACAGAGCGTCTTGCCGAAGTATTACATAAACCCGTGATTCGCAGCCGTTTCAACTATCAGCGTTTTCACTTGCCTTTGGACTACAAAAACCTTAACAAAATAGGCATCGAGAAAGACTTTTCGATGGGCTACCACAACGCTGTCGGATTCCGTGCCGGCACTTGCACACCCTTCCATTTCTTCAGTATCAAAGCGAACCGAGAGTACAACCTTTTGGTGTACCCCACCCCTATTCCCGAAAACATATTCGCAATTTACTCACCCGACGAAGCTCTCGACAAGTTCAAACAAACGATAAACGAGATTGCAAAAGCCGGCGGCACTTTTGTAAATATCTGGAAATCCGAATATTTCACCAACGAGACATACAACGGCATCTACGAACAGATTCTTGAGCTATGCAAAACTCAGATAGATAATAACCACCTAATACACAAACAATTATGATAGTAATAACTGGCGCGGCAGGTTTTATAGCTTCGACATTGCTGGGCTCCCTCAACAAAAAAGGCGTTTCCGACATTGTCATTGTTGACGACTTCTCAAAAGAACAGAAGTCAAACAACTGGCAAACAAAGCGTTATAAACAAGTTATAGACCGCAAAAACTTTCTCGATTGGTTCCGCAACAATGCCGAAGAGGTTGATTTTGTGTTCCACATCGGAGCACGCACCGACACCACGGAGTTCGATTGGAACGTGTTTGTGGAGCTTAACCTCGAATACACAAAAGGCATCTGGGAAATATGCGCTAAGAACTACATACCAATGATTTACGCCTCGTCGGCGGCTACCTACGGCGACGGCTCGCTGGGCTACCGCGACAGTCACGACATTGTGGAACAACTGCAGCCCCTCAACCCCTACGGCCGTTCCAAAAACGAGTTCGACAAATGGGCTTTGAAACAAGAAAAACAGCCTCCTTTCTGGGCAGGACTCAAATTTTTCAACGTTTACGGTCCCAACGAATACCACAAAGGCCGCATGGCGTCGGTGATTCTGCATACTTTCGAGACTGTGCGCAAGACCGGCAAGATGCAGCTCTTCCGTTCGCACAATCCCAATTTCGAAGATGGCATGCAACTGCGTGATTTTGTGTATGTAAAAGATGTAGTATCGGTTATCCTCCACCTTTTCGACAACAAACCCGAAAGCGGACTTTACAACGTAGGCACAGGCCATGCGCAAAGTTTCCTCGACCTAGCCAACTCCACTTTCGAGGCTATGGGCTTGGAACCCAACATCGAATTTATCGACATGCCGATGGACATCCGCGACAAATACCAGTATTTCACCGAGGCAGATATCTCGAAACTGCGTTCCACTGGCTACGACAAGCCTTTCCACAACCTAAGTCAGGGCGTAGCCGACTACGTAAAAAATTATCTGATACCAAATAAATATATATAATGAACTACAAAAGCAAACTTCACGACATAAAAGCCTTTGTATTTGATTTCGACGGTGTTATGACCGACGGCTCGGTATGGACTTTCGGCGACCGCGAAACGGTTCGCGCAGGCAATATCAAGGACGGTTTCGCCTTGCAATACGCCAAAAAGAAAGGCTACATCACAGCAGTGCTTTCGGGTGCCACTTCGCTGAGCATCAACAATCGCATGGAGGCCCTCGGCACCTCGCCCGATGACATAATGACCGGTTGCGCCAACAAAATAGAGACTTACAAACAATTCCTGCAACGCCACAATCTTACTGAAAATCAGGTGCTTTTTATGGGCGACGACCTGCCCGACTACGAGATAATGCAACATGCAGGTGTTGCCACCTGTCCCGCCGACGCCGCCGAGGAGATAAAGCAGATTGCCGACTACATTTCCATCTACGCCGGCGGCCACGGCTGTGTACGCGACGTTATAGAGCAGACCCTCCGCCTGCACGGCAACTGGTTTCACCCCGATGCTGTGATTTGGTGATTAGTAATATTTTTTTCATAGTAATCAACAGCTATCGATATTAACCAATTACGAATTTAAGCGCGGATTACAAGTAATAACTGTATAATTACTTCACCATGAAAAGTTTCTTTCTCTTTATTGCCACTGCTCCATTGAAAAAAATCTTGGTAATGGGAACATTTTTCTGCGTCCTTGGAATAACGAGCGTACGGGCACAGAAAAACTTTATCATTAAAGGGTGCGTCACTAATGGAGCTTGTGTGGTACCAAACGCTATTATTTACCTGGACAGTATCGAAATACGTACCGATATCGGAGGAAACTTTATTTTCAAGAATGTATCGGAAGGAGTGCATCGTATCAGAACATACAACTTTGAAAATAATTTCGACAAAGAAATAGAAGTTCGTGCTAACATCACTCTCGACGCTATAGTTGTAGAACAATCATTATTAACTCCAACAATATGGCAACTTCAAAAACAAACCAACGCCAGCGACCCTTACATGCAGCAATATCTCGACTTTCGTCTTGCTATAGATTCGCTCAATATAAAACCCATTCGTGAAAAATACAGATTAAAATTGGATATTAATGTCGATTCCATTCCCGATGCAAACTCCGTATTAAATTCATTGCGAGGGGTGTCCATCGAAAAAGGTTGGTTGCTTGATGTGAAATACGAAGGCACAATATGGGGAGACGGTTACGTCAGTTTCTACACTCGTCGCGAAAACGAGCCTAAACGGGCGAAAAGTGACAGCGTTTCATTTCCTTTTTTGGGTCTTCCAGAACACATACAAGTTGCATTCACCAGCGAAGGTATCTGGAGTGCCTATCAACTTGCCAATTCCTTATACTATCTCCCTAAATTTGGGCATGACTTATATTATGACCATTGTGGAATATACTCACTCGACGAGATACGTTGCCGCTCCGTTGCTTTGCGCGACAGCCTTTCCACCATACCAGAAATTCAAAACCATGTAACGATTCACGATTCTGTCCATGCCTCTGTTACAGCCTATTGGTGGAACGACTGGGTGGGACTTGTAGAGGAAACTACATTTGTAGAACGATTGGG
>Ga0310697_10005245_pt1 | contig 12580 bp, 10 predicted proteins | sample 172DNAGHGlowgp2_FD_203883 | JGI IMG/M metagenome (GOLD analysis project Ga0310697, IMG submission 203883) | Sheep rumen microbial communities from Palmerston North, Manawatu-Wanganui, New Zealand - 1728 DNA GHGlow gp2 (v2) (version 2) | ecosystem: Host-associated > Mammals > Digestive system >... | reverse complement strand
AAACTGCAGATCTTCTTTTCCTTCCGCGGCGGCGAAAGCTGTTTCATCTCCGTCGCCGTCAGCTCAACGATCTCCCCGGACCCCAGCTCGCCGACGTCCTCAAACCCCGTTTTGTGGAAGGCGAAGGATTCAAACGCCGCGGCGTATCCGTCGTCGTTTCTGCCGATGGCCACCGGCAGCCGTCCCATCCGGTCCCGCGCCACGATCAGGCTGCCGCTGTCGGTCAGGATCATTATGGACGCCGTCCCCTGAATGCTCTTCTGCGCGAAGCGGATCCCGTCGGTGAAGTTGCTCTTCTGGTTCATCAGCGCGCTGAACAGCTCCGTCTGGTTGATCTTTCCGCCGGTCATGCTGTCGAAGTGCCCGCCGCTGAAGCTCAGGAACTGCTCAATCAGCTCCTCCGCGTTGTTGATCACCCCGGTCATGCAGATCGCGTAGGTTCCCAGGTTCGACCGGATCAGCAGCGGCTGGGGATCCGCGTCCGAAATGCACCCGATCGCCGAGGTGCCCCGCATCTCCTCAAAAACATGCTCAAACTTCGTCCGGAACGGCGCGTTGCAGATGTTATGAATCTTCCGCTGCAGCCCGATCTCCCTGTCCCATGCCGCCATGCCGCCCCGCCGCGTTCCCAGGTGGCTGTGATAGTCCACTCCGAAAAACACGTCCAGCATGCAGTCCTTCTTCGAAGCAATCCCGAAAAATCCGCCCATATTGCAAAATCTCCTCTGCCTTTTAGCCTTAAACCTTGTAACCCTTAAATCCTCTCCAAAACGCCCGCATCTTTTTCCAGCACCGCCGCCGCGTCCGCTGCCCGCTTCGCGTCCAGCTGCGCCGCCAGCTCCGCGTCTTCCACCGCCAGAATCTGGGCCGCCAGCAAGGCCGCGTTCGCCCCGCCGCCAACCGCCACCGTTGCCACCGGGATCCCCGTCGGCATCTGCACCGTGCTCAGCAGCGCGTCCAGCCCGTCCAAAACCGGCCCGGCGCAGGGGATTCCGATCACCGGCAGCGTCGTGTTTGCCGCCAGCGCGCCCGCCAGGTGCGCCGCCATCCCTGCTGCCGCGATAATCACGCCGAATCCGTTCTTTCGGGCGTTCAGCGCAAAATCCCGCGCCTCCGCCGGTGTGCGGTGCGCGGAATAAATATGAACCTCAAAAGGTATTTCCAGTTTTTTCAGCTGATCCGTTGCCTTTTTGATCACCGGCAGATCGCTGTCGCTGCCCATGACAATTCCGACTTTCCTCATGCGCTTCCCTCCGTCCTTCCCGGGCAGGATTGTTCGCCTTTATGCACGAACATTCCACCGCAGTGCGCTTGAAAACCACTGTCATTTTACCCGAAAATCCGAACAATGTCAATGAACGGTTGCTGAATATTCCGGAAAATATCACAAAAACACGAACGTTCGTAAATAAACGTTCGTGTTTTTGTGTGTTCTGGTCTTCTTTTGGCCGAATGAACCGATCTGGCTGTTATTCCGCCTGTTTACGTTTCGCGTCCTGACGGGCAATCTCCGCCTGAACGGTTCTGGTTGTAATAAAACCGATGATCGGGAAAGCAAACAGCAGCCCGTTGATTACCAGCATCCCCCAGCCGCTCATGCCCGAAGTGATTTCAATCGTGCTGGCCGCCAGCTGCAGCAGAAGATAATAGATACTCAGGCGGCTGACCGGGAAACCGTAGAACCGGCCCTTCTCAATCTTTCTGCCATAGACGGTATTGATCGCGTAAAACTGGAAGAACACCGCGAAAACGCCGCAAAGATACGCAAACCAGAATTTCCTTGTCCGCAAAACCGGCTGCGCGAAAACATACGCGCTGAACACCAGCAGCAGGAGCACCGTCAAAACGACCCTGACCGTACCCTTTCTTGCCATCTGCACCCAGGCCGCCCCCTTTCCGACACCGAAGAGATGCTCCTATTATAACTCAGCAGCCTTCGTTTCGCACCATATACAGCGATATTCTTTTTTCCCCCGGTCGCTCAGGCGGAAAACATGCTCAATTTCCTGCTCGCAGGAGGTAATGCACCGCGGGTTTTTGCAGAACAGCACATTGGTCAGCCGCTCCGGCATCCCGATCTGCTTTTTTTCCGAAAGCTCGCCATGCCGGATCACGTTCACCGTGGCTCCCGGATCCACATATCCGATCACGTCGAAATTCACCGGAATATCCGCGTCGATCTTGATAATATCCTTCCGCCCCCGCTTCTGGGAAATCACATTCGTAATCATGGCCACCGGCACATCCAGCCCTTCCAGCCCCAGCAGCCGGTACAGCTTCATGCCGTTGCCCGCGGAAATATGGTCGATCACAATCCCGTCCCGGATGGAATCCACATTCATGCCCGAGCACCTCCCGTCAGTCCAAGCAGCATCAGAATCAGCGCCATGCGCATATACTTCCCGTTCAGCACCTGTTTGAAATAGCATGCCCGCGGATCGTCGTCCACCGCCACGCTGATCTCGTTCACCCGGGGCAGGGGATGCATCACACACAGATCCGGCCGCGCCTTCTTCAGTTTCTCCGGCGTCAGGATATAGCTGTCCCGCAGCCGCAGGTAATCCTCCTCGTTGAAGAAGCGTTCCCGCTGCACCCGTGTCATGTAAAGGATATCCAGCTTCCCGATCACCTGCTCCAGGTCCGTGGTCTGCTCATAGGGAATACCCCGTTTTTTCAGGGATTCGTTCTTCACATAGCTGGGCACCTTCAGCTCTTCCGGGCTGATCAGCACAAACTTCAGTCCCTCATACCGGCTCATGGCGTTGATCAGGGAATGCACGGTCCGTCCGAACTTCAGGTCGCCGCACAGACCCACCGTCAGATCGCCGAGCCGCCCTTTCTCCCGCCGGATCGTCAGCAGGTCCGCCAGCGTCTGGGTCGGATGGCAGTGGCCGCCGTCCCCGGCGTTGATCACCGGAACGGAAGCCGCCTTCGCCGCCACCAGCGCCGCGCCTTCCTTCGGATGCCGCATAGCGATGATATCCGCGTAGCAGGAAACCGTTTTGGCCGTGTCCGCCACGCTTTCGCCCTTGGCCGCCGAGCTGGTCCCCGCGCCGGTCACGCTCAGCACGTTGCCGCCCAGCTCATACATCGCCGCCTCAAAGCTCAGCCGCGTGCGGGTGCTGGGCTCAAAGAACAGCGTCGCCAGCTTCTTCCGCCGGCAGGCATCCGCGTAATCGTCCGGATGCCCGATGATATCCTCCGCCGTATCCATCAACCCCGTCAGTTCCTCCAGACTCAGATCCGGTACGTCAATAACACTCCGAACCAAAGAATCTTCCCCCTCTCTAAATCCCCTGAATCCCGTGACCCCTGCGATCGCTGTTACCAAAGTCGCGAAGCGACTTTGACAGTTGTTGCACAAGACGTATTACCCAAATCATAGATTTGGACACGTCCTCGTAAATCCTAATCCCGCCAGTGCTCATCCGCGGGATCGTTCCGGAACTTCAGCAGCCGCGAAACGTCCTCCGGCCGGATATACCCTTCCTTCGCGGCCTCCTCGGCAATGACATCGAAATTCGTCAGCGAAACGTTCCTCACCTTCGCCGCCGCCAGCCGCTCGATCCCCTTCTTCATCCCATAGGTAAAGATACTGGCAATGCCCAGCACTTCCGCGCCGGCCGCCCGCAGCACATCGACCACTTCCAGCACGCTGCCGCCGGTGGAAATCAGATCTTCCACCACAACCACCTTCTGCCCGGGCTCCAGCTTCCCTTCAATCTGGTTCTGCCGGCCGTGATCCTTGGCCCCGGAACGCACATATCCCATGGGCAGGCCCATCAGATGGCCGGTGATCGCCGCGTGGGCAATGCCCGCCGTCGAAGTGCCCATCAGCACTTCCACCGAAGGATACTCCTCGCCGATCACCTGTGCCAGGGATTTTTCCACGTCGTTGCGAACCTCCGGCGCGGTCAGCGTCAGCCGGTTGTCGCAGTAAACCGGGCTTTTGATCCCGCTGGCCCAGGTAAAAGGCTCCTCCGGCCGGAAAAACACCGCCTTGATCTTCAAAAGATCCTTCGCGATCAGAACATTGATTTCTTCTCTGGTCATTGTCTGCATCCTCCTCTTCCGTTTCTCGTTTCCCGCACTCTTCCCGTGCGACGCCATCAATCGCAAAACTCCCTTACACACCGCTCATAAGCGGCAACAGGATCCTCCGCCGCGGTGATCGGCCGCCCGACCACGATGTAGTCGCTGCCGATCTTTTTCGCCTCCGCCGGTGTCATCACCCGTTTCTGGTCGCCCACGTCCCCGTCGGCAAACCGAACACCGGGCGTCACCGTCAGAAACGCCGCGCCGCAGGAAGCATGCACTTTCTCCGCCTCCAGCGGCGAGCACACCACGCCGTCCAGCCCGGCCGCCTTCGCGTTTTTCGCGTAGTGCATCACCACTTCATCCATCGGCCGCTCAATCCACAGGTCCTGTTCCAGCGCCGCCTGGTCCGTACTGGTCAGCTGCGTCACAGCGATCAGCAGCGGCCGGGTTCCGTCCGGCCGGGTCAGCCCTTCCAGCGCCGCCTCCATCATGCGAACCGTCCCCGCCGCGTGGAGATTGCAGATATCCACATCCAGCCGGCTTAGCACCGCCATGGCCTTCTTCACCGTGTTCGGAATGTCGTGCAGTTTCAGGTCCAGAAAGATTTTGTGCCCGCGTTTCTTGATCTCCCGGACAATCTGCGGCCCCTCCGCATAATACAGTTCCATCCCGATCTTCACAAAAGGCTTCCGCCCCAGTCCCTGAAATCTGTCCAGAAAAGCCAGGGTCTTCTCCATGCTGTCAAAATCACAGGCAACAATGACATCCTTACCCATTTGCAAAAACCACCCTTTCTCTTCGCAATTTTCTCATCACGATCCACTAAATCCTAAAACCTTCTGAAACTCGTAACCCCGAAAGCCTAAATCCTCACAAGCTCCCCGAGCGTCCGTATCCCATACCGCTCCATCGCCGCCGGCAGCCCGTCGATGATCGTTTTGCACGCGCAGGGATCCGTCAGGTTCGCAGCTCCGACCTCCACGGCGCAGGCTCCGGCCATCATCATCTCCAGCACATCTTCCGCTGTTGTGATGCCGCCCATGCCGACGACCGGGATCTTCACCGCCCGGCACACCTGCCACACCATCCGCAGCGCCACCGGGAACACCGCCGGCCCGCTGACGCCGCCCATCACGTTGGCCAGCACCGGCTTCCGGGTCCGCAGGCTGATCCGCATCCCCTGCAGGGTGTTGATCAAACTGACCCCGTCCGCCCCCGCGCCTTCGCAGGCCTTCGCGATCTCCGTGATGTCCGTCACGTTGGGGCTCAGCTTCATGATCACCGGCTTCGTCGTCACCCGCTTCACCGCCGCCGTCACTTCCGCCGCGGCCTTCGGATCCGTTCCGAAGCTCATGCCGCCCCCGTGGACGTTGGGGCAGGAGATGTTCACCTCCAGCCAGCCCACCTGTTCCTCCCGGTCCAGCTTTTCACAGGTATAAGCGTAGTCTTCCACGCTGAACCCGCTGACGTTGGCCATTACCTTTTTGCGGAAAACCTGCTTCAGCTTCGGCAGCTCTTCCGCGATGACCCGGTCCACCCCGGGATTCTGCAGCCCGACGGAATTGATCATCCCCGCCGCACATTCCGCAATCCGCGGCGTCGGGTTGCCGAACCGTTCTTCCTTCGTCGTTCCCTTGAAGGAGAAGGTCCCCAGGCAGTTGATATCATACCACTGCGCGAACTCATATCCAAACCCGAAAGTTCCGCTGGCGGGAATCACCGGGTTGTCCAACTCAATCCCGCAAAGCGAAGTCTTCAAAATATCACTCAAATTTCCCCACGCTCCACTCTTTAACCCTAAAACCTAAAACCTCTCCGTAACCCCTATTCCCACAGGATCTCCTCCTTCTCCAGCACCGGCCCCTCCCGGCAGATCCGCTTGTACCCCGTGATCGTCCTGCAGCTGCATCCCATGCACGCGCCGAACCCGCAGCCCATCCGCTCCTCAAAGCTGAACTGCCCGGAGGTCAGCGTCTTCCGGTATACCGCCTTCAGCATCGGCTCCGGTCCGCAGGTATAGAAGTAGCTGTAATCCTCCGGCAAAGCATCGGTCACAAACCCCTTCATGCCATAGCTGCCGTCCACCGTGGTCACGATCGCTTTGCAGTCCATCATCCGGAAAGCCGTCTCTCCGAACACTTCTTCTTTCGTGTTGAACCCCAGCACCGCGGTCACTTCTTTTCCCTGCTCCCGCAGCTTCCGGGCCAGCATCACCAGCGGCGGCACGCCCACGCCGCCGCCCAGCAGCAGCGGCCGGTCCCCGGCTTTCGACAGGTCATACCCGTTCCCGAGCCCGGTCAGCACATCCAGCGTGTCCCGCCGCCGGCGCCGGCTCAGCGCCTCCGTTCCCCGGCCAACCACCTTATAGATGATCGTCAGCATTCCCGCCTCCGACTCGCAGACGGAAATCGGCCGCCGCAGGAACTGCCCGTCCAGCCGGATATTCACAAACTGTCCCGGCTTCTGCTCCTCCAGTTCCGGCCCTTCCAGCACCATTCTGTAAACACTTTCCGCAATCCGGTCATTCTCCCAGACCTTCAGAATCAGTTGTTTCATGAACACCTCGTCAAGCGTCGATCGTCGAAATCGTCAGCGTCGTCTCCTCCAGCACGTCCAGCAGCACCCGCACCGTATCCAGGCTCGTAAAGATCGTAGCGTTGTTCTCCGTGGCGCTCTGGCGAATCTTCAGCCCGTCGCTTTCCGAGTCCGAAGCCCCGATCTCGCTTGTGTTGATGATGTAGGCCACATGCCCCTGCCGGATGCTTTCGGGAATCTCGTTGCTGCCCTCGCTGATCTTCTTCAGCGCGTGGGTGCGGATCCCGTGCTCCTTCAGGAACCGGGCCGTGCCGTTGGTCGCCTCAATGTTGAACCCCAGGTTGTAGAACCGCCGGATCAGCGGCAGCGCCTCGTTCTTGTCCCGGTCGGCGATCGTCGCCAGCACCGTTCCGTAGTTCTGCAGCCGCGTTCCACCGGCCTGCAGCGCCTTGTACAGCGCCCGGTTCAGCTTGTCGTCATAGCCGATGGCCTCGCCCGTGGATTTCATTTCCGGGCTCAGATAGGCGTCCAGTCCCTTGATCTTGTTAAAGCTGAACACCGGTACCTTCACATAGAACCGCTTCTTCTCCTCCGGATACAGGTCGAAGATCCCCTGCTCCTTCAGGCTCTTCCCCAGAATCACCTCCGTGGCGATGTCCGCCAGGGAATACCCCGTCGCCTTGCTCAGGAACGGCACCGTCCGGCTGGACCGCGGATTCACTTCAATAATATATACATCCTCATTGGAATCCACGATGAACTGGATGTTGTAAAGCCCGACGATCCCGATCCCGAGGCCCAACTTCTTCGCGTACTGCAGGATGATCCCCTTCACCTTGTTACTGATGGAAAACGCCGGATAAACGGAGATGGAGTCACCGCTGTGGATGCCCGTCCGCTCCACCAGTTCCATAATCCCGGGCACGAACACGTCCCGCCCGTCGCAGATCGCATCCACCTCAACCTCTTTGCCCCGGATGTATTTGTCCACCAGCACCGGCTTGTCCGCGTCGATCTCCACCGCGGTTTTCAGGTAATGCCGCAGCTGCTTCTCGTCGGCCACAATCTGCATCGCCCGGCCGCCCAGCACGAAGCTCGGCCGCACCAGCACCGGATACCCGATCTCCTCCGCCGCCCGCACGCCGTCTTCGATTTTCGTCACAGCCTGTCCCTTCGGCTGCGGAATACCAAGATCCAGCAGAATCTTCTCAAAGCTGTCCCGATTCTCCGCCCGTTCGATGGCCGCGCAGTCCGTCCCGATGATCTTCACACCCCGGTCCATCAGCGGCTGGGCCAGGTTGATGGCTGTCTGTCCGCCGAGGGAGGCGATTACGCCCTCCGGCTGTTCAAAGTCGATGATCGCCATCACGTCTTCCGGCGTCAGCGGCTCAAAGTACAGCTTGTCCGCGGTAGTGTAGTCCGTAGAAACCGTCTCCGGGTTGTTGTTGATGATAATGGCTTCATATCCGGCCCGCCGGATGGTCTGCACCGCGTGCACCGTGGAGTAGTCGAACTCCACGCCCTGCCCGATGCGGATCGGCCCGGCCCCGAGCACCACGATCTTCTTTTTGTCCGTCAGGATCGAATCGTTCCCGTTGCTGTAGCTGGAATAAAGGTAAGCGATGTATTTCCCGGTGTGCAGCGTATCCACCATCCGGAAAACCGGCACGATGCCCTTTTCCTTCCGCAGCCCGTAAATCTCCGTCTCCTCCATGCCCCACAGCTTCGCGATGTACTCGTCCCCGAAGCCCATTTTCTTCGCTTCCCGCAGCAGCTCCGCGTCGCCCTTCTTCGCCGCCAGCTTTTTCTCCATGTCCGTGATTTTCTTCAGGCTTTCGAGGAAAAGCTCCGTAATCATCGTCCGTTCGTGGATCTCGTCAATCCCGATCCCCCGGCGCAGCAGTTCGCAAACCGCGTAAAGCGTATCCGCCCGGAATTCCTTCACGTATTCCAGCAGGGCTTCGGTACTCTCGTTATCAAACTTGGCCAGCTGAAGATGGCACACTCCGGTCTCCAGGCTCCGCACGCTCTTCAGCATGCATTCCTCCAGGTTGCTCCCGATGCCCATCACTTCGCCCGTAGCCTTCATCTGGGTCCCCAGGGCATTGCTGGCAGATGTAAACTTATCAAAGGGGAACCGCGGGAACTTCGCGACAATGTAGTCCAGGCTCGGTTCCATCGCCGCGTTTCCTCCGGCCACCGGAATCTCTTCCAGTGCCATGCCCAGCGCGATCTTCGCCGTCACCCGCGCAATTGGATACCCGCTGGCCTTGCTGGCCAGGGCGGAAGAACGGCTCACCCGGGGATTGACCTCGATCAGGAAGTACTCGCTGCTGTTCGGGTTCAGGGCGAACTGTACGTTGCAGCCGCCTTCAACCTTCAGTTCCCGGATGATCTTGATGGCGCTGTCGTTCAGCATCTTCAGGTCGTGGTCGTTCAGGCTCAGAATCGGCGCCACCACCACGCTGTCGCCGGTATGCACGCCCACGGGGTCCACGTTCTCCATCCCGCAGATCGTGATCGCCTTGTCGTTGCTGTCCCGCATGACCTCGAATTCGATCTCCTTGTATCCGCGGACACTCTTTTCGACCAACACCTGGTGCACCGGGCTCAGCCGGAAGGCGTTCGTCCCGATTTCAATCAGTTCTTCCTCGTTGTTGGCAAATCCGCCGCCGGTGCCGCCCAAGGTGAAGGCAGGACGCAGAACCACCGGGTACCCGATATCCAAGGCCGCCTTCTTCGCCTCTTCCAGGTTGTAGGTAATCTCGCTGGGGATTACGGGCTCGCCGATGCTCTGGCACATTTCCTTGAACAGTTCCCGGTCCTCCGCCCGCTCGATGCTCCGGCTCGAGGTCCCCAACAGCTCCGTTCCGCATTCCTTCAGCACGCCCTTGCGTTCCAGCTGCACGGCCAGGTTCAGGCCCGTCTGTCCGCCGATGCCGGGCACGATGGCGTCCGGCCGCTCATACCGCAGAATTTTAGCAATGTATTCGAGTGTCAAAGGCTCCATATAAACCTTATCTGCAATGGAAGTATCCGTCATGATCGTCGCCGGATTCGAGTTGCAAAGCACCACCTCGTATCCCTCTTCCTTCAGGGCCAGGCAGGCCTGCGTGCCCGCGTAGTCAAATTCCGCCGCCTGCCCGATCACGATGGGACCGCTCCCGATAATCAGAACCTTTTTAACATCCGTCCGCTTTGCCATGAAAAATCCCCCTCCTTGTCTTTCCTAAAACCTGCGATCGCTGTTAACAAAGTCGCGAAGCGACTTTGACAGCTGTAGCACGGGACGTGTTACCCAAATCATAGATTTGGACACGTCCTCGTAAACCCTTAAACCTAAACCCTAAACCCTCGCAGAATCGTCCCAAACAATCCTGCCGCCGTGCGCCGTCCGCAGGCACCGGCCGTAAACCTCTTTTCCAGCGAAGGGCGTTGCCCGTCCCATGCTCAGAAATTCTTCCGGATCGATTGAGTACCGTGCCTCCAGGTCCCATTCCGTCCGGTCTCCCTCCGCAAGGGGAATCCCGAACCGAACCCGCGGCGCAATCGCCATTTTCTCAACCAGCAATTCCAGACTCATTCTTCCCGTCCGCACCAGCCCGGTGTAAAGCACCGGGAAAGCACATTCCAACCCGACAATCCCGAAGGCGCTCCCGCTCAGTCCCCGACTTTTCTCCTCCGCACTGTGCGGCGCATGGTCCGTCGCGATCATGTCGATCGTCCCGTCCAGCAACCCCTCAACCAGGGCTTCCCGATCCTCCCGGCTCCGCAGCGGCGGATTCATCCGGAACCGTCCGTCCTCCTGAAGATCGTTTTCGTCCAGCAGCAGGTAGTGCGGCCCTGTTTCGCAGGTGACGTCCACGCCTTCCTTCTTCGCCGCCCGGATCAGCTCAACGCTCTCCCGGCAGCTGATGTGGCATACGTGGTAGGCGCATCCCGTTTCCTTCGCAAGCCGCAGATCCCGCGCAATGGGCCCCCATTCGCTCTCGCTGCAGATGCCTTTGTGTCCGTGTGTCCGGGCGTAATTTCCGTCGTGGATATATCCGCCCGCCACCAGCCTTTCGTCCTCACAGTGGGCCGCCAGAATCTTCCCGAGCTTCCGGCACCGCTCCATCAGGCTCCTCATCATGCTTTCGCTCTGAACACCCTTTCCGTCATCGGAAAAGGCGATCACCCGCTCCGCCATTCCTTCCAGGTCCGCAGCTTCCGCGCCCTTCTCCCCGACGGTCAGTGCTCCGTAGGGGTAAACATCAACAATATCCCCGGCTTCCCGGATCAGCGCTTCCTCCGCCGCCAGGTGTGCAAGGCTGTCCGGCACCGGGTTCAGGTTCGGCATCGCGCACACCGCCGTGTATCCGCCCCGTGCCGCCGCCCGGCTTCCGCTCACGATCGTTTCCTTATAAGAAAACCCCGGTTCCCGAAAGTGCACATGCACATCACAGAAACCGGGGAATACAAACACGCCGTCCTGTCCGTTCCGACCGTTCGGATCTTTTCGAATCAACCCTTTCGCTCCGGCAATCATCGCGCGTTCTCCCTTTTATCTCAAAGTCCCGCGGACAGAAAAAACTCTGCCGCATATCGGCAGAGTTCGGATCGCGTTGTTATATCCGCCTGCCGCGCCGCGGCAAACGGTCTCATCCGGATCTTGCCGATATCTCGTATCGCCTTAAAGATCAGGCACCGCTCCCTTTTTTATCACAGGTCAGCCTTCTTGTCAAGCGCCGTTTCGCTCTTTTCTTTCGCTTCCTCCTGTGCGGCTTTGGCCTTCTTTTTCCGCGTCCTTTTCGTCTTCTCCGTTGCTGCTTCCGCCTCCGGCTCCGTGATTTTTTCCTGTTTTTCCGCCGCTGCCGGCTCCGGAACCCCTTCCATCGTGGTCCATTCGCCGCTGCTCTCCGGCTCCTCCGCCTCGTTCTTCTTCCGCACCCGTTCAACCGCGTTTCCAAAGCCGAGCGTAACCGCCTGGGCTGTCAGCCGGTTGAAAACCCGCCTGGCTTCCGGGTCCACTTCCTTCCGTCCGCCCGCCATCTTCCAAAGGCTCCGGAACTTTTCGTTCAAAATGTCGCTCATCCGCGTGGCGTTCGTGTTATCCGCCAGCTTGAACAGCGTGTCCACAAAGATCGATCGCTGCTCCGGCGTGCTGTTGGTCAGCATCTCATGCAGCGTGTCACAGGTAACCTGCGCCGTTTTATCAATGCTGTCCATCTCCTCAAACCGCCGCCCGAACACCTGCCAGGTCATCGGGTCGTGCTGTTCCAGTCCTTTTGCAACGCTCCGAATCACCGTGTAAGGCCGGTAGTATTCCATCAGCAGGCCGATAATACTGGTCTGCGGAATATAGGAGTGGATCTTCTTCCGGATTCGCCCGTAGCCTTCACCCCGCGAAAGCTCCAAGTTCATGCCCGGCCCGTCATAACTCCAGATGCTCTCGATCCGTTCCGCAACCTTCTCCCCCGCGTAAGCCGCCGCGTAAACCGCCAGGTTCCCGCCCTTGCTGTGGCCCATCAGGCGGATCGGCGCATCGCTAAGCCCCGCCGCCTTGGCCAGGTAGTAGGCCGCCGCCTGCTGTCCCGGCACCCGGGTCTGAAAGCTCATGTTGAAGTCTTCCCGCCAGCCGATCAGCGTATTGTCCGTTCCCCGGAAAGCAATCGCCATCGTTCCGTCCGGCAGGTCGATGCACATCGCGGAAAACTGCATGCTGATGTCCTCGTTCGTCAGCGCGATGAAGTGATGCATCCGAAGATCCCCGAACCGTTCCGATTCTGCCATGGCCTCGAACATCTTTTTCCGCATCTCGAAGGTGTTCCCGCTGCCTTCCATCAGCAGGTCAATCCGCTTTGCCTCCCGAATCGTCCAGCCCCGCCGGTCCGCCACTCCGTGAAAATCCAGATAGCTCAGCACGCTCAGCAGCAGTCCGTCGACAGCGTTCCAGGGACTCACCGAAAAAGGAACATCCCCCCGCCAGGATAAATAGTCAATAATGTTTCCCAAACTCAAGTCTCCC
>Ga0310697_10005244_pt1 | contig 12580 bp, 13 predicted proteins | sample 172DNAGHGlowgp2_FD_203883 | JGI IMG/M metagenome (GOLD analysis project Ga0310697, IMG submission 203883) | Sheep rumen microbial communities from Palmerston North, Manawatu-Wanganui, New Zealand - 1728 DNA GHGlow gp2 (v2) (version 2) | ecosystem: Host-associated > Mammals > Digestive system >... | reverse complement strand
CCGCATTCGAGCGCCTCCATCTGCATGACGACCGGCACCTTGGCCACGCCATGGCTCACCGGTTTTTTGACTGTATTCGTTGCCATCCGCCACTCCCTCAGCTGAACAGGAGATCCAGCACCTGCGTGCTCTTATAGCGGATGCGGACCGGGTAAAACCCGTCGGCGAGGGTGGTGTCCGCCGTGGCGATGAGAAGGCCGCCCGCGTCCCGGCCGATGCTCGAGACGGTGGTCTGGGTGTCGCCGGCGACCACGGGCATGCCGGTCTCCACGTTCTTGGCAAACTGCTGATTGTCAAAGCGTATGGTCATGACGCCGTTTTTCACCTCGGACGTGCCGGACACGGAGCTATCAATCGTGGCGACCGAGCTCCAGTACAGAAGGCCCGCCAGCAAAAGCACAATCGCCGCGAGAATGATCCACACGGAGGGACTCGTGACGCGCAGATAGTCGTTGAGCTGCTCGGGTGACGAGATGCGGTTCAGGCTTTTTTCGCGGTAGATTTTTTGATCCATGGTATGCTCTCCTTCGTCGGGCCCGCTCAGGCCTCGATGGTCAGGATGTCGATAAAGCCGGTCACCTCGAAGATTTCCATGATCACATCGCTCACATGAAGGATCTTCATGCCGCCCTTTTTGGACATGATCTTCTGCGCCGACAGCAGCACGCGAAGGCCTGCGGAGGAGATGTACTCCAGCTTTCCAAAGTCCATGATCAGGCTGTCCGCACCGTCCAGCGCGGACTTGAGCTCCGCCTCGAGCTGGGGCGCGGTGGTGGTGTCCAGGCGGCCCTCCAGCGTCACCGTCAGGGTGCTTCCGTCAAGCTTCTTTTCGATATTCAGCATTTTGATATCCTCCCGTTGTTTTTTCATGAAGCGCAGGCACCGTAATTTTCTCCCCCGGCCCGCGCATACAATATCAGATTAATTATACTATCCCGCCCGACGAAAAGCAACAGTTTACATAAATTAAAAATCATAAAGAATGGGCGCGTCTTGCAGCGCGCCCGTGGATCACCAGATAAAATTGGACTTGAGCATTTCCCCGTTGTCGATGAGCAGGTCCTCCCCGGTCATGGAGCGGTTGACCGCCGTGAGATACCAGGCGAGATCCGCGATCTCCCCCGCCGCGCACCATTTGCCGAGCAGCGTTTCGGCCTTCACGGCGGCGTAGAGCTTCTCATCCTCCAGAATATGGCGGTTCATGGGGGTGATGACCCCGCCGGGCGAGATGCTGTTGCAGGTGACGCCGCGCCTGGAGAGGCGCAGGGCCAGGTTCTTCATATAGCCCACAAGGCCCGCCTTGCTCGCCACGTACATGGGAAACTCCGCGCCGTTTCGCGCCGAGGCGGAGGCGATGAAGAGCACCGAACGCAGGGCGGGGCTCTCGATAAAGCGCTCCGTGAAGCGGATGCTGCCCTTGAGGTTCACGTCGATGGCGTCGGCCTCTTCGATGGTCCCGGCAGAGTTCACCAGAATCTCCGGGTCGGGCAGAGTCTCCCGGCAGTCCTCGCGGATATCGTGGAGGACACGGTGATAGCGGGGATGGCTGAGGGCGCCGGCGCTCACATCGAAGCCCCAGACATCGGCACCCTCCCGGAGGAATTTTTCGGCGATGGCAAGGCCGATGCCGCTTGCGCTGCCGCTGACAAAGACGATCATGCTTTCACCGGCTGGGGCCTGGGCCGTCTTGCGAAGAGGTCGCGGGAGAGGCGGTAGCCCAGAGGAGAGAAGAATACCTCAAACAGCAGCTCGAGTACCGCCCCGGTCAGGGCGCAGGTGAAGCACTGCAGAAGGCTCCAGCCGAAGAAGACCTTGCTGACCAGCAGGGCGAAGACCAGGTTGTCGGCAAACTGGGCGACGAAGGTGGACACATAGGCGCGCACGGCAAAGCCGCCGAAGCCGCGGTTCTCCTCAAGCTTTGTGCCGATGCCGTAGTTGAGGAAGTTGTTGATCGCGGCGGAGACGAGAAAGGCCACGGAGCTGCCGAGAATGATGAACCAGGTGCCGCCGAAGGTGTTGTTGAGGGCGGTGTTCAGGATTTCCTCGCTCCCCTCCACAAAGCTCTCGCCCCAGACACCGGGGATGCGGCTGGCGATAAAGAAGACGAGCGCCATGAAAAGGTTCATCCCGAGCGCCGCGACAGACAGCGCCGTCGCCGCCTTCGGGCCGAAGCCCTGGGTCAGGATATCCATGCACAGAAAGGTCAGCCAGGAAAACAAAATCCCGCAATCCAGCGCGAGCCAGTCCACGCCGGTGTTGATACTCTTGTTGGCCAGCAGGTTCATCCCCACAATGGAGAGGAACAGCAGCGACACAACCATCGGCGGAACCTTGCGCATAAGATCGCGGAAATCGGACATTGCTTTTTTCATGATTCAATTCTCCTTGTTTTTTTAAGATGGTTTTCAAGTGACATCTTTATTGAATTGCAACCGCTCAAATACGCGGCGGGCTGTATCTTAACACAGCCCGCCGGAAATTGCAAGTGGTATTGATGCGTTCATTTCTTCATGGCGTTGGTGCGGATGACAGCGTCCTGACGGAGGGTCACGGTGTCGATCTTGCCGCTGCCGAGAAGCGGGAGCGCGTCATACAGCAGGAAGAAGGACGGCACCTTGTAGCGGGCAAGGCGCTCGGAGAGGGCCGCGCGGGCGCGCTCCGCGTCAAAGACCGCGCCGGGCGCGCACACGAGGCAGGCGCAGACCTCCTCCCCGAAAAACTCACTCGGCACGCCGATGACCTTGGCGTTCACCACGCCCTCAAGCTCCGTGAGCGCCGTTTCGATCTCGCCGGGCATGACGTTCTCGCCGCCGCGGATAATGAGCTCCTTATAGCGCCCCTCAAGGCGGAGATACCCCTCCTCCGTCAGGCAGCCCCGGTCCCCGGTGTGGAGCCAGCCGCCCGCGTCGATGGCCTGTTCCTCCGCCGCGATGCGGTAGTAGCCGCCCATGAGGCTGTAGCCCTGCACCAGGATTTCGCCCGGCTCCCCAGTGGGGCAGTCCTCCCCCGTCGCGGGGTCGGCGATGCGAAGGCGCACTCCGTCCAGCAGCCGCCCGACCGTGTGCATGATATGTTCGTCCGTGTCCACATAGTCCGTGATGCTCACGGGGGCCATCTCGCTCAGGCCGTAGGAAGAGAGGAAGTGGTTCTGCGGCATGGCGTTCTGAAAGCGCTCCATCTGCGCGCGTGTCGCGGCGGCGGCGGAGATGATCGTACAGCGCAGGGTTGAGAGCTTCTCCGGGGTGAAGTCCTTGTTATTGACCAGCGCAATGAGCATGGAGGGCACAGAATGGAACACCGTGCAGCGCTCCGCGCTGATAAGACTCAAAATCGTGTTCGAGCGGATATCCTTCGGCAGGTAGATCAGCGCGTCGGCGCAGGAGCCCGCGATCAGGCCCGCCACCAGGCCGAAGATATGGAACATCGGCAGGATCAGGCAGATCCTGTCCGTATCGCCGAGGCGCTGGGTGCCCGCGCTGGCATACGATGCCCGCAGGACGCTCTGCCCCGACAGCAGCACGCCCTTCGGGGTGCCGGTATAGCCGGAGGTGAAAATCATGAGCGCGGGGTCGTCCCCCTCCACGGTCTGCTCGGGAATGTCCGTCCGCTCCCCGATCCGGGCGCGAAAATCCACTGCGCTTTGCATATCGTAAAAGCCCCGGAGCTTCCCGCCCGCGGCCTCTTTGATCTCACGGAGAAACGCTTCCTCGTCCTTCATCTCCAGCATCTCGCCGTAGCACAGAAGCTCCGCGTCCCCGCCCCGGATGACCGCGGCGATCTCCGCCGCCTTGAGGCCGGGGTTTACCAGCGCCGCCACCGCGCCGAGCTTCTGCACGGCGAAGAAGGTATAGACCCAGTTGACGGAGTTTCGCCCGCAGATGGCGACATGGCTGCCCCGCCGAACCCCGCGCGCGGCGAGGTCGGAGGCGATGATCCCGGCGCAGGCGTCGATCTCGGCCCAGGTGTGCGCGCCCGCCTCGCTGATGAGGATGGGGCGCTCCCCTGCCGTCCGGCACTTTTCCGCGAGAAAGCCGCGGAAGGAAGCGGGCGTATCGTCGGCGGGCTGCTCCTGCGCCTGCGCCTGCGCATCAAAGGCCGCGCACACCGCGAAGAAGTCCCGGAAGCCGGTGGTGTCCAGGGCCTCCATGACGCGCGGGCGCACGTTTTCCAGGCGCATCGTGCCCTCCGCGAAGCGGCGGCGGGCGATCAGCAGCTCGCGCAGTCCGGCGAGGGAGGCACAGGAAAGCCCGCCGAGATCCAGCGTCAGGCGCGCGGCGCTGTCCGGGACGGCTGAGAGCGCGGCACGGAGCTGCGGCGCCGTGTCCGGGTCAAGCCTGCCGCTCAGGGTCAGGCGAAACACGCCGGGTTTGGGCTGCGTGGTAAATATCTGCATAGGATGACTCCTTTGTTGGTTATTGGGAAAAATTGCGGTTTTGTTATTTTACCATAGTGCGAGGTGCAATTCAACACATTTGGCGTGAACACGCCGCAGTTGAATTTGGCGTGAACACGCCGCAGTTGAAATCCGCATCGGCTTTCCCGCTATCCCAAAAAACGCCCGCCGGGGGCAGCGGCGGGTGTCTGTGCGTCTTATTTCTTTTTGAAAACCCACTTTTTCTGGATGAAATAGCTGATGAAAAACAGCGCCGTCTCCACCAGGATCTTGACAAAGGTGGCAAGCCAGGGCGAGGCGATCTTCAGCCAGGACACCAGCGCCGTGAGGCAGACCATGGAGATGAGCGTCTGCGGGATGCAGAGGCAGTAATACTTCACGAAGGCCTTTCCGTGGTCGCGCTTGTTCTCGAAGACCCAGCGGTCGTTGAGCGTGAAGTTGAAGAGCGAGGACGCGGCGCGCGCAAGACCCTGGGCAAGCGGGGAGACCAGATGCGCGGCGACCTGTCCCTGCAGGGAGGAAAAGAGGATGCGGTACAGCCCGTTATCCAGCAGAAACGACAGCGTGGAGCTCACGAGATAGCGAAAGCCGCAGCCCGTAATGAGAAAGCGCAGCATCACCTTCGTGATGCGCCAGGAGTCCTTCACCGCGTTATAGTGGGAGCTGTAATCGTCCGGGTCATAGACCGTCTCGATGGGCTGCTCGATAAAAGGGATGCCGAGGCGCTTCATGTACAGGAGCATGTTGGTCTCATACTCAAAGCGTTCGCCCTCGATGCCGCAGAAGGTTTTCAGGTGCTTTGCCGGGATGGCGCGCAGGCCCGTCTGCGTGTCGGAGAGCCTGATGCCGAAGAGCACGCGGAAGAAGCGCGAGGTCGTCTTGTTCCCCGCGACCGAGCGCGGCGGAATGCCGGGGAGATTGAAGTCCCGGCAGCCGAGAACCACGCCGTCCTCCTGTTCCAGCATCTTCTGTCCGCAGGCGATGATGTCCTTTGTGAGGTGCTGACCGTCCCCGTCGATGGTGATGACGCCGCGAAGCTGCGGCAGCTTTTCCAGAACATAGCCGAAGGCGGTCTTGAGGGCGCGGCCCTTGCCCTTGTTGACCTCATGGGTCAGGACGGTGCAGCCGGGCTTTCCGGCGGCCTCGTCAAAAAAGTGTTTACGCTCGGGGCTGCTCCCGTCGTCCACGATGACGATGTGCCGAAAGCCCGCCTCCAGCAGGCCCTCGACCACCTTTTGAAATTTGCTGTCCGGATCCAGCGACGGCAGCACAATGGCCGTACTCTCCCGGCAGTCGGGTATCTTTTTCTCGTCCAAGGCTGTTTCCCCTCGCATTTGACTTTAGTTCACCTGGAAGGCCAGGGTCGTCTGGCCGTCGTCATAACAGATCACGCTCAGCTCCATGATATCCGTGACCTCGCCCTTGCCGTAGGTATAGGTCTCGGTGGTGGCGGTGACGCTGCACACATAGACGCCGTTTGCCAGGGGCAGGATGCCGTTGAACTTGTAGTCCGTCATCTTGAAGGAGGAGGTATGCGCCCAGCTCAGACCGTCCAGCGCGTTCTGGGCGCGCTTGTCGATATCGGAGCCGGGAATGATGTAGGGCTTGAGGTTATTGAGCGCGGTCATGCTGTCGGTCGCGCCGGAGCGGAAAATGAGATACTTCTCGGTAAAGGGCTGCATGAGGTTCATCAGGCGCGCCTGGGTTTCCCCGTCCACGGGCTTTACAAACTGAATGTCGCCCTGGGTTGGGTCGATCTGCACCTCGTTGCCGTCCTCATCGCGGATCTGGGGTTGGACGTTGCCGATGGCGTTGTCGAAGCGGTAGGTCACCTTTGTGGGCAGGATGGGCAGATCGTTATAGTACGGCTCGTACACGTCGTAGTGGATGCCGGAGGCCACGATGTATTCCTCGCCCAGCTCGGTGCCGTTGATGAACACGCTGTATGTACTCGGCACGGTGATCTCCACGGAATTATAGAGATTGGTGAAGTCAAATTCGTCCCGCGCCACGACCCAGGGCTTGAGGCCCCATTCAAGGATGCCGGGCAGGAGCTTTTTCACCAGGATCCAGGGCTGCTCGTCGAGGTTGACCTTGCCCTGATAGCTCTGATCCTCCACAATGGTCATGCTGCCGATCTCGCGGTTGCCGCAGCGCAGGCTGTAGCTCTGGCTGCCGGCATCGCTCAGACCGCTTCTGCGCACGGCGGTAACACCGTCTGCGAGCTTCGACTGCACGAAGGCCTTGATCTCCTCGTCGCTCTGCGCCTCGTGCGGCATTGCCTGCACCGCGCGTGCCATGCCGTCGTTCCACCTGTCGCGGTTGAGCGTTTCCAGATAGCTGTCCACCGCCTTGGAGGGCCTGGAGAGCTCATATTGCTCGGCATAGTCGTTCACTCTCTCGAGCCAGGTATAAGCCACATAGGAAAGCGCCGCCATGAACGCCAGCAGCACCAGCGTGTAGATGAACTTCCCCAACAGGGCCTTTCTGCGTTTACTCATTCCGGCATCTCCCTATTCTCTCTCTGTTTGGGGCAGCCCTCAGTACAGCTCAAGGGTTATTGCCCTGATATCGTCGTTTCTCTCGCGGACGATCACGCGCATGTTGTTGGTATTCTTGACCTCGCCCTTGCCCTTGGAAAAGGTCGTGGCCTCGGCGGTGATATCGCAGATGTAAAAGCCGTCCCCCAGGTTGAGCGCGCCGTTGAGCGTGGCGGCGTCCACCGTGACGGAATCCGTGTGCGCCCAGGTCAGCCCGTCGATCGCGTCATGCATGCGCCCGTCGAGGTCCGAGCCCTTGAGCAGATACGGCCCCAGCCGCTGGTAGCCCGTGGTCGGGTCCACCGCGCCGGAGGTGAACTTGAGATACCTGTCCACAAAGCCGGAGGTGAACTTTGCCAGGCGCTCCAGCTTCTCGGGGGTGCAGGGTCTGATGAACTGGGAATCGTCCCGCGTGGGATCGACTTGGAAAATCTCGCCGTCCTCGTCGCGGATCTCGGGGTTGAGGCTGCCGATCACGTTGTCAAAGCGGTAGCGCAGCTTGGTCGGCAGGCCGTCGTAGCGCTCGTAGTATTCGCGCAGAACGTCATAGGGGATGTTCTCCTGCACGACGAATTCCTTGCCGAGGCGCACCCCGTTGAGCCAGACCGTGTAGGTCTTGGGCACGACCACCTCGACCGAGGAATAGAGGCCGTTGAAGTCAAAGCTCTCGCTCTCCACCTGCCAGGGGCGGATGCTCCAGGGGATCAGCCGCCACGGGAGCTTTTGCAGGTCGATGGGGCTTATGTAATCGCTGACCTCGGTAAGCGTCACGGTGCCGAACTCACGCCCGCCGCAGCGCAGGCCGTAGACGGCGCGCCCCTCTCCCCCGCCGCCCTTGCGGACGTAGCTGACGCCGTTGGAGAGCATTTCGCGCACATGCGCGCCCACCTCTTCATCGGACTGCACCTCATGCGGCATGGCCTTGACCGTGTCCTCGATTCCCTGTGCCCAGAGGTTTTCGCTGAGATCCGCGACGTAGGCGTCCATCGTGTGATTGGGGCGGGAGGCCTCATACTCCTCGGCATAGATCCACACCTCGCCGAGGGCGCGGTACGCGCCGTAGCAGAGCACCACGGCCCACAGGAGAAGGAAGAGCGTATACAGCAGCCTTCCCAGGAGCCTCTTCTTTTTTGCCATAGAAACTTCCTTAGCTTACTTAAATAAGAATGCGTTGGGCAGGGGGCGCGGATTGCCGCCCTCGGCCGAGCAGCTGTTCACATAGCGCCCCTCGTAGTACATGACCGTGGAGGAGCCGCCGTCCATGTTGCAGGCGTTGACCGCGCCGTAGCTGAGCAGCAGGTCCACCATGTCCTGATAGGTCGCGCCGATGGAGTGCACCTGGCGCCCGTCGATGACCAGCATGATGATCGCGCCGTCCGCGCGCTGGGCGATGGCGGTGCGGGGGTTGACGCTGCTGGTGAGGTATTCCGGGTCGGTGGGCACGCCGTTGGAAATGAGGATGGGGCCGAAGGAGACGGCGTGGATGATGTTGTTCGCCACGCAGTCGTCATAGCTGTAAAAGCCGACATGCAGGATCCCGTCCTTGTCCAGACCCGCGAAGCCCTCCGTCACGTCGGAATTCTGGTTGTAGCAGATGCCGTCGATGATGGTCAGGCCCTCGGGCATGCCGCCGAGACCGCCGCCGCCGTCATCCTTGAAGCCGCCGGCGTTGATGCCGCCGATGGCCCCGTACTTCTGCACAAGCTGCTCAAGCGTGAGGCCCACGCCGCCGTAGCTGTCGGGCATGCCGACGAAGACGCGCTTCGGGTCGAGGATCACCGTCATGTAGCCGAGGTAGCCGTTGCCCTTGACCTCGGTAAAGATGATGCCGTCGCCGTCCTCATCCACCAGGCCGTAGGGGTCCGCGCTGGACGGCGTATCGCTGCCGGTGCTGGCGCTGTCGATTTTGGTGACGGTGCGCTCCTGATTGGCGGCGATGGTGATGAGGTTCTTGTCGGTGGCGATGTCCGTCTCCATCTTCTTTCGGGTGCGGATCGCGTCCACCTCATCCGCGGTCAGGAAGATCTGCGGCACAAAGCGGAAGCGCCGCGTCTCGTCCATGGTGTTGATGAACAGATCGCGCAGCGCGGGCGACGGCCCCTTGAGGATCACGTATTCCAGCCCCAGCAGGCCGCAGCCGACCACCAGCACCGTCACGATGATGAAGCCGGCCAGCCTGTCCCAGAAGCGCCGTGACTTGAGGCGGCGGATCAGCTTTTTCTTTTCTCTGCCGGATATTTCCTGTTCCGTTTCCGGATTGATATATTTCTTTTTCTTCACGTCTACACCTTCGCACTGATATTTTCGTTCAGACCGAATTCACATTTACATAATACCATGCAGTACCACGCTATTGTAACATATGCCGTACCTTCTGACAAGCGGATTTTGTTGGATTATGGAAAGAAGTTTTCCCCTTTTCCTGCTTATGCCATGGGATCAGACGGGATTCGCGGCGATTTGTTCCCCGAGGCTGACTCGTTATGGCTCCCCTGAAAGGGGAGCTGGCACGGCGCGTGTCCGCCCGCGCCGTGACTGAGGGGTCGCCCAGGCTCCCTCCACCGCTAAAGTGGTCCCCCTCCCTCTCTTCGCCGCAAGCGGCTGAGGGAGGCAAGCGCATGGAAAATCCCCGGCGGGTCGCCGGGGATCATGGTTTCTTTCTGATTTACGCGAGGGTCAAATCCCCGTCCTTCACCCAGCCGAGCTTCCGGCAGACGGCGTTGAAGAGCGGGCAGAGAACGGCGGGCAGCACGAAGGAGATCAGCACGAGGCCCAGCCAGTCAAAGCCCGTGGGCGTGATGGCGACGGCCCCCTTGGCGGCAGCCTCCGCGCTCGGGGAAAGCCAGCCCGTCCACACGCCGATCTGCCCGCAGAGGCCGCAGGTGCCCATGCCGGAGTTGATGGGCGCGCCGTTCATCTCCAGGTGGAAGAGGCAGGTTGCGATCGGTCCCGTGACGGCAGAGCAGACAATGGGCGCGATCCAGACGCGGGGGTTGCGGATGATGTTCGGCATCTGGAGCATTGAGGTACCAATGCCCTGGGACACAAGCCCGCCCCAGCGGTTCTCCCGGAAGCTCATGGCGGCAAAGCCCACCATCTGCGCGCAGCAGCCCGCGACGGCGGCGCCCCCGGCAAGGCCGGTGAGCTGTAAGACAGAGCAGATCGCAGCCGACGAGATGGGCAGCGTCAGCGCGATGCCGACCAGCACCGACACCGCAATGCCCATCCAGAAGGGCTGAAGCTTTGTTGCCCGGTCGATCATGATGCCGAAGGCGGAGGCGGCGGTGCCGATGGGCGGGGCGATCAGCTTTGCCAGCGCCACGCCCACGATGATGGTCACGGCGGGGGTGACAAGCAGGTCGATCTTCGTCTCCTTGCTGACGGCCTTGCCGCATTCGGCGGCGATGATGGCGATGATGAGCACCGCCAGCGGGCCGCCCGCGCCGCCCTCGGCATTCGAGGCCCAGCCGACCGCTGCGAGGGAGAAGAGCACCATGGGCGGGGCCTGCAGGGCGTAGCCGATGGCGATGGCCATGGCGGGGCCGGAGACAGCCATGGCATACGCGCCGATGTCCACCAGCATCTGCACCTTGAGCTGCGCGCCGAGGGTCCTGATGATCGTGCCGATCAGCAGCGAGCAGAAAAGGCCCTGCGCCATGGCGCCCAGAGCGTCGATGCCGTAGCGCCTGCCTGAGAAGACGATATTTTTACGTTTGAGAAACGCGCGAAGTTTTTCCATTTTTGATCATACTCCCAGAAAAGGATGGCCCCATGATACCCGCCGGGACCGCAATTGTCAAGCAAAGCCAAAAGAAAACCGCCCCGGGACGGGACGGTCAAAACCTGTGGTCTATGCCGCTTTGCTTCATGATCTCATTTGCCGTATACCGCGATTTTATTTTTCCGTCAACCGTGACATTCGTATCCGTGATCGGGCTGTACCAGATATCATGGTCTCCCCTGCCGTGGCGGACAAAATAACAGCCGTGCAGCTTCAAAACATCGCGGACCTTCTTCTCATACTCAGCCATAGGCTGCCACCTGCTCGCTGCGCTCGGCGAAAAAGCTGATCGTATAGGACGACGGCTTCTGCCCGTTCAGCTCGTTCAGCTCCGGGATCGCGTACTTGACCCGCTCCAGCAGGGCATCAAAGGAGCCGGATTCCAGGACGAGGCCCGGCACATCCTCACTGGTTGCGACCCAGACCTCCGCTTCCCCGTCCCAAATCATTTTCACTTTATAGCTCATCGTATGATCCTTTCACACACGGTTATCCGTTATTACCGACAGCTTGCTTTTCCAGTATACCACATTCATGCCGGGAAATCTGTAATTCCATGATACCCGCCGGGGCCGCGATTGTCAAGCAATGTGTGAAAACCGGAGGGTCCGCGGACCCTCCGGCAATACGTTCAGATATACTGCTTTCGCTCCAGGCGGTCGTACCACTTTTCAAGCAGCGGGGCGAGCAGTGAGGTGGCCTTCATGTCGAGGTTGAAGAAATAGACCGTGAAGGTCACGGCGAAAAAGCCCAACAGCACCAGCAGCAGCATTTTCAGCAGACTCAATATCAGTTTCATGGAGTTACCCTCTTTTCGTATATGCTTTCAATCGAAATAGAATCGACGATCAGTATGCCTCGTTGTCGGGTATGTTCTCGAGCGAGGGGTCAAGCGGCTCCTCGCGCATGACGGTGCGCATGTAGTTGTTGACCTGGTCGCGGATGGCCTGGCGGGTGAAGACGCGCGGATCGCACAGATCGTGGCTGACCCACATGACGTGGATACCGCGGGCGCGGCCCTGCTCCTCAAACATGCCGTGCATGCCGGTGAGCGCCTTGCAGGACATATGCTCCCACATCATGACGACATCGGCGTTCATCTTCTCGCACAGATCCCACAGATCGTCCAGCAGCAGCTTGTAGCCGCCGTGGGTGTGGTTGCGCATGATCATCTCCATATTCAGCATCGCCATGTCGCGGTAGGCCTGTTCGCGGTTCTCGGGGGTGTCGGTGTCGGCGATCATGTCGGTGTTGATGACGGAGAGCATGTCCGTCAGCGGCACAACGCCCCAGCACTGCACCATCCAGTAGAGCATGTCGATCACGTACTGCGGCTGCACGCCCCAGACGATGGCGCGGTGGCGGTACTCTCTGGCGTACATGCGCTTGGCCTTGTAGCCCTCCTCGGCAAGCTTCAGGAGCTTGTGGTCGATCTTGACGAAGTTCGGGTCGCGGCCGGAGTTGCCCATGTAGTTGGTGTCATTATACAGTGAAAAGGCCGCGCCGAAAAACTGCGGGTAGGGCGTGGAGTTAATTTCCATCTGGGCGATGCGGCAGCGGGTCGCGTCATTGACGCGCTTCGCCGCGGCGAAGTACACGTCCCAGTCCCACTTCTCGCCGGTGTGCTCCTCGACAAAGGCGATGGCGTTCTTGATCTCCTTGGCGGCGTAGTCCATGACATCCGGCTCCTTGTGACGAAGGGGCGTGGCGAGCTGGAAGGTCGGGATGCCGTACTCGCGGTCGAGGCGCTTGGCGATGATGCCGTTTCCCATGAGGGAGCCGTCGCAGGTGGTGTTGTTCTGCACGGCGCAGCAGCCGAGCACGCAGAAGTCATCCTCGATGGAGATGCCGGCCTCGGCCTCGGGC
>Ga0310697_10005242_pt1 | contig 12583 bp, 15 predicted proteins | sample 172DNAGHGlowgp2_FD_203883 | JGI IMG/M metagenome (GOLD analysis project Ga0310697, IMG submission 203883) | Sheep rumen microbial communities from Palmerston North, Manawatu-Wanganui, New Zealand - 1728 DNA GHGlow gp2 (v2) (version 2) | ecosystem: Host-associated > Mammals > Digestive system >... | reverse complement strand
CCAAAATGTCAAAGTGCTTATTACCCGCGAAGGTAAAGCGTAAGGAGGAATCTTAAACATGAAAACTACGCTAGATGTATTGATACAAAAATCTCTCGGCACGTACAAGCCGATTCAATATTTGAGCAACCTTTGTATTAGCTATTATGAATCTCCCGAATATGCGCACCGCAGAATTTTCCCTGTGGTGCCGGTCGACCTTCCGTCGGGGCATTTCTACACGTTTACGAAAGAAGATTTAGCGAAAGACCAGGTTTATCAGAAGCCGCCGCACGGCAAAGTTCAGCCCGCAGTATTCGGCGTCAGCGAACAAAGCTACAGTTGCAAAGTTTATCAGACGCTCATTGGCTTAGACCAAATCATGACGCTCCCTTATCAACGCACGGGTGCGCCTGGCAGTGCTGACCCTGTCCGCGCTCGTGTCAAAGTTATCAATGAGCAAATCGCAACGCACCAGGAAGAAGACTTCGCGAAGAAATTCTTCCACAAGGACGCATGGAACAACACTTGGACTGGCGCGGCGGCGGCTGACACCGCTAACAAGAAGTTTTTAAAATTTGACAACACCGATTCTGACCCCGTGACGCTCTTTGATAACCTTGCGATTGACATTCGCCGCAACGGTCGCCGCAAACCTAACAAACTCGCGCTCGGCATTGAGACTTTCAAAACACTCAAAAATAATCCGTCTATTCTCGAAAGGATTAAATACAGCGGCACGACGCAGAACCCCGCAATCGTCAATGAAAATGTTCTGGCGCAAGTCTTTGGCGTAGACCAAGTTGTTGTACTGGACGCAACCCACTACAGCGAAGGCAACATGGATTTTATCTGCGACAGCAAAGGCGCGTTGCTCCTTTACGCACCCGACACGCCCGCTATTGACATGCCGTCTGCGGGGTATTCTTTCACATGGCGTCTTGATAACAACAATTATATCGGCATTGACACTTTCGAGGGCGAACCAGGCACGCATACGAATTTCGTGGAAGGCATTATCGCTTACGACCACCAGATAACCGGTCAAGATTTGGCGATTTACCTGACTGATTGTGTGGGGTGATTGAATGATTCGGGCAAAGAAAGGTTGCCGCTTCGCAGGTAAGAATTACTCGGCTGGTGACGCCGTCCCCGAATCGGCAATCGACGCAAAAGCAATCGGCGCGTTGCTCCGCATGAAAATCATTGAGCGCGTAGCCGACGAAGTGAAAAAGGCGGCAGAAGAAATAAAACCGCACCCGCAACCGAAACCGAAAGTTAGCAAGGCGACTAAGGCAGGGTGATAGCCGTGACTTACAGCTACAATCCCGCGCTGATAAATGACGGTGGCTTAAATCAAATGCGGTTCGCGCTCGGTGATTGTCTCGTCGCGGAGCCTGAAAAAACCTGCTACCTAAGTGACGAAGAAATTTTAGCGGCTATCGAAGGTAGTAGCACTTTCAAGCGGGCGGCAGTTCGCTTAGTTGAATCATTACTCTTTCGCTTTGGCTATGAAGTCAACACGGAGATTCACGAGTACAAAGTAGACTTAACCGACCGGTTCAAGCATTGGCAGGATTTATACAAGCGGCTCAAAGCTGAAGTTGAGGAAGAAGAATTAGCGAGCAATGCTTTTGGCTTTGCTAGCAAGTGGCAACGCCCGCCCGTGTTTACTCTCGGCATGCATGATTGGGGGCGTTGATTATGTACCTTCGCCCGATGATGATTGCAGAGAAATTTATCGTTGAGGAAAAGAGAACGCGCATTGCGCCTGACGGACGGCAGATAGTGGAATACAAGCCGAGTGGCGAAGAAATTTTAGGCGTTATCTCGACGATTGAGACTTTTGAGCGTGAAAAGTTCAAGGGGACAAAACACGAAGCAAGTCACGGGATAGTTCAGCGGCTGGGCAGAATCAAAGCGAAGGCGGGCGACCGTTTAATCAGCGGCGGTAGAAAATTTATCGTCAGTCACATTGATAATCCTGGCGGGCTTAGTCAGTGGTACGTTTATTGGTGCAACGAAAGGTTTGATTGATATGTCAGCGGCTAGCGATATTGAAATTGCGGTAGATGATATTTGCCAAGAAATAAATCACAACGCAAGGGCAAGGGCGACAAGCGGCTTGAATATTATCCGCAACGCTACACTCATTGTCTTGGGGCAAGACGGCACCGGCAGACGTTACGGTAGCCATGTTGCGTCCGCACCAGGTATGGCACCTGCGCCAATGAGTTCCGATTTGCGAAAAAACTGGCAGAGAACACAGCTAGTCACGCCCAACGGCATGGGCAAATGGGGCTTGAGAATTACGCTAAAGAGCGAAAGCGATATGCCTTATCAAAAATTCTTGGAGCATGGCACACGCAAAATGGAAAAACGCCCACACGTACAACGCATTAAAGATAAAGCACGTCCACAAATAGCGGCTTTGTTCGCTAGCATTTAAGGCGGTGATAACTTGGAATATGAGTTACTTAATCACGGCGAGCAATACGAGTTCGCCAGAGAGATAATCCAAAAGCGCGGCTTAATTCGCGCCAAATATCACAGCTGGGAAGATTATCGTAACGGGCTTATCACCTACGCCGGAAAAACTTTCCTGAAAGTTTTGTTCTTAACCGGCGTGAATATGGCGGCGACTTATTACACAATCAAAATCAGTGAAGTAGTCGCGGGTTCTTGGGCGATAACTTACACCAACGATTTTAAAACGTTTTACACGACAGAGGGCGGCGAATCCGAGAGCGAACTCGATTTTAAAGCCGCCGTATTGAACATATTTAGAGGAGGCGAAACGAATGGCGACGGAACTGGTGAAGAAGGCTGACCTGCTGAGATTTGCGGGTTGGATTTATGAAGGCGTAGCAGAAAATTTCGTAGCAAAGGACGGCGCGAAAGTGCTTAGCACGAACGATTTCACCGACGCATTGAAAGAGAAACTCGACGGCATAGTTGAGGCGACAATCAGCGAAGAAGAATTCAAAGCGGCGTTCAAAAAAGCCGGTGACGGCGAATGAATCTGATTAGCAAAGAGGGATTGCTGAAGGTTATCGGCTACGCGGGCGGCAACAACGTTAGCGACTTGACGATTGAGGATAACAAACTCAAACTCCGGCAGGGCAATTACGAATATATCTTCAACTGCGACGAGATTAACTACAAGGGTAGCGGCGAAGAATTTATCATTGTGTCAATGGCGGACGGCTGGACGGCGCAGGGCAATCCGACTGTCGTAAATAATACCGTGACGCTTGACGGCGCAAGTTGGCTGACGCATGGAGCAATCACGCTCGGCGGCAAGGATTTTCAAATCGTCGGCACCGCTAACGAATCTGCTAGCGATATGGTTGCGCGGCGCAAAATCTTTGAGCTTTACACCGACAGCGATTTAAATCTAAGCCTGTACAGTTCGGGCGCAGGAAAGAATCTTGACCTGCTGATTCATTGCGGCGGCACTTTCGACAACTACGCTGAACCGGCAATCCTCGAACGCGAATATACTTTTGCGCTCGCGTGGAAACAGGCAACCGGCACGCTGACATTGAAAGTTGACGACCAGTTGATTTACACCGTGACGGGCGCGGCGTTCGATACGGCAAAGACTTTTAATCAAGTGCTATTGGGCGCGAGCGCGTACCACGAAGGCGCGACTTGGAAAGGCTCAATCAGTAATTTCAAAATTTATTCCGGCTACGCGGAAGCTTGAAAGGTTAATCGTGCATTTTGTAAGGTTAAGCGGCTCAACGCGGCATAAAGCAAGCACCTGCGCGGCTTAATCGCTGAAAGGTTCCGCAAACATTTTGAAAGGTTAAAATATGAATGAACTAATCAGACGGCGATTGACTTCAAATGAGGCGTTGACTGGGCTATTGGCGAAAGTTTTCACCTCCTACGGCGAAGAACCCGCGATATTTTATCAACGGTCGCCCGCCGATACCGATACGCCCGAATCACTCTATCCGCAAATCATCTTGACGGCAGATAAATATTCGGACGCGCAAAAGGGTGTAGCCGGTCAGCTAATCGTCGACATAATCACGGCACAGTTAGAAGAGGTATCGCCGCCGGAGCCGATTGAACGTTTAGTCCGCCAGTCGCTTGAAAATGTTTTCTTTCGCGGCGAAGAAATCTTTTCAATCAAGTGGAAGACAACGGAAATATTCAGCGAACCGGCAAGTGAAAAACTTCCACTGATATACGGCGCGACAATGACATTCGACCTTTATGAGTGGCCGAGCGCGGAAACGTCGACGCCTGACCCGATTGAAGCGTTAAACTTTTGGGCAAATGTCTTTGAACCAAACTTAATGGTAATCGGCGCGACGGAGTTTGAAGAATTCTTCGAGCCGACACGCGAGCACCCCGCAGTTTATTTCGACATAGAGCGGCAACGGCTGACGGATTTAAAAACGACAGCAGTATTCCTGGACGTGTGGATAAACATTCACATATTCGCCCCGACGATACGGGCGCGGCGCGAGTGGCTCACGGCAATTCACGAAGAATTATTGCTGATAAAAGGCGTTTGGCTAAGCGATGATTCGCCAATGCGATTGATTGATTCAGAATACGACTGGACACGCACCGAAACCGAAGGGCAAATCCAAATGAAGTTCAATTACGGAATCAATCGCAAGCCGAAATACAGCCATACCGTTATGAAAGTCAATTTGCCGGTGCGCAATTCTTAGGAGGAAAAATAAATGGCAGATAATAAATTCAACAGTAGCAATTCAGCGGACGTCGTTACGGCGGATAGCAAACCGGCACAACCGGCAGAAATGACGTATCCTATAGCTGACTTTGTTAGAGCATCGCGTAAGCTTTATGGCTATTCAAATGCTTTAGTCAAAACGGCTCTCGATATGGCGGGCAAGGAAAGATACACCGTCGAAGAAGCAAAGCAAATTGTCACAACTTTTGCTAATACACCCGTGACAAATTAATTTAATACGGCTCGCTACGGCGGGCTTTTTTTGTTAGGAGATGATTATATGGCAGGAACGTTTCTTTTAGGAGAGCGGAAGGTCAGACCAGGCGCATATTTCCGCCGTGAGCGTGCTGGCTTTACTGTTGAAGGTGCGATAAATGGGGTTCTGGCGATTGTTTTTAAATCCAACTGGGGGCCTTTAAACGAGGTCGTTGACCTTGACCAATCAATGTTGAATAACGTTGATGAATATTTCGGCTACGGCAATGGCGTCACGGCAATCCAAGAAGCGTTAATCGGCGGGGCGACAACGGTGCGTTGTGTGCGTGTCGGCGCGGAGAGCGGTGACGATGCTGGCAGTTGCGCCCAAGTTACATTGAAAACGGTGGACAGCACGCCTAAAGACGCAGTAACGATAACAGCTAAATATCCTGGCAGTCGTAGGTTCGCCATTTCCGTTGGTGATGACTTAGCAACTGGCAAACGCCGCGTTGACGTCCTTCATACAACTACGGTCATTGAAAGTTATCTTTTCGACGCGGACGGCAATGCCGCTAAAGATAAAGACGAAGCTAGCTTGCTCGTCGCGGCTATGAAAACTAGTCGGTTCTTTGTAGCCGAGTTGAAGAATAAAGGCACTCTAGCTGATACCACGCAGACAGATTTGACCGGCGGTGCCGACCCAACGGTTGACCAAAATGCATATTCTAATGGGCTTGACAAGCTTGAACGTTATCGTTGGAACGTCATTATTTCTGACAGCGACAGCGCGGCAATTAGGAATCTGATTGTCAACTTTGCTAACACGAGCTATCAAACAGGGCATTTGGGTATGGCGTGCGTTGCTGATACGAAAAATAGGGTATTTGATAATGAAAGCAACGACATTGACGCCACTGGCAAAATTCAAATCGGCGCAAGCTTTAATGACGAAAAAGTTGTTTATATCCCTGACGGCTGGGTTGCTAATGACGGCACCGAGTTTGACGGCTGGAGAGCGGCGGCGCGTATCGGTGGCATGATTGCGGCGAGCGAAACTAATGCCAGCTTGACGCATACCGTTATTAAAGGCGCGGTGAGATTGATTAACGACCGCACCAACGGTGAGATAATCAAGGGTGAACAACACGGTTGCTTAATGCTTAGCCGCAACGAGTTCGACCAGGTTTGGATTGACAATGCGATAAATACGCTGGTGACCTGTGACACCGACCAGGACGAAGGCTGGAAGAAAATTCGCCGGACGAAATGCCGCTTTGAACTTATCGACCGCGTCAGCCGCACGCATGATAATCTTATCGGCAAGCTCAACAACGACGACAACGGCAGAGCAACAATCGTGGCGGCGGCTAATCGCATTATCCGCGAAATGTCCGCCGAAGGTAAATTGCTTCCGGAAAGCTATATCGAGATTGACGAAGGGCACCCGCCCACGGGCGATTCAGTCTGGCTCCGTCATTACATTCTTGATATTGATAGTATCGAAAAAGCGTACAGCACCTACGTCTTCAGATACGGGCAATCTTTCGACGATACTTGATAAAATGCGTTCCTTGCAGTAAAATAAACAAAGCAAAACCGAGCACTCACTCGCTAAAGTCAAATGCTCGGTTTCACAACTAACTGTCGAGGGCAGTGTAACACTCCTTCGGCAGAATTGCAAGGAGTGATTACCATGAAAACTGATAGTGAACGCTACGAACAGGCTAAACTCGCGTACAATGCACTGATAAAATTCTACCCGTTCACGCTTGATGATTTAGACGGCGAAGAATGGCGGACAATTAGTGGGTACGAAGACCATTACCAGATTTCAAATTTCGGGCGCGTCAAAAGCCTTTGGTACGGTAAAATAAAAATTCTAAAACCTACACTTGCTCTCGATTATTTACGCATTGACCTTTGTGACGGTAAAAGGCATCGCCATTTTGTTATTCACCGCCTTGTTGCCACAGCTTTTATTTTAAATCCAAGCAATAAGCCACAAATCAATCATAAAGATACTTGCAAATTTAACAATTATGTTGGCAATTTAGAATGGTGCACGGCAAGCGAAAATGGCAAACACGCTTTTTTTACCGGCTTAAATAAGAACGCTAAAGGCAGTGATGATTCACAAGCAAAGCTCACCAAAGAACAAGTAACGTTGATTCGATTAAATCTGGATAATTTGTCACAACAACAACTTGCTAGGAAATTTGGAGTTTCAAGAAAGACAATCAGAAGAGTTTTAACTAACGAAACTTACAGAAACGTTTAAATAAATCAATATAGCTCGCTTAGGCGGGCTTTTTTGTTTGAAGGAGTGATATTTATGAGGCAGAACGACCGTGCGCCAAAAGATGTACGCCGCGTATTTAGCGGCAAAGACGGCGCGGTTTTCGACGAAGACGGCGAACTTTTAGCAACCGTTGATAGTTTCCAGGCGCAAGTCACGTGGACAAATGCCGACTATAATCCCTTAGGCGACGCGCAAACTCATAGCCATTTGCTTAGCTACAAAGTCACGTTAGCAATAACGGAGTGTACAGTTGAGAGCAATAAATTTTTAAGCGATATGTTCTCAACAATGAAAACGGGCGTGCCGTGCTGGTGGACTTTCCAGCACGATATTAAAGGCTGGGACGGCAAATCAGAGCGCGTTATTTATCGCGATTGCGTACCGGACGGGCAGATTGATTTAGCTAACATGCAAGTCGGCGAACTTTGCAAGCGCACAATCAATCTAGTTGTCAATCAACCGCCCGATTTGCAAAAGATTCTAAGCGCGGCGAACATTGAAAAGATTTACGACTACGCTGACGGCAGGTTTGTAGACACAGAAGGCACCAACGGTTATATTAACAACTAAGGAGAATAAATCATGGCCGAGATAAAAAAATTGACTGATAGCGACCTTGAAAAAATCGATAGCAATATCGCTGACGTACTTTTAGGCGCGGCGGGCTATCTTCAAGGTGAGGGCAAAAAGCAACCAATTAACATCAAGCGCGACGGCAAGCTGCTATTCACGTTCACGATTGAACCGCTTGACGAAAGAACAATGGAGAAATGTCGCCGCCAGAATACGAAGAATAAAGGTCGCCGCAATGAAGAATTCGACGGCACGCGCTATATCTCACAGTTGATTTACGAGGCGACGATTGACGAAGATAAAAAGCGCATTTGGCGCAATGAGGAAGTGTGGCGCAAGCTGAACATCACGAACGGTGCCGACGCCGTGCAAGCTATCTTGACGCCCGCTGAACGTTCCGAGCTTGAAAATATTATGCTTGACATGCTCGGCTTTAATGAAGATTTAACCGAGATGATTGAGGGTTTATAGGATTCGGCGGAAGACTGCGTTTTTTGCACTCACTATTTCAGCGGCATAATATGTTGCCAAGTCAATTCGCGGCCTTACCGCCGGAAGAACGCCGCTTTGTTGCGGCAAGTGAAAAAGTTGCACTAGAAGAATTAGCAAGGCAGTGATTTTTTGCAGATACGAATAGCAGGACTGGTGCCCGAAAGTTACGTTGACGGGCGCGGCATACGCTTTGCGATTTTCATGCAAGGCTGCCTAAGAAATTGTCCAGGTTGCCATAACCCTGCGACGCACGCGCTAGACGGCGGGTGGCTCATGGATACCGAAGATATTATTTACCAATTCATACGCAATCCGCTACTCAACGGAATCACGCTCACCGGCGGCGAACCGTTCTTGCAAATCGACGCGGCGAACGAATTAGCTAAGGCGGCTAAATCTTTAGGGCTGAATGTTTGGTGCTACACCGGCTATACACTTGAAGACTTGCCGCCCAAAGCCGCCGTTTTGCTCGACAATATCGACGTGCTAGTTGACGGCGCATTTATCGAAAGCCAACGCGATTTAGATTTAGAATTCAGAGGCTCCCGCAATCAGCGCATTATCAACCTTGCTGATTTTCGCCACTCGTGATATAACCACAAAAGAAAAGAACCGCCACCCGCAAAAGCAACGGTTCTTTTCAGATAATCAACGAAAAATAAAATTAAACATTAGCCGCCTTCGGGCGGTTTTTGACTTTTGAGGGGGTGGACATTATCGCAGACCGCACGGTTCAAATTATTATCGACGTCGCGGACAAAACCGGAGGGAAGCTCGACGGGCTTAAGAAAAGTTTATTGGCGATAGACGCCGCCGCTCAAAGAACACGCGCAAAACTCGCCGCCATTGGCAATCGGGCTTATACTGCGTCGATTCGTTTAATCGACCGCGTGACGCAACCTGGCAGTCGCATTAACTCCTTCCTTAAATCGCTCGCCAATAAGACATACACAATCGGAATGAGACTTAACGACGCTGTTTTCGGCAAGATACGTTCGCTCGAAGCAAGCCTTATGCGCATTGCCGGTCGTGCTTATACAGTCGCAGTCAACCTTAAGGATAACGTCAGCGGCAAAATCAAAGGAATTGCGGACGGTGCACTCATGGGCGCGGGCGGTTTAGGCTTAGGGCTTATGGGCGGTGCCGGAATTGGTTACGGTGCAGTCAACGCCGCTCAAGCGTACATGAACTTTGAAAAGCAGATGTCGAAAGTGCAAGCAATCGCTATGTTAGATAAATCTTCGCCCGAAATGCAAGCTTTAACTCAACAGGCGAAGGATTTAGGCGCGGCTACCGCTTGGACTAGAGAACAGGTCGGGCAGGCGCAATACTACCAGGCAATGGCGGGGTGGTCTCCGGAACTTATTCAAAAGGCAACACCAGCTATCTTAAACCTTGCTAGCGCGGGTGCGACTGACCTTGCAACCACTTCAGACATAATCACGGACACTCTTACCGGTTTTCAAATTAGAGCAGACGAAACTTATCGTGATTCGCAAGGACGGTACGTCAACGCCGCCGAACATTACGCTGACATTATGGCTAAGCTCGTAACCAGCGCGAATACTGATATTCCGCAGTTAGGCGAGGCACTTAAATACAGCTCAAACGTCGTCGGGGCTATGTATGCTGATAAGGATATTCAAACGCGCATGCACGCCGCCGAAGACGCTATGGTGATGACAGGCCTCATGGCGAACGCCGGTATCAAAGGAAGCATGGCGGGCACGGCGACGCGCGCTGTCTTTAGTCGCTTTGGTTCGGAGAATAGGAACGCTTATTTTGGCTTGCAAGCTTTAGGCGTCGACTTCAAGGACGCGAACGGCGAAGTCAGAAGAATCCGCGACATATTCCACGATTTGAATCAGCGATTTAGTCAAGGCGTCAGTGCTGAAGGTATCGCCGAATTTGCCGAAATGATGACTGAAACGAAATTGCACGCCGACACCCGCCGCAAGTTGACTTCGTTTATGGAAAGTATTCAAAAGAACGGCGGCAAGATGACTGGCGCGGATAAGCTCAAACTTAGTTCAATGCTTGCCGGTCAAGAAGCTATGTCGGGTTTTATGGCGGCGATTATGGGTGATTGGGACGCACTCGGCGAAAAGATTGACAACGCTCACGGCGCGGCACAAGCTATGGCAGAGATTCAGCTTGATAATTTATCCGGCTCGTTGACTTTGCTTGGTAGTGCGTGGGACGCCTTCCAGCAAGGATTTTTCGAGGGCGGAGCCGGTGACGGTATCCGCGCTTTTGTCGACAGCTTAACTGAAGTCATTTCCCGTGCTAACGAGCTTTTCAAGGACGGAATACAAGTCGGCGACATTGGCAAACTAATTGCTGACGTTGTCGACCGCTTGAAGAATAAATTCATGGAGCTAGACGGCATAGGCTCAATCTTAGCTGGCGGCGCGTTAATGGCGGCTTTTGTAAAAATCGGCAGAACGATTCAGCGCGTTATTGGTTATGCTGGACAGTTGAAAGGCTTGCAGATAGGACAAATGCTCGGCGGTGCAACCGGTGCTAAGGGCGGAACAGTTGCAGCGGCGTCGCAAGTCGGGACAATGAATGTAACTGCTGGCGTCGTAAATATCGCGGGTAAAGCTGGCGGTGTTGGTGGTGGTAAAACCGGAACGGTTATAGGCGGTGCAAGTGGTGCGGCTAAAGTTGGGACAAGTACCGCTACGTTAGGAGCACCGTCAGCTGTTGCGCTTGCACAACAAAATCTCGATAAAGCTCGCGCCGATTATAATAAATTGAATTCGCAACTGCTCGCCGCTCAAGCTAGACGCGATAACACTTGGAATTATGTTAGCCGCCTTCATGCGCAAGGTGCTAGCGATAGTCAGTTGGCGACGGCTAGAGGCGTAGCTCGCGCTGAAAGTGAACGTTTCGCGCGTGAGCAAAGTAAAATTCTACCGCACCTAACCGCCGCAAGTAACCAAATGGCTCAAGCCCAATCGCGACTTAGGGCGGCTGAACGTAGCGCGGCTAGTGCAAACACTTACTACGGACAGCGGCAAGCTTTTAATGAGCAGATAAATTCGCGCGTCGCGGCTTATAACGCGCAAATCGCTCAAAGCAAACAAATTGTCGCCGACCAGAGAGCCGCACTCGCAAACTTGAAATCTAACTTCATGAGCGGGGCTAAAGGCGGCGCGGCGTTCGCGGCTATCTTCGGTATGCTCGACGTTTTCAATCAGAAAGGCGTATCAGCTGAACGCGCTAAGGAAGCCGCCGACGCTCTCAACGTTGCCAAAGCTGAATATCAAGAACTCGTCAGGCAGAACCGACCGCTTGAAGAATTAGCGCAACACGCCGCCGATATTCAGAAATTACAAGCCGAACAAACACAAATATTGCAAGATAATAAAATGGCTGAACGCGACGCGCTAGCAGGGGCTACAGGTTCCGTACTCGGCGCGGCGATTGGTGCAGGGCTGGGAAGTTTTATCGGGCCTTTAGGAACGACCATTGGCGGCGTTATCGGCAGTGTTATTGGTGATTATTTAGGGCATAAAGCCAACGAAGTCGAAACACCTACGCAAAAATCAGGGGACTTCTTCACGCAAGGCGCGTCTGACATAGCAACCGAAAAGCCTAGCGCAAAACAAGTCGCGGCAGAAAACTTTAAGCAGACAGTTGAAGAATCGAAGATTGAAGCGGCATTTCACGCACGGCGGGCGCAAGGCGGCGGCAATCAGGAAACTATATCGCAAGTCGCGGCAAGAAATATCGAAAACGCCGCAACGAGAATTGAAGCTACACGGACTAGAATTCACGCAATGCGGGCGACTTTCGACCAAAAGGAAAGGTTCAGCCTTTATGACGATTATTTGAAACGTCAGGGCGCGTCGTTGCCGATGTGGAATAACAACGCTCAAAACGCTATGCAAGAATATTATCGCCAACAGGCAGAATCAATGGCGGCGATGCTACCGGCGCAAGTGATTGCTAATCAGCAAAAAGGCTGGGATTTACTTCGTGATATGTTTGGTTTTGGAGGAACGGCGCACGCCGCGACGCTTAGCGAGGAACAGCTACTTCAACAAGCACAAATGGAGAGACCGCGCACAATCGGCGAAGCCATTGCACAGAATACGCAACTAACGCCGGAAATGTCTCAACCGGAATCAACGCCGCTTGATTTTAGCTCAATCACTGAACAGCTTTATTCCGACATGGAGAGTTTCACCGAAGGCATAAACGAATTATTCAGCGGAATTGGCGAAAGTATATCTGAAACGCTCACAACCAGTTTTGAAGGCGTAGGAGAGACTTTCAGCGGCTTTACGGATTCAATCACGGAAAACCTTACAAGCGCG
>Ga0310697_10005234_pt1 | contig 12594 bp, 10 predicted proteins | sample 172DNAGHGlowgp2_FD_203883 | JGI IMG/M metagenome (GOLD analysis project Ga0310697, IMG submission 203883) | Sheep rumen microbial communities from Palmerston North, Manawatu-Wanganui, New Zealand - 1728 DNA GHGlow gp2 (v2) (version 2) | ecosystem: Host-associated > Mammals > Digestive system >... | reverse complement strand
CGGTTGACATATCAACAAGCATGTTAACTCAAGATTTTAAACCAAATCGTGTCCGAGCATTAAAATCTATTGCAAAGGACTTCATTAACAAACGACCTAATGACAATATTGGATTAACGGTATTTGCCGGTGAAGCTTTTACACAATGTCCACTAACGACAGATCATAATATATTAGTCTCATTATATGATGCTGTAGACGAACAAATGGCGGCACACACTGGTACATCAGGGGGAATTATTGAAGATGGTACTGCTATAGGAGATGGTATTATGAATTCACTCCTTCGATTACGCGAAAGCAAAACTAAATCTAAAGTAATTATTCTTCTTACAGATGGGGTTAACAACTGTGGAAAGGTATCACCTTTAACTGCAGCAAAAATAGCAAAAAAACAAAATGTAAGAGTATACACAATTGGCATTGGACGCAATGGCTCTGCTCCATTTCCCACACAAGGAGGAACATTAATGGTTCCTGTTGAAATTGATGAAAACACTATGAAACAAATATCTGAAGAAACTGGTGGTAAATATTTTCGTGCTCAAGAAAACAAAGATTTGTCCGAAATTTATGATGAAATAGATCAAATGGAACGCTCTAAACTTTCATCCACATTAATTCATAAGCGCAAAGAATTATATGAACCATTTGCCTTCGTTGCATTATTATCCTTAATTTTTGAAATATTATTGAATATGGTTGTCATTAGAAGACTACCGTAAAACTTGATTAAAACAATTTATCATGTTTCGATTTGCAAATCCATATTATTTGTATCTACTTATATTAATAATAATATTACTATTTATTTATTTATATAATTATTACAGTAATAAAAAACGCCTCAAAGAATTTGGTGATGTATTAATAATTAAAGAATTAATGCCAGATTTATCAATCAAACGCAAACATATAAAATTTTCATTATATTGCATCTCTTTATCACTCACGGTCTTAATATTAGCCCGACCACAATTTGGAACCCAAAATAATAACGAAGAAAAAAATGGTATTGAGATAATAATAGCCACAGACGTTTCAAACTCTATGCTATGCCGAGATGTTACACCTTCTCGAATAGAAAAAGCAAAAATGATATTAGGCAAACTTATTGATCAATCCGAAAATGACCGAATTGGATTAGTTGCATTTGCAGGTTCTGCAATGAATATTCTTCCTATTACTTCCGACTGTATTTCTGCAAAAACTTATTTGAGCCAGATGTCCCCTACAACTATAAAAGCCCAAGGAACAGATTTGTCAAAAGGAATACAATGCGCCATATCAAGTTTTTCCACAAGAGATGACATCGGTAAAGCTTTAATTATTATTACTGATGCAGAAGATCATGAACAAGGGGCAGTTGAATCTGCCAAGGAAGCAAATTCTATGGGTATAAACGTTTTCGTTTTATCCGTGGGAACTATATCTGGGGGAACTATACCAATGCCTAATGGTAGTACAAAACATGATAAGAATGGTGATGAAATTATAACAAAATTAAATGAAGAAATTGGCAAAGAGATTGCAGATGCAGGAGATGGAGTATATATTAACATAGATAATAGTATCAATGCGGAACTACAACTCAAAAGAGAAATTTCAAAATTAAAAAAAGCCACATATAGTTTACAATCATTTGGCGAGGGAAATGAACAATTCATAACAATAGCAATAATATTATTAATAATTGTAATTATGGATTCTTGTTTAACAGAAAGAAAAAATTCATTATTTAATACTATTAACTTATTTAAATGAAAGGAACGTTGTTTAAATATTTATTATTAACTATTGTGCTTATTATAAATAGTTGCAATTCATTTTCTGATGGTAGAAGTGACTTGCGTCTTGGGAATAAAAAGTATATAAACGGATTATATAATGAATCTGAAAGTAAATATCTTAAATCATTATATCAACAAGGAAGTATTGAAGCATTTTATGGTTTGGGTAATTCTTTACAGCGTCAAGCGATATATACAAGTCAAGAAAAAATTGACACAATAGACTCACTTGCTAATAAAGCATACAAAGATGGGATTGGACAAAATTCAAATAATAAAAAGAAATTATGTAAACTATTTCATAATCAAGGAAATTTATATTTAACAAGTGGATTAAGATTTAAAAACTTACAAAAAATCGAAGAATCAAACCAACGATTTGAACATGCTATTATGTGTTATAAAAGTGCTTTAAGAATAAACCCTAATGATAATGAAACTAGATATAATTTGGCACTATCAATATATCTACTCAACAAAAATCAAAAATCCATAAATAACAATCAAAATAAAGATAATCAATCAAATCAAGATACTAATTCAAATAAAAACAAAGAAGAAAGTAATAAAGAAAATAATAAAAATGATTCCGAATCACAAAACGACAAAAACAATTCTGATAATCATCAGTCTAACAAAAATAATGCCAGTGAAGTGACAAATATCTCAAGTGAACAATTAGACGAGCGCACTATTAATCAATTATTAAATTCAGCTCAAAGAGATGAAAACAATGTTCACAAAAAAATTGAAAACGCCTCTATGCATAGTAATTCAAATGAAAAAGATTGGTAACATCTTAAGTAGTGTTTAATTTTTATGAGAAAAATATATCTATTTTTATTATTCACATTAATTAATTCATTAATAATAGCTCAAACTAATATTATAAATGTTAACGCTCCAGATGTAGTTGGAGTAAATGAACCGTTTCGTATCTCATATGAGGTTAAAGGTAATAAAATACCAAATTTTCAACGACCTGATTTTATCAATTTTTCATTGCTAGATCAGACCACTAGTTCTTCTTCAAATATTTCAATAATAAATGGTGTACAATCATCACAATCATTCACAACATTTAATTACTTATTAAAGGCTAATAAAGTAGGTGTGTATAGAATATCCCCCGCAACAGTTACTATTAATGGAAGGACATATAAATCTAATAATATATCAATAAAAGTAGTTTCATCTAATTCTAGTTCAAATATAGTTCCATCACCGCCTTCATCAATTCCGGGTAAGCCATACAATCAACAATTTCAGCCATCACAACAATCTTATGATTCTGACAATTTAATAATTAGAGCTACAGCTTCAAAAACTAATGTATACGAACAAGAAGCAATTTTATTGACATATAAAATCTATACAAACACTAGAGTATCTGGATTTCATGGCAAATTACCAGTTTTAGACGGTTTTCACATACAAGAATTAGATCCAAAAGAAGAACGCCAAGAAGAAATAATAAATGGCAAACATTATATATCTGCAATTTGGAAGCAATATCTTTTATATCCTCAATCTCCTGGAAATTTTATTATTCCGTCAATTGAATGTGAGGCTGAAGTTGTAACGATGACCAAATACGAGGGTCCATTTGGGATGACTATGCAAATACCAGAGACACAGACAAAGACTGTTAAAACCTCCCCTATTGATATCACAGTAAATAAACTGCCAGAATCTGATATTGATTATAATGGTGCTGTTGGGAAATTTAGCATTAAATCTAGTATAAACAAACGACAAGTAAAAGCAGGAGATATTGTATCTATAAAACTAATCGTTAATGGAGTTGGTAATTTTAAATTATTTGATTCACCACCTTATTCGTTTCCTGATGATTTTGAAACATACGATTGTAAAGTAACTGAAAATTTTGATTATTCAGCAGAAGGTCATTACGGTTCCAAAACTTTTGAATACATAGCAGTACCCCTTAAAGAAGGTAATTATATTCTTCCACCTTTGAAATTTTCTTATTTTGATTTAGAAACTAAATCATTCAATACCCTTGTTACACCTTCATATAATTTATATGTAAAAGGAAATGTTATAAAACAAGATGAACAATCGGAAGTTGATGAGATAAATCAAGATATCAGACATATTAAAACTGGTAAAATTTCATTAAAAACAGATAATACTACACACTTATATTCATTTAAATGGGGAGTTGCTTATATTGTTTCAATAACATTATTTATTATATTATATATTTATAGAAAAAAAATTTTTAACACATTACCCTCAACCAATGAGGAGAAACGTAAATATATAAATAAGCAATTATTGAAGCAATTTCAGAAAGCAAAATTGCTTATGGAAAATGATGAAAAGAATGAATTTTATGATGAAATTCTTATTTGTTTGAATAATTTCATACAAAACAAGCTTAATATTGAAAAAGAGTTATTTAACAAAGAATATGTTTGCAAGACATTGGAATATCATTCAATTGATTATAATACGATTGAAACATATCTTTCTATAACCAAGGAATGTGAATCTAATCGCTTTTCACCACAATCATCTACTTCGTCTTTAGCAGATATTTATAAACGTGCACTACAAATAATAACAAAAATTGATTCGATTATTAAATAGTATTAACATGATAAATATTCGATTAATGATTTATAAACTGTTTTTGCTCGCATTATTAATATGTAATAGCGTTGAGGCAAAGGACGTTGTGAAAATCCACAAAGATTATTCCATTAATAAACAAAATGCCGACTCATTATATAATAATGAAAAATACGAATCAGCCGCAAAAACATACTCATACATAATAGAAAATCAGGGTATTGCACCTGAATTATATTATAATCTTGGAAATTGTTACTACAGATTAGACAGTATGGCATTAGCAATATTAAATTATGAGAGGGCATTAAAACTTGATCCAAGTGATTCAGACACTCGATATAATTTATCACTGGCTAGTAGTAAAATAATCGATAGAAGTACAGAAATTTCAGATTTCTTTATACTTGCATGGTGGTACACAATCGTTAATAAATTTAGTTTGTTCTTTTGGAAATGTTTGGGCTTTGTTTTTTTTATCATAGCATTGATTTGTATTTTTATATATTATATCAATATTATAAAAAAAATATATATAGTTAAATATTTAATAATAAGTTCTTTTTTTCTGTTTTTTTTATGTAATTTGGCAGCATGGCATCAATATAAGTTAAGTATAGATATACAAGCAGCAATAGTTACATCAGATAAGGTTGCTATTAAAAGTTCACCAAGTATTAGCAGTTCGGACTTGTTCATTCTTCACTCTGGAAGTCGTTTAAAAATATTGGATAATAGTATAAAAGAATGGAGTGAGGTTAGGTATGAAGAAGGTAAAGAAGGGTGGATAAATAATAAAGATATTTCAATTATCTAGAATATGAGTTTATTATATGGTATTAATGATATCGACCAATCAGTCACACTATTTTTAAATGGTAGTGACTCCCTTTTCATGGATAATTTAATGATTGTGATTACTAATACATTATCATGGTCATTATTGATAATTTCTCTCATTTATTTATTATTTAAAAATAATTCTACTAAAGATACAATAATAATTCTTCTTTCTATAGGGATAATGATTTTTGTGGCTGATAGAATTTGCTCCGGTTTAGTAAAGCCTACTGTAGCTAGATGGCGTCCGTCTCAAGATCCTCACATTATGTACATTGTAGATATAGTAAGAAATTACAGAGGTGGCCGTTTTGGATTCTTTTCAGGTCATGCCTGTAACACATTATGCGTAGCGATGTTTTTTTCTTTGTTATTTAGTAATAAAAAATTATCTATTGTATTGTTTTTTTGGTCAATTACTACAACATTTACAAGGCTCTATTTAGGGGTGCATTATTTCGGAGACGTTTTGGTTGGATGGATTGTCGGTTTTATTATTGGATTCTTATTTTATAAATTATACATTAGGCTATTCAACAAAAAGAATCAAACGCATAGAATATCAGAACAATATACAAAAACCGGTTATAAAAAAACTGATATTAATTTCTTTATCGCAACAGTTATTTTTAACTATATAATATTAATATTAATCTCATTAACAATTGGCATTAAATAAATATGAAAACAAATAAAAATCTATTTGCATTGCTTTTATTTTTAGTATTACCATTACTCTCATTTGCTCAACAGGAGTCAACCTTACAGAAACAATTATCTGCTCTTTCAGAATTGTCTGGCATTAATAGATTAGAGAGTTCTGTATATCCCGAAAAATATGAAGTATACATAAACAATCCGATTGATTGGAACAATCCTAACAGCGATTTATTTAAATCAAGAATTATAGTATGCTATAAAGGCATTGACAGACCTACTGTTATTGTGACAGAAGGATATTACGCAAACTACGCATTGTTTCCTAGTTATGAAGAGGAGCTAAGCCATTTATTTAATACAAATGTAATAGTTTGTGAACATCGTTATTATGGAAAGTCATTGCCCGATACAATTAATTGGCAATATCTTACTGTTAATAATGCATTGGCTGATATTCATCACGTTCGTTCGGTGTTTGGCAACATATTTAAAGGTAAATGGATAAGTACCGGTATAAGTAAAGGGGGACAAACAACAATGTTTTATAGAGTTATATATCCTGATGATGTAGATGTAAGCGTATCCTATGTTGCTCCTCTAAATAAAGCTGTTGAAGACGGACGTCACGAACCATTTCTTGCATTAAAAGTTGGAACCGAGGAGAACAGGGCTACTCTACATAAAGCTCAAAGGGAGTTACTTAAGCGAAAATCCCGTTTATTACCATTATTTCAAAAACATGTAATAAATAATAAATATAATTTTCAAACAAAAATTGAAGATGTTTTTGACTATTGTGTATTTGAATTACCTTTTGCGTTTTGGCAATGGGGTACATCGTTTGACAAAATTCCATCAATTGACTCAAATGATGACGACTGGTTTAAATTCATGATAAAAATTAGTGACCCCGAATATTTTTCCTATCCAACTCAAACTACCCCTTTTTTCGTTCAAGCCGCATATGAACTTGGATATTATGGCTATTCAATGGATGGTTTGTCAGACTTGTGTAGTGTTAATGATACACATAATTATATATATAAATTAATGTTGCCACCTGAAGCCAAAAATATAATATTCAATGATAAATTATATAAACAAACTGTAGAATATCTTATACAAAATGACCCTCAACACATTTTTATATATGGTGAAAATGACCCATGGTCTGCAAGTGGTGTTTATAATTGGTTGGATTGCTCAAAGAAGTTGAATATGAAAATATATATACAGCCTAATGGAAGTCATAAAGCCAGAATCAGAACTATGCCCAATAAAATATATAATGAAATAATGTCAAAACTGACAGAATGGCTTGATTAGTACATATGGCACAAATATTGCATTATTGCTATAAAAAAAATCATGGATAAAGGCTACACAGATAAATTTAAGGAAATATTGCAATACAGCAAAGAGGAAGCTTTACGACTTCAAAATGACTATATAGGACCAGAACATTTAATGTTGGGTATTATTCGTGATGGTAATAATATTGCATCTAAAATATTAAAAAATGATTATTTAATTGACCTCAATAGTCTAAAGAAATCAATAGAAGCAAAAATAGACTCAAATAGCATAAACAAAGATTCTCATGAAACGTTGATAATGAATGACAAATCTCACAACATTCTTCATCAATGTGTTTTAGAATCCCACATACTACGTTCTTCTTCAATTGACGTAGAGCATTTACTATTAGCCATTATGAAACAAAACAATAACATTCCATCAACAATATTAAGGGAAAACAATGTAAATTACAATAGTTTATATAATTCTTTCAAAAAAATTACAACAACACCTCAAAATGCAGTTGGTTATGATGATGAAACCGATGATTTACCCCCTTCAGACAACAACTCTTCATTTACCAGTAAAAACACATATAAAATAAAAAAGGAAAATAAGAATTTACATACTGACACCCCGGTTATAGATTCTTTTGGCTTTGATCTTACAAGAGCAGCTAAAGACGGCTTATTAGATCCTGTGGTAGGTCGTGAAAAAGAAATAGAACGTTTATCACAAATTTTAAATAGAAAAAAGAAGAATAACCCAATTCTAATAGGCGATCCAGGAGTCGGCAAAAGTGCCATAGTGGAAGGATTGGCTCAGAGAATCGTTCAACGAAAAGTATCAAGGGCATTATTTGGGAAAAGAGTTGTTTCACTAGATATGACTAGCATTGTTGCTGGAACAAAATTCAGGGGGCAATTCGAAGAACGGATTAAAGCAATTATCAATGAACTTAAAGCAAATAAAAATATTATTATTTTTATTGACGAAATCCATCTTCTTGTAGGAGCCGGAAATGTTCCAGGGGAAATGGACGCAGCTAATATGTTGAAACCAGCATTATCTCGAGGAGAATTGCAATGTATCGGTGCTACCACACTAAGTGAGTACAGAAAATCAATAGAAAAAGATGGGGCTTTAGAACGTCGTTTTCAAAAAATAATTGTTGAACCGACTAATGTTGAAGAAACAATTCAAATACTTCATAATATTAAAGACCGTTATGAAGACCATCATAATGTTACATATTCTGATGATGCATTAAAAGCGTGTGTCACTTTAACCAACAGGTATATCACAGATCGCCAGTTTCCTGACAAAGCAATTGACGCTATGGATGAGGCTGGAGCAAAAATGCACATTAACAATATTGCGGTCCCAAAAGAAATTGAAGATCAGGAAGAAGCTATTGCTAATGCAAATATTCAAAAAGAATTAGCCGTTAAAAATCAAAATTTTGAATTAGCCGCAAGTTATCGTGATAGAGTAAAACAATTAGAATCAGAGCTTGAAGAAAAACGTGCAATATGGGAGTCATCCCAACAAGAGAAACGTGAAACAATCGACTATGATATTATTGCTGAAACCGTCTCAATGATGTCAGGTGTCCCTGTAAATAGAATGTCATCAGCCGAAGGTATTAGAATTATAGGGATGAGAGATATATTAAAGAAAAAAATAATTTCTCAAGACAATGCAATTGACACTTTGGTTTCATCAATCCAACGCAATCGTATTGGTCTGAATGATCCCAATAGGCCAATTGGAACATTTATGTTTATAGGGCCTACTGGCGTAGGGAAAACTTATCTTGCAAAGGAATTGGCAGAATATATGTTTGGTTCATCTGATTCATTGATACGAATTGATATGTCTGAATATATGGAAAAATTCAATGCTAGTCGTTTAGTTGGCGCCCCTCCAGGATATGTGGGATATGAAGAAGGTGGCTATCTTACTGAGCAAGTAAGACGCAAACCATATTCTATAGTTTTATTTGATGAAATAGAAAAAGCCCATCCTGACATTTTCAATATTTTATTGCAAATTATGGATGATGGTAGATTGACGGATAGCTATGGTCGTACTGTTGATTTTCGTAATACAATCATTATTATGACTTCAAATGTCGGAACACGACAGTTGAAAGATTTTGGTAATGGTATTGGTTTTAAATCATTATCCGATGATGATGAGAAGGAAAATTCGCGAAAAGTTGTACGAAAAGCGTTAGACAAGCATTTTTCACCAGAATTTTTAAATAGAATTGATGATATTATAACATTTGATCAATTAGATCTTCCTTCTATTATTAAAATTGTAGATATTGAATTAGACAAACTATATAAACGAATTTACTCACTGGGTTATACTCTTACTGTAGAATTAGACGCAAAAGACTATTTAGCTCATAGAGGATATGATAAACAATTTGGTGCACGTCCTCTTCGTCGTGCTATTCAAACATATGTTGAAAATCTGATTTCTGACACATTAATTGAAAATACCATCCCAAAAGGTAGTGAGATGACTATAAATTATGACAAAGAACACGATTCACTTAAACTATCATATGTCACAAATTCTTAAATCTTATCTATTTTAATTATTATATTTTATATATTTAATTACCAATCAACAATATATGACAAAAAAGAAACGCAAAAAAATTTTAATTATAACATCCATAATCCTTATTACACTGGTAGGGATAATCTTAGGATTTTATTTCTCTGTATTTGGTAGTGTGCTGACTAATGATAAAGTAGGATATATTTACATTGATAATGATGATAATATAGATTCTGTAAGGTCAAAAATCGAAACAATTGGTAAACCAAAATCAATGACTGGTTTCAATTTATTAAATGATTATACAGGATACGAAAAGAATATTCGTATTGGCCGTTACAAAGTATCATCAAGCATTACAATGTTGTCCTTATTTCGAAACCTGCGCAATGGACAACAAACTCCATTAAATGTTGTTGTACCTAGTGTACGAACTGTAGATGAAGTTTGTAACAAAATTGCAAAATATCTAATGCTTGATTGTAAAGATATAAAGGCTTTGTTAAATGACAGTTCGTATATATCTCATTTGGGATATACAAAGGAAACACTTCCAGCACTTTTTATTCCTAATACTTACGAAATATATTGGACCATAGACGCTAAAAGATTAGTTGAACGATTAAAAGATGAATATGATAAATTTTGGGATGAGGATAGAGTGAATAAAGCAAAATCGTTATCTCTCTCTCCTATTCAAGTGGCAACATTAGCGAGCATAGTAGATTCTGAAACTGCGCGTGACCAAGACAAACCTATTATTGCAAGATTATATCTTAATAGAATTGCAAAACACATGAAACTCCAAAGTTGTCCTACAGTAATCTTTGCTATTGGTGATTTTACATTACGTAGAGTATTAAACAAGCATTTAGCTGTTGAATCACCATACAACACATATAAACATGAAGGACTACCACCTGGCCCAATAAGGATACCAAGTGTTGCTGGAATCGACGCCGTTTTAAATCCTGATGACAATGACTATCTATATATGTGTGCAAAAGAAGATTTTTCCGGTGAACATTATTACACCTCATCTGAAAAGGAGCATATGGCAAATGGACGTAAATATGCAGAAGCATTAAATAAACGTAATGCAGAAAAGAAGAAATGAACATATCTGCTCATTAAAATCAATATATAATGCGTATATTATTACTTGGAGAATATAGCAATGTACACAACGGATTGTCTGAAGGATTAAAGAAGTTGGGCCATGATGTATGCGTTATAAGCGATGGTGACGGGTGGAAAAAATACCATTGTGATATTGATATTTCAAGAAAGTCTGTCAAGTTTTTTGACTCACTCCGTTATATAGTTAAAATCAGGAAAGTCATTCACTCAATTCGTGATTACGATATAGTCCAAATAATCAATCCTATGTTTTTGGAATTACGTGCGGAACGAATAAAGCCCTATTATGAATTTATTCGCAAGCACAACAAAAAGGTTGTATTGGGTGCTTATGGCATGGACTATTACTGGGTAAAGACATGCTTGGACTGCAAGACATTTCGTTATTCAGATTTTAATTTCGGTTCTAACCCAAGAACAAATGAATACTTTAATAAAGAGTATATCAAAGATTGGATTGATGGCGAAAAGGGAATACTTAACAAATATATAGCCAACGACTGTGACGGCATTGTTTGCGGACTATATGAATACTATAAATGTTATAATCCTGTATTCCCGCAAAAATCTGCTTTTATACCTTTCCCTATAAACACTAATGGCACCGAAATCCGTTCACATAGATATAAAACCAATGCCCCTATTCGTTTCTTTATAGGAATTCAAAAAAACCGACATGAATATAAAGGAACAGATATTATGCTACGTGCTTTAGAACGTGTAAAAAATGAATTTCCGGATAGATGTGAGATTATAAAGGCGGAATCAGTTCCGTTTGAGAAGTATAAAACAATGCTTGACTCAGCGGATGTTTTGTTGGATCAATTATATAGTTATACACCAGGGATGAACGGACTACTTGCCATGTCTAAAGGAATTGTTTTAGTTGGTGGAGGTGAAGAAGAGCATTACGAATTATTACATGAAGAATCTCTCAGACCAATCATAAATGTTCTTCCAAATGAAGATGATGTTTATTGCAAATTAAAGGAAATGGTCATCAATCCTTCAATAATAGACAAACTATCACAAGAAAGCGTTCAATATATTCATAAGCATCATAATTATATTAAAGTTGCGGAAGAATATATTAGGTTTTGGAATAGTTTGTAACGCAAATCTACTATTTGATTTTCAGACAGTTACATTACATTGTCTAATAAAGATGATATCGGACAACTGACGCAACAAGTCATCGTATACGATGCTTTTGCAAAAGCCATACCACACCTTGACCTTATACTCACGCCTAACGGATTTGGTATTGTCAATAACAATAACATATCCCCGGCGTCTAAGGATCGTGTGGACAGACTTATCGCACGTCTAATTGACGGTCGCGACCAGTCGCTTATGCTCCTGCAACCACGTTTGCAATCTTTGCAAACATGGTACGGAACACTGCAGTGTATGTTCTTCCAAGAAACTATGCTACCGAACATAGACATCACGCTTAGATTCCCTCGGGGCAACCAACCACGATAGGAGCAATACCTCGCCCTACGTGAGGCAATCATACCAGTAGAAGAGTATTTCGCAAATCAATACCTATCCTATGAGCAGCTGAAACAATTCCGATATCTCATACAATTCGGCGACTACCACGATCCTCTCACAAAACGAATCTGCGAAACACTCCAAGCAATCGAAGTTCGCATCTTAAAATCTTCCGACCCACAATCTGCTATAT
>Ga0310697_10005233_pt1 | contig 12595 bp, 6 predicted proteins | sample 172DNAGHGlowgp2_FD_203883 | JGI IMG/M metagenome (GOLD analysis project Ga0310697, IMG submission 203883) | Sheep rumen microbial communities from Palmerston North, Manawatu-Wanganui, New Zealand - 1728 DNA GHGlow gp2 (v2) (version 2) | ecosystem: Host-associated > Mammals > Digestive system >... | reverse complement strand
CGCCGGGGGTCTGAGAGAACAGGAAGGGCAGTTCCTTGCCCGTCTTCGAGAATTCATTCAACTGCTGTTTCTTGATGTTGGCGATGGCGTACGGGGCATTCTTCTGCGCCCTCACGCCTTTTACGACTACTTCTTGTAGTGCTTCCACTTGGGTAGAGTCATACAGCGCTGCCTTGTTTTGAGCATTTGAAACTACTGCAATCGCTAATGCAGTCACACTTAATAACAATCTTTTCATACTTTGCTTGAACCTTTAATTATAAATAATGTAAAGGGGAATGTTGTATTGACTAAGACTACTATCCATCCCTACGCCGGCATTGTCCGGATCAGGTTAGAGGGTATCATCTCAGCCCACACCCGTGGGCACCCCTTGAATTGCGGCTGCAAAGGTACGAAGAAGTTGGAAAAAACCAAAATAAAACGCAATATATTTTGGAGAATTAGGGAATAATTCATACCTTTGCATATAAAAGTGTGGAAAGAATGATGAAAAAGAAGAGATTGTTATGCCTGTTATTTCTTGTGTTTGGCATACTACTAGATGCTGATGCTCTCAGAGTAAGGAATAACAAAGTCACTTACGAAGTTGATTTGTCGGCCCATACCGCAGAGGTTATAGAAGTGGATGAAGATTTCAAGGGAAGACTGACTATTCCAGATCCGCTTGAGCTGGGAGACGAGAAGTATTCTGTAGTGAGGATTGCTGACAATGCATTTAATAATCGCTCTGGATTAAAAAGTGTCACCTTGCCAGAAACAGTCACGTATATAGGCAAGTCTGTATTCAAGGACTGTAAGAGTTTGGAATCGGTGAATATACCCAAGGATGTGAAGCGAATTGAGTATGCAACCTTCATGGGTTGCGTGTCGCTGACATCTATTGTCATTCCTGAGGGGATAGAGTATATTGGTGTATTTGCTTTTCAGGGATGTCTCAATCTGGAATCATTAAACTTCCCGAATAGTATTAGCGAGATTGCGGAGTCAGCAGTCTCGAACACAGGATTGACTGCTGTGAATATTCAGGGAAATGGCAAGACTACAATCGGAAAAGAGGCATTCAGGCTCTGCCAGAATATCAAGACGATAGAAATAGGCGACGGTGTCGTGAGCATTGGTGAGGAGGCATTCTGGCATTGCTGGCAAGCAAAATCAGTAGTGATGGGCAATCATGTGAAGAAGATAGGCACCAGAGCTTTCGTGTATTGTGACCTTTTGGAAACATTGACTCTGGGTGAAGGTGTAGATACTATAGGCGTCAACGCTTTCGCCGACTGTCAGAACTTGAAGGAAGTGCATGTGCCCAGTTTAGAGGCTTGGTGCAATATAACTTTCGAGGGCATAAGGGCTGACGAGATTTCGATTGGGGACTTGGGTGGTAATCCACTTTCCTTAGCCAAGCATCTTTTCGTTAACGGCGAAGAGGTAAAGAATGACATCGTTATCCCAGACGGTGTTACAAAACTGGCCGACGGTTTGTTTAGAGGCTGGGGCGAACTGAGGTCAGTCTCAATACCGGGAAGTGTGAAAGAAATAGGCCATTACGCTTTTGCACAATGCAGGAACTTGACAAGTGTAACCCTTCAGGAAGGTACAGAGACAATTGGCATTCACTCTTTCTTAGAGTGCAGCCAGCTGAAAGAGATCGTTATTCCTAACAGTGTGATGGCTCTCGGCAGTGGAGCCTTCTCCTACTGTACAGGAATGGTGGAAGCCAAGGTGGGCGATGGTGTGAATACACTCGCACAAACTGTGTTCTGCGATTGTAGTAGTCTGGCTTCGGTGACATTGCCTGCAGGGTTGACAGCTATAGGCAGCAATGCTTTCGGTGGTTGCTGTTTTAGCAGGATAGATATACCAGAGCGAGTTGAAGAGATAGGAATAAATGCTTTCTATGGTTGTTCAGACTTGGCAGATATTTATGTTCATTCTTCTACTCCGGCTAAGATCTTTGCGTACACATTTTGGGAAAAGACTTATGGTAAGGCTACACTCCATGTTCCGGCAGGGAGTCTGCAGGACTATTCAACTGCAACCCATTGGAATCGGTTCTCCAAGACTGTCGATGATGCCGAGCCATCGGCAGTCTTATCGCTAAAGACGGTTGATCAGCCACAGATGATATTTGACATAGACGGTAAAAGATTGCCTCATTTGACTCCTGGCATCAATATCATCAAGTCTAAAAATGGGGAGATAAGAAAAAGATATAAACGCAGAATGACTACTCGATAAAATAGTCTGCCCCCACATATTCTTAGTGTCAACCAGCTGGTTGACACTAAGTGGATAGGGGGGAACTTATCGGATACCCATGCGAGCCTCGACAACGTTGACTACATAGTCACCGAGCTTCTCGCACTCGTTGATGAGGTCCATGTAGATGGTGCCTACGGCATAGGTGTATTCGTGGTTGTTAATGTCGGTGATATTCTGAGCCTTCAACTGATTACGGAAGTTATTGATCTCGTGCTCGATGTTGAAGGTGCGGTTCACGTCGTAAGACTCCTTGCGACCGCCCATCAATTTGTTCATCTCCGTCAGTGAGTTATCCGTGAGACCCATCATCTGATGTAGGTGGCTATACTGCTTTTCGTTGAAGTGGTCTTCCTTCCCGTTGTATTTCCTTGAGATGGTGCGGGCCATGTTGAAGCAGGCATCTCCGATAGACTCCAGTTCGCTTACCTCGCGTAACATAGCGCGGATCTTTCCCTTGGTATCGTCGGAGAGGTGTGCGTCGCTGACGTTCTCCAGATAATTGGCAATCTCAAGTTCCATATTGTCGCTGATGCTCTCGTATTTCTCGATGCGGGAGTATAGCTTATTGAAATCTCCTTCCTTACTGTCTTTTTTGTTCGACGCGCTGCTGGAGAGGTTCAGCAGATCCTGCACCATACCGAACATTCGTTGCATACGCTCAGAGAAGGAACGAATCTCCTTCTGAGCCTCGAGCACGGAGAGCTCAGGCGTTTTCATGAAGCCGGCAGTAATGAAGTGCAGACGGAAGTCCTCTTCCTCGTCGACCTTCTTCGGCTTAATCACCCAACATACAAACTTCTCTATTTGAGGGATAAACCAGATGAGAATGAAGGTGTTTGCTACGTTGAAACAAGTATGGAAGGCTGCCAGTACGAAGCTCAGTTTGGCAGAATTTGCGAGGAATACGCTGGTCTCCACCGTTCCTTTCACCATTGTGACGTCGTAGCCCACTAGTCCGCAGACGGCATCGATGAAGGGGCGGAACACAAAGAGAATCCAGATGACACCAAAGAAGTTGAAGAACATGTGCGATAGGGCGGCGCGGCGAGCCTGAGTGTTGGCAGAGAGGGCTGCCAAGTTAGAGGTGACCGTTGTTCCGATGTTCTCACCCATCACCAGGGCGATACCTTGGTAGATGGGTAGGGCACCGCTGGAACAGAGGATCATCGTGATGGCCATAACGGCTGCAGACGACTGCACGCAGAATGTCAAGATGCCTCCCAATAGCAGGAAAATTAACGTGGTGACAAATGATGTGGGGTCGAACGAAGCAAAGAAATTGAGCAGCGCCTCGTTCTCTCCTAAGTTCATCTCGGTGCCCGTCATACGGAGTGTACCTAATCCTAAGAGCAGGAATGACAGACCGAAGAGGAAGTCGCCGATATAGCGGTATTTCTTCAAATAAATCAAAATAATACCAATGAAGAAAGCAGGATAGACGGCGCTGGTGATATCGAACGACATACCAGCCGACATGATCCATGCCGTCAGTGTGGTACCGATGTTTGCACCCATGATAACCGAGATGGCCTGAGCCAATGTCAGCAAACCGGCATTGACGAACGAAACGGTCATCACCGTGGTAGCTGTCGACGACTGAACGGATGCCGTCACTAGCATACCTGTCAGCATTCCAGTAAAGCGGTTGGTGGTCATGGCACCAAGGACGTGTCGCAACTGCGGTCCTGCCATCTTCTGGAGCGCCTCACTCATTGACTTCATACCGAACATCAGTAGGGCGAGTGATCCGAGGAGTTTGAAAATTACGAGCATATAGAATTCCTTTGAAGTTATAATTCGCATGCAAAGTTACAACAATTATTTGAAATGTAGATTATTTGTTGGATAATAATCGTTAATAAACAATAATATTTTGTGGGAGATTTGGGGTAAAAAGATATTTTTTGTATATTTGCCTTTCAAAAATGAACATATATACTACTAAGACATGAAATCATTTGGAAAACAACAACAACGAGTGTTTGCAGCGTTCCTGGTGGGATCGCTGTTAATGCCATGTGGCCTACAGGCGCAAACTGCTAATCAGCAATGGTGGCTAAAGACCGACAAGGGACAATATATAGAGATGTCCCGCGTGAAAGGACTGTCAAACGTTGACGAGGAGGAGACCTTTAAAGTCGTTGTCCAAGAGGGGCAGGGCGCTTCAGGTGTTAAGAGCGTCACCTTCGAGAAAAATTCTCTTGATGTCGTCAAGGGTGATGCCAATGGTGATGGCTTTGTCAATGGTGATGATGTCAAGGAGATTGCCGCTTATATTTTGGGCAAGGAGTCGGACAACTTTAGTTTTGTCCGTGCCGATGTCAATGGCAATAAAAAGGTGGACTTGATAGACCTAGTGGAAGTTGTGGATATCGCCAGAACGCCTAAAAATGGTATCAGAGGCATGTCGTTGCCCTTTGGTCAGCTGACTGCAACTTCCGATAATGAGTCAGGAACGATAGAGCCGCAGTATGAAATCTGGCCAATAGAGCCCTTGCCGGGAACAATAAACTTACCGGTCAGACCAGCTCCTAGTAACAAACCCACAGTGGTTATTCAGGAGCCTGTTACAGTTGAACGCGAGCCAGAACCAATAATCCCGCAATCAGAGCCGGTAGCCGATTTGGGAAGTGTACCTTATTTCCGTGTACAATTCTCAGAAAATCTGTTAGAGGTGAAAAAGTGGGCGGCAGAAAGTCCTGCTTATACCTTTTTCAATCCTGCCTACGACTACCTCGATTTCAAGTACTCGCTGCCTTTCACGGATAGCAACATCAGCGGTGCTACTGCTTCCGATTATTATTACTATATAGGGAACACTCCCAAAGACCGCACCAGGTTAGCCCTCACCAAGACCGACGGTAGCCTGGCCATCAAGAAGGTTACTGCCTATAACCTGCCAGTGAACTTCATCACCGTCTCCACGGATGGTTTTTCCAGAGAGCTTGACGGCAAGAGATACATCACCTATACCTTTAATGCCCTGCCTCGGAACATGGAGGAGCTGAAGACGCTTGAGGTGAACAACCGAGAGTATTTCTCATCGCCCCATTTCGTGACCGCTCTCTTCATCTGCTGCCTGAACCGCATGCCGGACAACAGTGCCGATGCCTGGAATATGATCAACTATCTGCGAACCCATACCGCTACTGTCGGTGAGAACGACATATTGAAAGTGAGTAATGTCGTGATGCAGAATATAGTACAGAAGCTTCTTGAAAAAGACGACAATGACTATCCCGTATCCAACGGCTTACGTAGCTATTTCGAAGGTTCTTCACCCGACAATCAATACACTCCCACGACGCCGTATAAGGTGACGATAGTAGAACAGTCGGATATGTACACCACCGAAGACGGTATTTTATGTGCCAAACTGTATGTGGAGTCCAGTGGTGATGACAATCTGGTCGGTCCGTTGAGACTGCGTAAAATAGGTGATCACGGATGGCTGGTTTATTTCGGCGAGGAAGGTTTCACGAAAGTGATGAAACCACAGATGTAATTGTATAGGCGGTGCTTAAAAGGAAAATACTTGGTATGGAAAAAACAATCAAGATCCTTGTCCTTAACAATGATAAGACGGTGGAGGTACCTTTAGGTGCGAACCTCGAGGAAGTGTATCAGCTGTCGGGACTTCAGATGAAGTACGGGCCCATCTCGGCACATGTGAATAACAAGGTGGAAGGCATGCACTTCCGAGTCTATAAGCAGAAGCAGGTGGAATTCTTGGATGTCACCTCGTCGAGCGGCAACAGGGCCTATACAAGAACACTCTTCTTCGTGCTCTGCAAGGCTGCTCACGAACTGTTCAATCCTTGTAAGGTGGCCATCGACATCCCTGTGTCGAACGGATATTATGTAAACCTGAACATCGGGCGCCCGGTGACACTCGACGATGCAGGGGCTATCCGCCGCCGCATGCAGGAAATAATCGATGCTGCGATGCCCATCCATCGACATGAGACGACCACCCAGGAAGCCATCGAACTCTTCGACAGTTTGCACAACCGTTCAAAGGTTAAGCTTTTGAAGAGCATTGGCAGACTCTATACCACCTATTATGATATCGACGGCTATGTGGACTACTACTATGGCTCGTTGTTGACGAACACCTCGCAGCTGTACCTCTTCGGGTTGGAAAAGTACTATGACGGTCTGCTGCTGCGTCTGCCTTCTCGTGAGCATCCCGACGAATTGGGAGAGCTGATCCATCAGGACAAGATGTTCGGCATCTTCAAGGAGCACCACCAATGGCAGGACATCATGAACCTGCGTACCATCGGTGACCTGAACGAGGTGATCGGCAAGGGCTTTGCGCCGCAGTTGATTCAGGTGTCCGAGGCCTTGCAGGAGAAGAAGATTGCGCAGATTGCTGATGAGATAGCTCGTAAGAAAGGGATTAAGTTGGTGCTGATTGCTGGGCCGTCGTCGAGTGGTAAGACGACCACCTGCAAGCGCCTCTCCGTGCAGCTCGCCGTCAATGGCATCAAACCTGTCGGCATCTCACTCGACGACTATTTCCTTGACCGGGACAAGACACCGCTCGACGAGAAAGGCGATTATGACTTTGAGAACCTGCATGCCTTGAATCTGCCGCTGCTGAACGAACAACTCTCTGCCCTCTTCCGAGGCGAAGAGGTAGAGCTGCCGCGTTATGACTTTCCCACAGGCTCCAGTCAGAAGAGTGGCAAGAAATTGCAACTGAAGGAGAAGGAGATACTGGTCGTGGAGGGCATCCACGCGCTGAATCCGGAGTTGACATCGGAGATCCCTAATGAACAGATCTTCCGTGTTTATGCTTCGGCGCTAACCACCATCCTGCTCGACAACCACAACTATGTGCCGACTACTGACAACCGTCTGCTACGCCGCATCATCCGCGACCATAAGTACCGGGCTGTCTCTGCCCAGGAGACCATTCGCCGCTGGCCTTCGGTCCGTGCCGGTGAGAACAAGTGGATCTTTCCCTTTCAGGAGAATGCCGATGCCATGTTCAACACGGCGATGCTCTTCGAACTGGCGGTCATCAAGAGTCAAGCAGAGCCCTTGCTAGAGCAGGTGCCGGAGAACTGCCCCGAATACGCTGAGGCCTACCGGCTGCTGAAGTTCCTTCGGTATATCAAACCCATTCCCGACACGCAGATCCCGCCCACCTCGCTTCTCCGTGAGTTCCTTGGTGGATCATCGTTCGAGTACTAATATCTTTTGTCTGAAAAAGAATCACAATACCCAAATAAGTAAAATTATGAAAATTAAAGCAGACTACGCAAATGCCCCGCAGTGGAAAATGTTGACCGTAAAGGCTACGTTGCCCGAAGAACTTAAGTGCTTGGATGAGATTGCCCACAATATGTGGTGGGTATGGAATTACAAGGCTCGTGACCTGTTCCGTGAACTAGATGTACAGATTTATCATGACGTGCGTCATAATCCTGTGATGTTGTTGGAACGGCTGACCTATGCACGCAAGGAGGAGATTTTGAAGGACAAGGCCTTGATGAAGCGCATTAAGGAGGTCTATGCGGAATTCCGAAAATATATGGATGTGAAACCCGACGCAAAGCGTCCTTCTGTGGCCTATTTCTGCATGGAGTATGGCATTCACTCTGCTCTGAAGATTTACTCTGGTGGTCTGGGAATGCTGGCTGGTGACTACGTGAAAGAGGCCAGCGACTCTAACGTCGATATGTGTGCCGTCGGATTCTTGTATCGTTTCGGCTATTTCACGCAGAGTCTCTCGATGGATGGTCAGCAGATTGCCAACTACGAGGCTCAGAACTTCGGCAGTCTGCCTATAGAGCGTCAACTTGACAAGGACGGTACTCCGCTGGTCATCGATGTGCCCTATATGAACTATCATGTTTATGCATATGTCTGGCGTGTCAATGTGGGACGTGTAAAACTGTATCTGCTTGACACCGACAACGAGATGAATTCCGATTTCGATAAACCTATTACCCATGCCCTCTATGGCGGTGATTGGGAGAATCGCCTGAAGCAGGAGATCCTGCTTGGTATCGGTGGTATGCTGTTGTTGAAGAAGCTGGGCATCAAGAAAGATATCTACCACTGCAACGAAGGTCACGCTGCCCTCTGCAACCTGCAGCGTCTTTGCGACTATATCGAAGAAGACGGCCTGACGTTTAATCAGGCACTCGAATTGGTTCGTGCCAGCGGTTTGTATACTGTTCATACGCCTGTTCCTGCCGGTCATGACTACTTCGACGAAGGTTTGTTCGGCAAGTACATGGGAGGCTATCCCGCAAAACTGGGTATCACCTGGGATGAGTTCATCGGCATGGGTCGTACGAACCCCGATGACCATGGCGAGAAGTTCTGCATGAGTACCTTCGCTTGCAACACCTGTCAGGAGGTTAATGGTGTGTCGATGCTCCATGGTTGGGTGTCACAGAAGATGTTCGCACCGATATGGAAAGGCTATTTCCCAGAGGAGAACCATGTAGGCTATGTGACTAATGGTGTTCACCTGCCTACCTGGGTGGCTGCAGGGTGGCTGACGAATATTTATGACAAGTATCTTGATCCCGCCTTTATGAATGACCAGTCGAATGAGGAACGGTGGAAGGGTATCTATGACTGTCCTGATGAAGAACTTTGGAAGATGCGCTTGGTCATGAAAAAGAATCTGCTCTTTTATATAGAGAAACAGTTTAATGCAACCTGGCTTAAGAGTCAGAACGATCCGCGGCGCATTACCAAACTGGCGGAGCACTTCAATCCCAACGCACTGATTATCGGTTTCTGCCGCCGCTTTGCCACCTATAAGCGTGCCCATCTCTTATTCACCGATTTGGAGCGTTTGAGCCGTATTGTGAACAATCCTGAGCGTCCTGTGGTGTTCCTCTTCGCTGGCAAAGCCCATCCCGCAGACGGTGCAGGACAGGGGCTTATCAAGCGAATCTTCGAAATCTCACAGCGCGATGAATTCCAGGGTAAGATTATCTTTGTCGAGGACTACGACTTCCTGCTGGCTCGTCGCCTTGTATCGGGTGTAGACATTTGGATGAATACACCGACTCGTCCTTTGGAGGCTTCCGGTACATCTGGCGAGAAGGCTGAGATGAATGGTGTCGTGAACCTTAGTGTAAAGGATGGTTGGTGGCTGGAGGGCTATCGTGAGGGTGCCGGATGGGCTCTCACTGAGAAGCGTACCTATCAGAACCAGGGCTATCAGGACCAGCTTGACGCTGCTACCATTTACGGCCTGTTGGAGAATGAGATCGTACCTCTTTATTATAATAAGGATAAGAAGGGCATCTCGAAGGGCTGGTGCAAGGTTATCAAGAACTCTATTGCCCAGATTGCACCTCATTATACAATGAAGCGTCAGCTCGACGACTACTATTCGAAGTTCTACGAGAAGGAAGCCAAGCGTTTCAAGGAGATTTCAAAGGACAACAACCGCTTGGCCAAGGAAATCGCTCTGTGGAAGGAAACCGTGGCTGAGCGCTGGGACGCCATTACTGTCGTCAGCAGTGAATGGGACTTCCCCGCTACAGGTGCAGAGGCTGGCAGCAAGTACAACTTGAGGTATGTCATTAATGAACAGGGACTCGATGATGCCATTGGTTTGGAGAAGGTGAATGTGCTTGTCGACAAGGATGGTAATGAGCGTGTATTCTCAGTTGAGCCTTTGAAGATGACTGGTCATGAAGGTAACAACTACACTTTTGAGGCAGAGCTGAGTCCAAAGCAGTTCGGTCAGTACAAGAGTGCCGTTCGTATGTATCCTAAGAACAAGAACCTGCCTCACCGTCAGGACTTCTGCTATACAAAGTGGCTGGAACTGCCGGAATGATATGAGCTTGTAAAGGTGAAGAGGTGAGAAAGTAATAGAGTAAATATAGAAACAGACAAAAAGTTTCTGTTCTTAGGAGTTTTACTTCTTTACTTTTTCACCTTTAATCGCCTAGAGTAGTCTTGTAGAGGCTAAGTACGTTGTCCCAACAGCCTAACAGTAAGGGCTGGACGTATTTGGTCTCTGATAGTCCGAATGACGATCGGCTTGAAATGAATATTTATCGTATAGAGACTGCATATTTGCAAGAATGTGGGGACAAATATGCACTTTCTTTGTGTTTAGTTTGGCTTTCTGAATAAAAATGTATACTTTTGCAGCCCGAAAGTTAGTAATAAACCAAATATAATTATGGCAGAACAATTAGAAGTGAAGGAGTTGGATCAGGTGGTGGTCCGCTTTTCTGGTGACTCTGGTGACGGTATGCAGCTCGCTGGAAACATCTTCTCTACGGTAAGTGCCACCGTTGGTAACGGCATTTCCACATTTCCCGACTATCCCGCCGACATTCGTGCCCCGCAAGGATCGCTGACGGGTGTTTCTGGTTTCCAAGTACATATCGGTGCTGGTAAGGTCTACACTCCTGGTGATAAATGCGATGTGTTGGTGGCTATGAATGCAGCTGCGCTGAAGACGCAGTACCGCTATGCCAAACAAGGGGCTACTATCATCATCGATACAGATTCGTTTGGACCTAAGGACTTGGAGAAGGCTCAGTTCAAGACCGATGATTATCTCGGTGAGATGGGTATCGATCCGGATCGTGTCATTCAATGCCCTCTGACGACGATGGTGAAAGACTGTCTGGCTGACACGGGCATGGATATGAAGGCGATGATGAAATGCCGAAATATGTTTGCCCTTGGTCTTGTCTGCTGGCTCTTTGACCGCGACTTGAACCTTGTGTCCAACTTCCTGAAGGAGAAGTTCGCCAAGAAGCCTGCCATCGCTGAGGCTAACATCAAAGTGATTCAGGCAGGTTACAACTATGGACACAACACCCACTCAAGTACTGTCAATGTCTATCGTGTGGAGTCGAAGACAAAGGAACCCGGACGTTATATGGATATAACGGGTAACAAGGCCACGGCATACGGTTTCATCGCCGCAGCCGAGAAGGCAGGTCTGAAACTCTATCTGGGGTCTTATCCTATCACGCCGGCTACCGACGTGCTCCATGAGCTGTCAAAGCACAAGTCGTGTGGTGTCATCACTGTCCAGTGTGAAGACGAAATCAGTGGTTGCGCTTCAGCACTTGGCGCTTCATTCGCCGGCGCCTTGGGTGTCACCTCTACCTCTGGCCCAGGCATCTGCTTGAAGTCGGAGGCCATGAACCTTGCTGTCATCATGGAGCTGCCGCTGGTGGTGCTCGATGTGCAGCGTGGTGGTCCTGCTACGGGCCTTCCCACGAAATCGGAGCAGACAGACCTCCTGCAGGCTCTGTTTGGACGTAATGGTGAGAGTCCGATGCCGGTGATGGCTGCCACTAGCCCTACTGACTGTTTCGATGCTGCCTATCAGGCATGTAAGATGGCTTTGGAGCACATGACGCCCGTTGTGTTGCTCACCGATGCTTTTGTAGCCAATGGCTCAGGTGCTTTCAAACTCCCCAATCTCGCCCTACTTGACCCTATCAACCCTCCCTACGTTCCAGAGGAGCTGAAAGGCAAGTGGACACCGTATATGCGAGCAGAGAATGGAACCCGCTACTGGGCCGTGCCTGGTCGTGAGGGCTTCGCTCATATCCTCGGAGGTTTGGAGAAGGACTCACAGACGGGTGCCATCTCTACGAATCCCGAGAACCATGATCTGATGACGCGTCTGCGCCAGCAGAAGATTGCCAACATTCAGGTGCCCGACCTTGAGGTTGACGGTGATGCTGATGCTGATCTGCTCATTGTCGGCTTTGGCTCTACTTTCGGTCATTTACATTCGGCCATGGATGACCTTCGCGCTAAGGGCTACAAGGTGGCCCAGACGCACTTCAAGTATCTGAACCCGCTGCCGAAGAACACTGCTGCAGTCCTTAATAAATATAATAAGGTGGTAGTGGCTGAACAGAACATGGGTCAGCTTGCTGCCTATTTGCGCATGAAAGTCGACGGTTTTGTTCCCTATCAGTTTAACCAGGTCAAGGGCCAGCCTTTTGTGGTAGAGGAGTTAGTCAACGCATTCGAGGATATTTTAAAGAAGTAAAGAATTATGAGTTATACAGCACAAGATTTTAAGAAAGGACAGCCACGGTGGTGTCCGGGTTGTGGTGACCACTTCTTCCTGGCTTCACTTCATAAAGCTATGGCCGAGATCGGCGTAGCTCCTGAGAACGTTGCAGTCATCTCTGGTATCGGATGTTCCAGCCGTCTACCGCACTATATGGCAACCTATGGTATGAACACCATTCACGGTCGTGCTGCCGCCATCGCCACTGGTGCGAAGGTGGCTAATCCCAACCTCACCGTCTGGCAGGTGTCTGGCGACGGTGATGGTCTGGCTATCGGTGGTAACCACTTC
>Ga0310697_10005232_pt1 | contig 12596 bp, 8 predicted proteins | sample 172DNAGHGlowgp2_FD_203883 | JGI IMG/M metagenome (GOLD analysis project Ga0310697, IMG submission 203883) | Sheep rumen microbial communities from Palmerston North, Manawatu-Wanganui, New Zealand - 1728 DNA GHGlow gp2 (v2) (version 2) | ecosystem: Host-associated > Mammals > Digestive system >... | reverse complement strand
CGCGCGCTGGGCGCTGCGCCGTCGCGCAAACGGTTGTGGCGGTTCGTGGCGGTGATGTAGGCACGCTCAGCCATGCGGTTGAGCTCAACCATCAACTCCAGCATGTAAAGGTAAAGGTCATAGGATTTGGAAAGGCTGAAGGACAACTCTTTTTCGGCCAAGTCCAGTTTGTTGCTGCCATTCTGGTAATAAGCATAAGTCTGTTGGACGACTTTAATGCGAATAAGCGCTCTATTGATCATTTGAAATGAGATAAACTGCGGGTTTATGTTCCTTTTCGTGTGCAAAAGTACTCATTTTCGTTAAAAACACAACCTTCTTTGACAAGTTTTTCATGTTTTTTTGGGCAGTTTGACGAAATATGACTAATTTTGAACCCTGAATTGATGAAAAATCATATTATCGATGAAAGAAACACGTTATGACAGCAAGGAAAAGGACATCCTTTTCTCACGAGCCATCAAGGCCGGAAAGAGACTTTATTATGTTGATGTGAAACAGAGCAGCCGCGGCGACCTGTACCTGGCCCTCACCGAGAGCAAGAGAATCGTCAGCGGCGATCCGGAGATGCCCCAGTTCTCCTACGAGAAGCACAAGCTCTTCGTCTATCCCGAGGACTTCGAGAAGTTCACCGGCGCTCTGGCTGATGCGATGCGCTTCATTTACGAGCAGCAGGGACCGGTAGATCAGCGACCCGAAGAGCCCCGCAACGAGATTCAATTGGACGAAATTGAGTTTTAACGCCCCTTTATGAAAGCATGAAAGGAAAAAGAGAATGGCTTGCAAGAATTTGCAGGCCTTTTTCTTTGCTTTTTGCATAACTTAAACTATCTTTGCACCGCAAATAATCATTATCACACTTTACCATCATGACTATCTTCTTTTTCCGCACGCCGCAAAGCGTTATCGCTACACAGGCAGACCACCAGCTCACGCAAGAAGAAATCGATAAACTGGCCTGGCTCTATGGCGAAGCGACGCCCATCGAAGCCTCAGCACTTGAAGGAACGTTCATAGGACCGCGACGCGAGATGATCACGCCGTGGAGCACCAACGCCGTAGAAATCACACAGAACATGGCCATCCAAGGCATCAGGCGCATCGAGGAATATTTCCCCGTCCAGAGCGCCGAAGCCGAGCACGACCCCATGCTCCAGCGCATCTACAAAGGCCTCAACCAAGACATCTTCACCGTAAACATACAACCCGCGCCCATTCAGCAGATCGACGACCTCGAAGCCTACAACGAACAGGAAGGGCTCGCACTATCGCCCGAGGAGATTGACTACCTGCACGACGTGGAACGACAGCTCGGCCGACAGCTCACCGACAGCGAAGTGTTCGGCTTCGCACAGATCAACAGCGAGCACTGCCGCCACAAGATCTTCGGAGGCTCCTTCGTCATCGACGGCGAAGAGAAGCCCAGCAGCCTCTTCCAGATGATCAAGCGCACGACGCAGGAAAATCCCCACAAGATCATATCGGCATACAAAGATAATGTAGCCTTCGCCGAAGGACCCGTCGTGGAACAGTTCGCGCCCGCCGAACACGCCACCAGCGATTACTTCGTCATCAAGGACATCGAGAGCGTCATCAGCATCAAGGCCGAGACGCATAATTTCCCTACGACTGTGGAGCCCTTCAACGGCGCCTCGACCGGCACCGGCGGAGAGATTCGCGACCGCATGGGCGGCGGCACAGGCTCGTGGCCCATCGCCGGAACGGCCGTCTATATGACCTCCTATCCCGACAGCGACGCCCCGCGCAAATGGCTCTATCAGACGCCTGAGCAGATCCTCATCAAGGCTTCCAACGGCGCCAGCGACTTCGGCAACAAGTTCGGACAGCCGCTCATCACGGGCTCGGTGCTCACCTTCGAGCACCAAGAGAACGGCGAGCAGTACGGCTACGACAAAGTGATCATGCTCGCCGGAGGCGTGGGCTACGGCACGAAGCGCGACTGCCTCAAAGGCACACCCGAGAAGGGCAACAAAATCGTCGTCGTGGGCGGCGACAACTACCGCATCGGACTCGGAGGTGGCTCCGTAAGCTCGGTCGATACAGGCCGCTACAGCAGCGGCATAGAGCTCAACGCCGTGCAGCGCGCCAACCCCGAGATGCAGAAGCGTGCCTACAACCTCGTACGCTCGCTCTGCGAAGAGGACGTCAACCCCGTCGTGTCGATTCACGACCACGGCTCGGCAGGTCACGTCAACTGCCTCAGCGAACTCGTCGAGGAGTGCGGTGGACTCATTGACATGACGAAGCTGCCGATCGGCGACCCGACGCTCTCGTCGAAGGAAATCATTGCCAACGAGAGCCAGGAGCGCATGGGACTGCTCATTCAGGAAGAGCATCTCGAACACGTTCGCAAGATTGCAGAGCGTGAGCGTGCGCCGCTCTACGTCGTCGGCGAAACGACAGGCGACGCTCACTTCGCCTTCGAGCAGGGCGACGGCGTACGACCCTTTGACCTCGACGTCGCACAGATGTTCGGCCATTCGCCCAAGACGGTGATGGTGGACGAAACGGTGGAACGACGCTACGAGGACGTGACGACAGAGATGAAAGATGAAAGATTAGAGATGAAAGATGAGCAGGCACAGCCAGCTTTCATTGCTGATCTTGTTTCCAAAATCTTCAGTTTAGAGGCCGTGGCCTGCAAGGACTGGCTGACCAATAAAGTTGACCGCTCGGTCACAGGTAAGATAGCCCGCCAGCAATGCCAGGGCGAGCTGCAGCTGCCGCTCTCCGACTGCGGCGTCGTAGCCCTCGACTACCGCGGCCGCAAAGGCATAGCCACCGCCCTCGGACACGCTCCGCAGGCAGGGCTTGCCGATCCCGCAGCCGGCTCCGTGCTCTCCGTGGCCGAGAGCCTGACAAATATCGTTTGGGCTCCACTCACCGAAGGACTCGACAGCGTCAGCCTCAGCGCCAATTGGATGTGGCCGTGCCGATCACAGAAAGGCGAGGATGCACGCCTCTATCAGGCCGTAGAAGCCCTCTCCGACTTCTGCTGCGCCCTCGAAATCAATGTGCCGACGGGAAAGGACAGCCTCTCCATGACGCAGAAATACCCCGATGGCACCAAGGTCATCGCGCCGGGAACTGTCATCGTCAGCTCCGGCGGCGAAGTCAGCGATGTGCGCAAAGTCGTCAGCCCTGTGCTGGCCGATGAGCAGAAGAGCGCGCTCTACCACATCGATTTCTCGTTCGACGAGCTGCGCCTTGGGGGCAGCGCCTACGCTCAGGCTCACGGAAAGGTTGGATCCGACGTGCCGACCTGCACCAATCCCGAGTATTTCCGCGACGCGTTCAACGCCGTGCAGGAATGTGTGCAGAAAGGTCTGCTCCTGGCCGGCCATGATATCAGTGCCGGAGGTCTCATCACGACGCTCCTCGAGATGTGCTTCGCCAACACTCGCGGCGGCATGAAAATCAACCTCAACAACTTCGCCACTGATGACATCATCAAGATGCTCTTCGCCGAGAACCCTGGCGTCGTCGTGCAGGTCAGCGCCAAGCACGAAGATGAATTCAAGAAACTGATGGACGAGGCCGGTGTGGGATATATATATATAGGTGTACCCTCTCGCGACCGCTCCATCCGCCTGCGCCGCACAGCCACTGAGGCCGACGGCTCGAAGCAAACCGTGTTCGAAGAGTCGCTCGACATCGACGCCCTGCGCGATATTTGGTATCAGCCATCGCACCGTCTCGACCAGAAGCAGAGCATGAATGGCTGTGCCGACGAGCGCTTCGCCAACTACAAGGAGCAGCCGCTGCAGTGGAAGTTCAACGCCCGCTTCACCGGCAAACTCAGCCAGTACCACCTCGACCCCGACCGCTGGAAGAAAGGTGCCAAAGGCAAGGTGAGAGCCGCCATCATCCGCGAGAAAGGTACAAACGGCGAACGCGAGATGGCCTATTGCCTCTACCTCGCCGGCTTCGAAGTCAAGGACGTCATGATGACCGACCTCATCACGGGTCGCGAGACGTTGGACGACGTCCAGATGATCGTCTTCTGCGGCGGTTTCTCCAACAGCGACGTGCTTGGCTCTGCCAAGGGCTGGGCTGGCGCCTTCCTCTTCAACCCGAAGGCCAAAGCTGCCCTCGACCGCTTCTATGCCCGTCCCGACACGCTCTCGCTCGGCATTTGCAACGGTTGCCAGCTGATGGTTGAACTGAACCTATTAGGGCTGGCCCCCCTGTCGTCCCCCGAGGGGGACACGGATGTAAAGTCCTCTAATAGCAAAACAACAGAAGCCCCCGCGGGGGCCGTAAGGGGGGCCGCTATGCTCCATAACACCTCCCACAAATTTGAGTCGGCCTTCCTCGGCCTGACCATCCCCGAGAACAACAGCGTGCTCTTCAAGTCGCTCTCCGGCAGCAAACTCGGCATCTGGGTCGCTCATGGCGAGGGCAAATTCCATCTGCCTCAGCCCGAAAGCGCATACAACGTAGTGGCCAAATACAACTACGACGCCTATCCCGCCAACCCCAACGGCTCGGACTACGCCGTCGCCGGCCTCTGCTCTGCCGACGGTCGCCATCTCGCGATGATGCCTCACTTGGAGCGAGCCATCTTCCCCTGGCAGTGCGCCTACTATCCCGCAAGCCGCAGCAAGGACGAAGTGACGCCCTGGATCGAAGCCTTCGTCAACGCCCGCATCTGGTGCGAAGCTCACACTGCATGATAAGCCATTAGTCTATAACTTCTTACGCCCATACATTATGAACTCAGCACTTTCTAAAATGTCAGCGGGACACGGGTTTAGTGTCCGTCATTTCTCCATCGCCATTCTCGTTCTCCTCACATTCGGCTTCACCGCCTGTGGCGACAAGGAAGACATTGTGGATCCCGAAAGCCCGACGGTTCCACAAATCAACCCTTCGACTCCCATCGGCTCTGAAGACTATGTTGAGGTGCCGACGGACGGCGCCACAATCGCCAAAGGTGATCTCAACATCAGTTTTGCTGAACAAACATTCGACAAGAAAACAAAAGTGGCTGTGACAAAAGTGGCTAAGGGTGAAATCGTTGGGGAAGACGAAGCGTCTGAGTTCTATCAGCTCGTGATGCCGGCTTCCAACAAGAAGCCGATAACCGTGAGCTTTCAGTGTGATGAGCCGGACGATGACATCTATGTCATTGCCTATACGCCCAGTATCTCCAAACATCTGCTCGATGTCGTTGAATACTGTCCCGTCATCTGTGAGACCACCTACGACGGAGGCAAATACGTCGCCACGCTACCGGCTTCACAGAATGGGGACATCGACGAGGATATCGCCATCTCAGTTGGTCTGGGACACAGGGCCGTATTCAGCAACAGTGCAGGCATCAATAAGTCAAGGGCTACACGCGCCATCGAAGGCGAAAGCGAAGGTAAGATATCCTGGTATTTTGCTACCGACCGCAAATTCGAGACCGACAATACCTCAGCTTTGACAACGACCGTGGACCGCATCAACAGCTACATGCACGATGCGATCAAGAAGATTGACCAATTGGGATTTAAGCTCACCAAACCTGAGCGCAGAATCCCCATCACCCTCTTCAAGAAGACGAAGCAAACAGCGGAACTTTGGGGCGTATTCAAGCAACACTACGCCGACGACACGAAGAGCTGGTTCTCCATACGTGAGGATATGCTCACGGACGTCAACGCCGATCAGAAAGACGTGAAAGCCACTATCTTCCACGAACTCCTCCACTATTTTCAGGCCGACTACGACCAGCGCGTACCCTTCCAGAAATTCAGAGCATGCAACGGTGACGAACTGCTCATGTACGAGGCAGGCGGACAGTGGATTGAGAAATTCGTTTATGGCAAAATGCCCAACATCAATGATAAGATGAAACATTTTGTCAAAGGGCTTAACGACATCAATGGTATCTATGCCAATCTCGAACTGGCCAAAAGTGACATTCTCGGCATATTCGATATCGGCAAGGCGCGCCAGTGCCACGGCTACGGGATGGCTTCACTTTGGGAATACCTGGCCTTTGAACTGGGCGACAAGGCCATCGTAGGGCTTTACGACGAATGGGCCCGCGATGTCTCAGGATGGGGGATAAACAATAAGACTACCTATCAGACAATCAAGGACTTTGCCAAGAACAAGGGCTCCTACCTGTTCTCTGGTGGCTACGAGTCGTTCCTGCTTCAATGTGCAAACGGTAAAATCGCCCCCGATTTCTCAGCCTTCAGCTTTGACTCAGAACAAAAGATGATGATGACATCATCTACATCCATTGATTTTGAAGGTATTAGCTACGCCTACGGTTTCGATGCCAAGGAGATATTCCTCAGATGGACAAGCGCGGAATCACTCAGCGGAAAAGCCCTCGTTATTACGCCCCAGACAAAGGATCTTAAAACCTACGTCTATGCTGACAATAAACTGGTGCGGAATGACCCCTTGACCTACCCCGACTCACTGGTCATTTCGGGTTCGGAGCTTGAGAAAATGCGAAATGATGGGGTTATTGTCTCACATTATTACATGCTCACCACACGCTATGTCGGTTCGGAAAAGCCTGTGAACTACGGCATCAAGGTAGAACTGGTCAACGAATCGTTCTCCGTCGCGCCCACACAACTCGACTTCACGGCCGACGGTGGCACACAGAGCACTTTCATCAATTATGGATCTTACAGCAACTACGGAGCAGAAGTGCGCCCCGAAGGCCACGGGTGGTGCGGAGTGGCAGCACCTGGCGGTCCGTCGGGAGAAATCAAAGTCACCGTGCAGCCAAACAACACCAACAAGCAGCGCGAATGCATCGTGGATTGCTACGTGAAGCCCAATAGCAGTTCCCCTGACTCCGAGAAAGTTAAGATGCCAGTAAAGATTACCCAGGAAGCCGGCAACAGCAACGGCGGAATGTATCATATCGTGGCATATCTGACCGGAAGGATTAGCGCGAATTATACGACTAAGTATCAGAATGGATCTGTGGGTACGGGTACCACTACCTTCGATGTCGATTTTTACGCAGAGACTGACATAGAATACACTGGCGGCACTTTGCAAGTCCAGATATCGGACGACGACTCAACACCCGAGACGTTGTCATTCAGCATCTCGAACCTCACCGGTGACTATACCGGAAGTGTTGCCCATAATATCAAGTACGAAAGAGAAACAGGCATCAGCTTTGCTACAAAGATTGTCAGAGATGCCAACAACTACACCAAGTTGACGATGGAAATCAGCAGTTTACCCGTCGAAGCGGAATCTATTTTTAAAAGCGACTACGACTCCGGTGGAACACTTTGGTTCATTGGCAGCGGGGAGAACGGGTTGCAAAATATAACTTTCAATTACCATTGGGAAGAAGATACGACCGATGGCATGTATGGCCCCGTCAACGGGCACAGGTCGGGAGATGCCACCTATAGTAGTGATTCCAATAACAGGATTGCTCTCAAATTCGGTTTCGGACGCAAATCCGACAGCGCAGCACCCAGCCGTGTGATGCCGCAGAAGTCATTCCCGAAGATGCCTTGGAACGCTGCAGCAACGGAATTCGGCTCCGCGCTGCCGACGCATGCCGAAGCGGCTGTACAATGAAAACGAATACGCCATTATCCATTGTCCATTGTCCATTATCAATTATCAATTGTCCATTGTCAATTATCAATTATCCATTATCCATTATCCATTATCCACTAAATCGTGCTCGCATTATTTAAGACCTTCTTCCACATCGGGCTCTTCACCATTGGTGGCGGCTACGCGATGATACCGCTCATCGAGGCGAAGATCGTCGATGAGAAGCAATGGATCACGCGTGAGGAGCTGCTCGACCTGATGGCTGTGGCGCAGTCCTGTCCCGGCATCTTCGCCGTGAACATCGCCATCTTCATCGGCTACAAGCTGCGTGGCGTGGGCGGAGCGCTGATATCCACGTTGGGATGCATCCTGCCATCGTTCATGATCATCCTCGCCATCGCACTCTTCTTCCGTCAGTTCCAGGACAACCCCTGGGTGGCACGTGCCTTCCGGGGAATCCGTCCCTGCGTCGTTGCCCTCATCGCAGCGCCCACATTCAAGATGGCGAAGACGGCTCAGATCGGCTGGACTAACGTCTGGATTCCCGTCCTCGGTGCCTTCCTCATCTGGATGTTCGGCGTCTCACCCATCTGGGTCATTGCCGCTGCCGGTTTTGGGGGTTATCTGTATGGGAAAATCGTGGCCCCCCTCCCCGCTCCCCCTCAAGTGGGAGAGTCATCACCTGACAAGAAATGACATTCCTTCCTTTATAATCGTTATCTATAATGCATAAAGTTTCACCCTCTCAAATACATTCCACTCTCCCCCTTTAGGGGTAGTGAGTGAAAAAGACGATTGACTAAACGTCAATCGACCACGAACGACCGAAGCAGAACTCCTCTGCTGAGGACGGACACGGGGAGGGGGTCTTTTATTATGATTTATCTTCAACTCTTCTATACCTTCTTTCTCATCGGCCTCTTCGGCTTCGGAGGCGGTTATGCGATGATTTCCATGATCCAGGGCGAGGTCGTGACCAATCACCATTGGATGACGATGGGCGAGTTTACTGATATCGTCGCTGTGTCACAAATGACACCGGGCCCGATTGGTATCAACTCTGCTACCTACGTTGGTTATACCGCGGTCGTCAATGCTGGCGGTGCCCATTGGATGGGCGTTCTCGGTTCAGTCACAGCCACTTTCGCTGTTGTCCTGCCCTCGTTCATCTTAATGTTGCTCATTGCCAAGTTTTTGATGAAGTACAAGCATCACCCCATCGTTGAGCACATCTTCTCCGGCTTACGCCCTGCCGTCGTCGGACTGTTGGCCGCAGCCTGCCTGCTACTGATGACACCGGAGAATTTCTCCACGCCCTCCGAATCGCCGTGGCAGTTCTGGATCAGCATTGCCATCTTCGTCCTGACCCTCGTCGCCTGTCAAGTCTATAAGATCAATCCCATACGTGTGCTCCTCTTCTGCGCACTCGTCGGCATTCTCCTGTTCTAAAGCTGCGATGGACCTTCAGCGCCGAGCTTAAAACGCAAGGCCCCTTCCTCCGCTACGTCGTAGGTGCTCCACCCTACCCTTTCCGCATCTTCCCGTAAGCCTTTTCGTTGCCAAGGCTTTAGGCAGGCATCGAGCACCAGCAGACGAGGAGCATATCTCGTTGCCAACTCGCCTAATAGCGCCCCCTCAAAACCCTTCGTGATCCACAACACATCCACGCCGACCCTTTCCCCGCTGCTGCCTGCGGCTTCACCGCTGCCGTCTATCATCACAGCCTTGAACCCCTTCACGGCCACGGCCGACCGACCTTCCAACACCTCGGGTCTGCGTGTCAATCTCCTCTGCCAAAAGCTCTTGGCAATAAATGCCAACCCAGAATCCGCCTGTTCGGGTTCGGGCATCAGCAACCAGCTCTGTTCCGGCGAGGCGATGAGATGCAAGGCCGGACAACGGCGATTGTGATACACCACCACTTGCGGCTCTGCCTTTCGGCTCCAAAAATCATGAATGAGCGCCCCTGGCCATTGTGCCACCTGCGACATCAGCCACAACTGCGCACCGACAAGCCACGACAGCCCTTTCGTCAGGAAAACGGCACCGCCCATCCACACACAGGACAGCAGCAGGATGCCGAAAAACAGATACAGGATGAGTGTCGTCAGCGGAATCAGCACGATGCTCATCACGACACCGTAAGTCGGCAACTGATGGAAATAATAGGCCACCAACGGCCACGTCAGCAACTGAGCGCACAACGACACGGCAACGATCTTGGCAGGCCAGAGAAGATGATAGCGCTCCAGCCAGAAGATCTGAAAGCGCCAATGCTTGAAAGCCCTCATGTACAAAGGACGATAGACAACCAAGATGCCGGCTACGGCCAGGCACGACAACTGCGCTCCGGCATCGAACAGGAACACGGGACGACACAACAGCATCACTACGATGGTGAGCACGAGATAATGTATAGGCGCACTGCCATGGCGCAGCAAACTGGCCAGGACAAAGAAGGAAGTCATCAAGGCGGCACGAACCAACGACGTCGGCAAACCGGCAACGAAGGCATACAGCCAGATGAGCACAATAATGCTCACGCCCAACGGTTTACGCCATCGTGACATTAACATCCAGCCATTGAGCCACGCCAACAGCAAACCGACCATAATGCCCAGATGCAACCCCGACAGCGCCAACAGATGGCTCGCACCCGCCGCAGCATAAACGTCACGGGTTTCGCGGTCCAGATGCGAACGGTCGCCTAAGGTCATCGCCGCCATGATTGCCAGTGTATCTTCCTCCATGCCAAGCCTCACCATGTGCGTTTCCACCCTTTCACGAAAAGCCAACGCATTCCTTTTGGCAGAAGCCATCCAGGAGGTGGTGTCTTCCTCGCCTTGAATCCAGCGCCACCGCACATAGTCGAACTCATCGGGATTGCCGCGATTTACGGGTGGCCGCTCCATCGCATTCCATGCCTCATGAACCTCTGAGGCATAAACGGCATAACGCATGAAACCCACCGAAGCGAAGAACAACATGACGACACCGGGGAACAGCCAGCTACGGAAGCCGGAACGATCGCGACGGCGCCACAACAACAGGGACATCAGCAGCAACAGGATACAAAAGCCCCACGCAGCCCATTCTAACCACGCGGGGACAATAAATCTCTGATAGAAAAGGACGTCAGCCGTCGCGATGCCAGCCATCAGCGACAGGGCGATCAAGACTACCGGATAAGGCATAACTGCTTCAACGCATGCACTTCGGCCACGGGATCCGGCTTGCCGTAGAGCGCACTACCTGCCACATAAACATCGACGCCGGCAGCTGCCAGTCGCGGTGCCGTCGTACGGTTGACGCCGCCATCGACTTCGATGAGCGCCTTGGAACCGGTGCGCGTAATCAGTTCCCGCAGACGGCGAACCTTGTCCAGACTGTGTTCGATGAACTTCTGAGCGCCGAAGCCCGGATTCACGGTCATCAGCATGACCACATCCACGTCGCAGATGATTTCCTCGAGCGTCGAAACGGGCGTCGAGGGGTTCAGCGTCACGGCAGCGCGCATTCCGGCCTCATGAATCTGCTGGATGGTGCGATGGAGATGCACGCAAGCCTCCTGGTGAACGTTCATAATGGCGGCTCCGAGGTCACGGACCTGCGACACAAACTTTTCGGGCTGCACAATCATCAGATGCACGTCCAGCGGTTTCTGCGTCAGACGGGCTACGTGTTCCAACACGGGGAAGCCGAAAGAAATGTTCGGCACGAACACGCCGTCCATCACATCCAAGTGCAACCAATCGGCTTCCGAACGGTTGAACCACTCCATCTCCGACTGCAGGTTGGCAAAGTTAGCGGCCAACAGGCTCGGGGCGATCAGGCTGTGCTGACCTGCCCCCTGTGTTCTCAGTTCTATCATAGTGGTCTGAACGTCCGTGCGAAAGCGCGGATTTTATGAATCGTGGAAGCTTTGGGACCTATACACCTATTGCCGCGGGAAGCGGTCCTGATGGTTGCGGCAAGTTGTTCGGCAGTGACAATCTTCGTCAGCTGCACTGGAATGAGTAAGGGTTTCTCCATAGGCAGACGCGTTTAGTTGCGTTGTTCTATTTTATTAACGTACACACATCATCGTTTATTGTGCAATGATGCGAGAACAATCTGTTAACGTCAGTTAAATACTTTCATCGCCTTAAGCCATGACCGCAGGATGCATTTTCCACCGTTTCACTTCCCTTTTGCTTAATTATTTCCACTTTTTAAGCATCAGAAAGAAGCAAATTGTTAAAAAAAAGAGCCAAAATGCTTCTTTTTTTGAGATTTTTATTGTCGTTAACAAAAAAAGCGTTAACTTTGCACCGTTTTGTAGGATTCCTGTGCCCAGGAGCCTGCAATTACACCTTATTATATATATAAGGCGGCAACAATTTATATGTAGATTTAAGGTTGACAGGATACAAGAAAAAGCAAAAAAAATAGAGATAACAAGTTCTATGTTTAATTCAAAGAGAGTATTTATGGAAAAAAGACTTTCAATGTTTCTGGCCTCTCTGTTCTTCATGGTAGGAGCAGCAGTGGCTCAGGTTCAAGTGAAGGGTACCATCATCTCTGCAGATGATGGCGAACCTCTGCCCGGTGCCTCAATCAAGGTACTTGGCACCAAGACGGGAACCACGACAGACATGAATGGTGACTTCGTCATCACGGTTCCAGCGAACGACTCCCGTTTGGAGATTTCTCACATCGGTATGCTCCCCCGTGTCGTCAAGGCACGCACCGGCATGCGCATCGCCCTCGACACGGATGAACATTTGCTGGACGACGTCATGGTTGTCGCCTACGGTACGACCAAGCGTTCCACATTCACAGGTTCGGCTGTTGAAGTGAAGAGCGAGGACATCACAAGTCACGTCAGCTCCACGGCTACCAATGCCCTGATCGGTAAGGTGGCCGGCGTCCAGGCCACAGGCGTCAGCGCCGGTCCTGGCAGCGCGCCCACGATCCGCATTCGTGGCTTCGGTTCGATGGAAGCCAGCACGACCCCGCTGTACGTGCTCGACGGTGTGCCCATGGCAGCCGGT
>Ga0310697_10005231_pt1 | contig 12597 bp, 10 predicted proteins | sample 172DNAGHGlowgp2_FD_203883 | JGI IMG/M metagenome (GOLD analysis project Ga0310697, IMG submission 203883) | Sheep rumen microbial communities from Palmerston North, Manawatu-Wanganui, New Zealand - 1728 DNA GHGlow gp2 (v2) (version 2) | ecosystem: Host-associated > Mammals > Digestive system >... | reverse complement strand
GCTGACGTTCAGCACGGCTTCCTGCACTTCCCGGATGAGATTTTCTCAAGGGACAGGCGGCTGCACTATATACCGATCGACGAGACCGCGGCAGAGAGCATTCCCATCGCGGAGAGCCGTGCCTTTCTGCACAGCCTGGGCATCGGCGGAGAGATCATGCATACCCCCAGCCACAGCGAGGACAGCATCTCCGTTCTTCTGGATGACGGAGACTGCATCGTCGGCGATCTGGAACCGTACGCTTACCTGAATGGGTATGAAGAGAATCCCGGGCTGAAAAAAGACTGGGACCAGATCCTGAGCCGTCACCCGCGGCGGATCTTCTACGCCCATGCGAATACGCAGGAGATGTAAGAGAGCGGCAGTCCGGGGACTTCGATACCGGATTCGAATCTGATGCACTTAGCCAAAACAAAAAAACAGCCATCCCAACGGGATGACTGCTTTTCTGGAGCTGCTACCCAGATTCGAACTGGGGACCTCATCCTTACCAAGGATGCGCTCTACCTGCTGAGCTATAGCAGCAAAGTATATGCCCCTTATGAAAGGGGCATATCTGTGGCGACCGAGAAGGGACTTGAACCCTCGACCTCCGGCGTGACAGGCCGGCGTTCTAACCGACTGAACTACCCGGCCACAGCACGGTTATAATAGCACCTGCATCCCATTTTGTCAAGCGTTTTTACAAAAAAATTTTTCTCTTTTTTCCAGTTGCCGTTTCGTTCTCCATTTCGTCGAATTTGGCAGGTTTTTTTGCCCTTTTCCGCCGGTTTTTGTCTTGCAAATACAATTGGGGAATGTTATACTTTTATATTGGAGTGTGTTTTGCCCTCCTGTCGTGTTTTTTCTTTTTGGATGCCTTGCCCCCGGAGGGAGAAAATGGTTTTTAAGAAAGTATTGGGGCGCGTTCTGGCCCTGCTGATTCTGGGCTGCGCGCTTGTTTTCGGCTTGTCCGGCGTCTACCATGAAGGACCATGGATCGCCTCCCCATTGATTGGAAGCGTCAAAATCAGCATCGGCGGCAAAAGCGTGTCTGCCGACGCCGAAACAATCAGAGCTGTGATCAGCAGGCAGGACGTGGCAAAGCTGGATTATTTCACGCGCCTCAAAAGCGCCGATCTGCGCGGCAGCAGTTGTCCCGCAGAAATTGCGCAGTGGGCCGCGCTTCATCCGCAGGTGCAGGTTTTCTACAACGTTACGCTCCCGAACGGAGAGCTGGTGGATAACACCGTGCAGGAGCTGGATCTGAAATGGATGACTCATGAGGATGTGAATGACATGCGCGACACGCTCTCTGTTCTGCATGAGGTTCGTTCTCTGAACTTCGGCGAGATCGGTGATCGGTTCGGCCTCGAGGACCTGCGGCAAATCCGTGTCCTCAAACCGGACGCCGCCTTCCATTTCACCACGGTGATCGACGGCAGGGTCTTCGACAGTGAGGCCGAAAGCCTGGACCTGCGTGATGTAAGACATGAGGATGTGCAGGCTCTTGCGGTCGTCCTCTCCTGTATGAGCAGGCTCACAACGGTGGAGTTCGGCAGCGAAGAAGCCGATGCTGTTCCCTGGGCTGATATCGCCCAGTTGAAATCGGCACGGCCTGATGTGCGCTTCCGGTACAGCTTCACCCTGTACGGACAGCAGCTAGATCTGGACGCCGAGAGGCTGGACTTCCGCGGTCTTCCCATTCGGGACAACGCCAGCGCCCTGTCTTCTGTCCTCCCCTGCATGAACCGCTGCGCCTATGTGGATATGGACAACACCGGCATCCCCGATTCCACGCTTGCGGAGCTGCGCAGCCGATTTCCGCAGACGAAGATCGTATGGCGCGTGTGGTTCGGTGAAAACTACAGCGTGCGCACCGATGTGGAGCGTATTTACGCCTCCAGGCCGTCGGTGGGCGGCATGATCAGGGATGCCTCCATGCTGAAATACTGCACGGATGTAAAATACCTCGACCTTGGGAATAACAACGGTCTGACGGATCTTTCCTTTGCCGCGTCCATGCCGAAGCTTGAGGTGCTTATTGTCGGCGAGACCGGCATCACGGATATCAGCCCCCTGCGAAGCTGCCCGAAGCTTGAGTACCTGGATCTCAACTCCACCAATGTTGCGGATCTCAGCCCGCTGGAAAACCTGACGGGACTGCACCATCTCAATATCGCAGCCTGCCCCCGGATCAAGGATATTACCCCGCTTTACGGTCTCACGGAGCTGGAGCGTCTTTGGATCGGTCAGAACACCCCGGTGCCTGAGGAGCAGGCCACGCGCATGAAGGAGCTTGCGCCCGCGTGCAAGGTCAACACCACAACGGATGATCCCAACGGCGACGCCTGGCGCTTTACCGCCTATGATCCCGTAGAGTCGACATACTCCTGGGTACCGCGCTATGCGCTGCTGCGCCAGCAGTTAGGATATGAATACCAGGAATACAGCTTCTATTGGCTGGATCCCTATTGTGACAAAGTGGTCCCCGACGAATACAGGGGGATGTTTGGAAAAGAGGTCTACGAAGAATGATGCTTAAGAAAAACCGCGTGGTCCTTCTGCTGGTGTGCGCGCTGCTGATTCTCGCGCTCACGGGCTGCGGCATGAAGAAGGCAGCCCCGGCGCCCACCGCGGTGCCTGTCCCTTCCCCTGTGGTCACGCTGGAGCCGACACCGGTGCCCACGCCGGTACCCACGCCCACGCCGGAGCCGGAGATCCGTATCCTGGGAACGGTTTATGCCCCGGATTCCGCCGTTGTGAACCTGCGCGGTCTGCGGGATGCCGACGCGGCGGAGACCGCGCAGATGCTCAGACGCCTGCCGAACGTGCAGCAGATCAGCATCGGCAGTGAGCTTGAGACACCCCTGAGCTGGGACAGCATAAAGCTGCTGCACGATGCGGCCCCCCGGGCCGTGATCGACTACGCCTTCACGATTTTTGAACGCCCCTTCAACCTCAGCGATGAGGTGATGGATCTCAAATATATTCCCATGGAGGACGAGGGCGCGCTGGTCGGCAAGGTCGCCGCGTGCATGACGCGGCTGCGCACCTTGGATATGGACAGCTGCCGCGTGCCGAACGAGGCCATGGCGCGGCTGCGTGACAGTCTCCCCAATACGGAGGTCATCTGGCGCATCAACTTCGCCCAGGGCTATACCGCGCGCACAAATGTGGAGAGCATCCTTGCTTCCATGCCCGGCCAGGCGGGAGAGCTGGTGCACAACAACGTGCAGAACCTGAAATACTGCACCAAGCTCAAATACCTGGACCTTGGCCATAACAACTATCTGGATACCATAGAATTTGTCCGCTATATGCCGGATCTTGAGGTTCTCATTGTGGGCATGAGCTTTGTGGAGGACTTCTCCCCTATCGCGTCCTGTCCGAAGCTGGAATACATGGAGGCCATGAACACCCGCCTGCACGATCTGACGCCCTTCGAGAACCTGCACAATCTGCGGCACCTGAACATCTGCTACAACTTTGCGATTACGGACATCACCCCGCTCTACGGGCTGGATCTGGAGCGGCTCTGGATCGGTCAGCACTGCCCTGTTCCGCCGGAGCAGATCGAGAAATTCCGCGAGCTGCACCCCGACTGCGTTGTCAACGACACCACGCCCGACCCCACGGAGGAGTACTGGCGCTTTGCCGAAACCGGCGACGAGATGGGCAACCCCCGCTACCAGCCGCGCTATGCGCTGCTGCGCCAGCAGTTAGGATATGACTCGGAGGCGTTCGCCTACTATTGGACAGACCCGCTCTACGATTATTCCTGTCCGCGCGAGGTCGTCCCCGATCCTGATGTCATCGACTTCTATGATCTTTTTGCCGTATACAGATAAGGCGGCCTCACGACCGCAAGGAGATTGATTCATGTCAAAAAAGAAAATACAGACCGGGCTTTGCGCCGTCCTGTGCTGCATGACGCTCTGCGCCTGCGGCAGATCCGCCGGCGGCGCGGAGCCGGTCACAACGGCGCCCCCCGCCACCAAGGGTCCCCAGGTGGTCTTCTCCGCGGGCAGCGTCGATGCCGACGCAACCGAGCTTCGCCTGCCCCTTGTCGCGGGCGAAACGGCGCTGCTGGACTCGCTGCCGGGGCTCAGCGCCGCCGATTTCAGCGGCAGCAGCAATGAAGAGGAGATCGCCGCCTGGGCGCTGGCCCACCCGGAGATCGAGAGCTACTACACCATTACGTTGCCGGACGGAACCCAGCTCGACTCCGGCACGCGCAGCTTTGATATGAGCAGCCTGTCCCCCGCCGAGTGCGAGGCTTATGCCGCAAAGCTTGCCCTACTGCCCCAGCTCAGGAGCGTGAAGCTGGGCCGTGAGGGCGGCGCGCACGATTGGGAGAGCCTGACGCGCCTGCGCGCGCTGCTGCCGAGGACCGCTTTCAAATACATCTTTACGCTTTATGGGAAGGAATGTGACCTCTCCTCCTCTTCCCTGAATTTCAGCCATGTGAGCGTCACCGACAACGGCGACGCGCTGCGCAGGGTCATTCCCCTCATGCCGGAGCTGAACTATGTGGACATGGACAGCTGCGGTGTCGGCAACCGGGAGATGGAAAAGCTGCGCGCGGAGTTTCCGGATATCAAATTTGTCTGGCGCGTCTGGTTCGGCGAGAGTTACAGCGTGCGCACCGACGTGCAGCGCATTCTCGCCTCCAAGGCGTCGGTCGGCGGCATGCTCTACCCCTCGGATGTGGAAGCGCTGTCCTGCTGCCATGATGTGGTATTCCTCGATCTGGGGCACAATAAACAGCTTACCGACATTTCCTTTGTCGCGTCCATGCCCAAGCTTGAGGTTGCGATCCTCAGCATGTGCGACTGGGCAGACGCAGCGCCCCTTGCAAGCTGCCCGGAGCTTGAATACCTGGAGATGTTCTCCACCCAATGCACCGACCTCAGGCCGCTGTCAGGCCTTACCAATCTCAAGCACCTGAATATTGCCGGGATCGTGGCGCTGGAGGATATAAGCCCCCTGTACGAGCTCACCCAGCTTGAGCGCCTGTACCTCGGCAGCATGAACCGCGTGCCCTGGGAACAGTGCGAGGAGTTTGAAAAGCGCGTCCCCAACTGCGAGTTCGACACCTCTGTCTATGACGATCCCACCGGCGGGCACTGGCGCTGGGACGCGGACGGCAACCTGGTGGACCGCTATTACCTGCTTCGCATGCAGTTCGGCTATTATGAAGACGATATCTATTCCTTCAAGTGGAACGATAAGTTATACGAACCTGAAAACAAAGGAGAAGCTTATGAAACGGCGTAGTTTTTTGATTCTGATCCCGCTGCTTGCACTGTGCCTTCTGCTCACGGGCTGCAGCACCAAGTCCGCCGCCCCGGGCACCGTGATTGAGGCGGCGGCGCCTGAACAGACACCGACCCCCGTTCATTTCACCGATGGCGATGTGGCGCCCAACGCCGAGCAGCTGAGCATGCGTCTGCGCTCCGGCGAGACGGCGCTGCTCGACAGCCTGACGGCGCTGAAGAGCGTCGATCTCAGCGGCAGCGAAAACGAAGAAGAGATCGCCGCCTGGGTCAAGGCCCATCCGGGGATCGCGGCGCGCTACACCGTGACGCTCCCGAACGGCACTGTCCTTGACAGCAGCACGCAGAGCGTCGATCTCAGCAGCATGACCGCCGCCGAGTGCGAGCAGAGCGCGCGCAAGCTTGCGCTGCTGCCGGCCCTTAACCATGTTACCCTGGGCAGCGAGGGCAGAAACCTCGGCTGGAACGATATCGCCCGCCTGCGCGAGCTTCTGCCCACCCCCGTCTTCGATTACGCCTTCAAGCTCTACGGCACGGACTGCAATCTGTCCAATACCACCATCAGCCTGTATAAGGTTTCCGTCACGGATAAGGGCGCGCTTATTGACGAGGTCATGCGTTATATGCCCCAGCTTACCTATGTGGATATGGACAGCTGCGGCGTTGACCCCAAGCGCCTTGAGGAAATCAACCTCAACCATCCCAATGTCAAGGTTGTGTTCCGCGTCTACTTCGGCGACAACTACACCGCCCGCACCGATACCGAGCGCATCCTGGCCTCCATGGCCTCCAAGGGCGGCATGCTGAATAACGACAACGTCTCCGGCCTCTACTACTGCCACGATGTCAAGTATCTCGACCTCGGCCACAACACCCTGCTGTCGAACATCGGCTTTGTCGCCCAGATGCCGAAGCTGGAGGTTGCGATCCTCTCCATGTGCAACATCCGGGACGCCTCGCCCCTGGCGAGCTGCTCCCAGCTTGAGTATCTGGAGATGTCCAACACCTACTGCGACGATATGCGTCCCTTCTCGGGCCTTACCAATCTGCGCCACCTGAACGTGGCGGGCATCGGCTACGATTTCTACGGCGACGGCACGCGCCCCTCCCTGAAGGACATCACCCCGCTTTATTCGCTGACCGGGCTGGAGCGCCTCTGGATCGGCGGCTATAACCCCGTCCCGCGTGCGCAGATAGAAGAGATGCAGCGGCGCGCGCCCCAGTGTGAGATCGACACCTCGGTCTACGAGGATCCCGTGGGCGGCCGCTGGCGCTACCTCGCCCTGGCGGATTATGAGAACACGTATGTGGACACGCTCCACCCGCGCTATATCAAGCTGCGTGAGCAGTTCGGCGACTATGACCAGAGCGTCTTCAACTTCACCTGGAACGACCCGCTCTACGACGAGCACTACCGCTATGTGGCGGCGACGCCCACACCGACCCCGACACCCGCTGCCGCCGTGGTCACGGCAACGCCCGTGCCCGCTGCTACCCCCGCGCCCACCTATGTCCAGCCGCAGCCCAGCTATCAGGAGCCTGTCTATTATCCCCCGCAGGAGTATACCGAGGAGCCTTATTATGAGGAGCCCGCTGCGGAGGAACCGACACCGTATGTACCGGAGGGCCCCGCCGGGGATCTGGTCTTCAACATTCCCGGCATGAGCTTCCAGCAGGATCCCGTCGCACCGGAACCGCAGGCCGAACAGCCCGCCGTACAGGAGCAGCCTGCCGCACAGGAGCCGCAGGCCGAGCAGCCCGCTTTCCAGGAGCAGCCGCCCACCGATTCCATTGAGGGCGACATCATGGTCATGTGAGAAAAGGAGCACATCCATTATGAGAGACTATCAGGCTGAATTTGACAGGCGCGTGGAATATATCCGCGCAAAGCTCCGGGAAGCCCATGCCGGCGGCATCGTCTTCGGCAATTCCGGCGGCAAGGACAGCGCCCTTGTGGGCATACTCTGCAAGGCTGCCTGCGACAACACCCTCGGTGTGATCATGCCCTGTGCCTCGCGGGTCAACTACGGGCAGGACAAGGACGACGGCAACGCCCTCGCCGAGAAGTTCCACATCGAGACGCGCACCGTCGATCTCACCGCCGTTAGAGAAACCGAGCTCAAGGCCCTCGAGGGCGTGGCCGCGCTCAACGACATGGCCCTGACCAACATCGCGCCCCGGCTACGCATGACGACGCTCTATACCATCGCCGCGGCGGAAAACCGTCTGGTCGCCGGTACCGGCAACCGCAGCGAGATCTATATGGGCTACTTCACCAAATGGGGCGACGGGGCCAGCGACTTTAACCCCATCGCCGATCTTACCGCCAGCGAGGTTTTTGAGTTCCTGCGTTTCCTGAACGCCCCCGCCTCCATCGTGGAAAAGGCTCCCTCCGCCGGGCTCTATGAGGGTCAGACGGACGAACAGGAGATGGGCGTCACCTACCGCGCCATCGACGGCTTTTTGATGGGTGAGGCGATCGACGAGAAGGACAAGGCTGTCATTGACCGCTACCACAGCCGCAGCGAACACAAGCGCCGCCCCATCAGCACCTTTGAAAACCCGTAAATGACTGAACGCCGCCCGGCCGGGCGGCGTTTTCTTATACTATCCCCTGTTTCCGATCTCTTCAATAAAATCCGCGGCGCCCTTGGGGCCGGGACAGGCGAGGAAATCCTCCCGCATGCGCCAGGCGCTGACGCGAAGCCGCTCGTCCGTGAGCGCACAGTTGATCGCCGTGCGAAGTCTCTCCGGGGATGCCGCCGCCTTCTCTGTCAGCAGCCTCCCGGCGCCCATCTCCTCCACGCGCCGCGCCACGGCCCGCTGCTCCCCGGTCAGGGGGAACAGCAGCTCGGGCACGCCCATATACAGACCCTCCGACGCGCTGTTCATGCCACAGTGGGTGATGAAGAGCGAGGCGCGGGCCAGGGTCTCCATCTGGTTTACATAATTCTCGGCCGTCGCATTCTCCGGAAGCGCGCCGAGGCTTGCGCGGTCAAAGGCTCTGCCGCAGGAGATCAGCAGCTCCACATTCTCCCCGCGCACTGCCTCGATACAGTGCCGGTAGAAATCCGGGCGGTCGTTGATGACCGTGCCGAGGGAGACATAGACCAGGGGTCTCCCCTGCTTCCGCGCCGGGATCATGGGCTTGACGGACGGGCCGACAAAGCGGTAGTGCGTTTTGTCAAAGCTCTCCGCGCAGGGCTGAAAGCGTTCGGAGGTATAGACAATCGTGTCCGTGTCGTTCTTGTTCTGCACAATATCCAGCGGGCTTTTCACCGTGTAGCCGAGGGGCCGCAGCGTCTGCATCGCCCGGCTTACCCTGGGCATGCCCAGCAGAATGTCCGCCGTCTCCCGAAGGCTGGACTGCATGTATTTTGCCGATTCGCGGTTGAAGGCAAAGGTTGTGGTCGAGCAGACCATCGGCAGGCCGTGCTTTGCCGCCGTGAGCTTTCCCCAGAAGCAGGCGGAGTCCGACACGATCAAATCAGGCCGAAAGCCCGCGATCTCCCCTGTCAGCATGCCGTCCATCTGCGCCGTGATTTCAAAGGCGCGCACGCTCATCTCCGTTGTCGATACCTTTCGCATGCGCCTCTCGCTCTCCCGGTCAAGCGGGGTAAGGAAGGCATCGCAGGAGACAAAACAGGCTCCCGTGTCCTCGATTTTCTCCCGGAACTCCTCAAAGGAATAGTAGCGTATTTCATGTCCGCGCTTTTTAAGCTCCCGCACGACCTCCAGCGTCGGGTTGGTGTGGCCGTGGGCCGGGATGCAGAACCACATGATCCTCATTTCTGTTCGCCTCCGAAAATCTGCCGGAACAGCTCGTCAAAGCTCTTTACCGGCGGGATGGCAATGCCCTGCTCCACGTCGCCCAGCAGGATCAGATTGTCCCCGGGGCTGATGCCGAACAGCTCCCGCGCCTCCTTGGGGATCACGATCTGTCCCTTCGTGCCCACCGTTACAGTCCAGGCGTATTTTCCTTCCGTTCCCTTCATATCCTGTCTCCTTTGCGTTTTGTCATACAAATCATACTATTCATACTTTCATATGTCAAGGGTCACATATGGCCTCGGTAATTTTTTACAAACTTCGGGCGGCAAAACTGTGGAATTTCTATATATACCGATTTGAAAAAACTTGTTGCGCGCGCCGGATTGCTGTATAATAACCGCATCAAAAAAGAATAAAAAGCAGAAGGAGAATGCACTATGGAACAAGCAAAACGTCCCGAGAGCATGGCGCGCATCAACACGCCCGAACTCGCCCAGGCTTTTATTGACGAGCAGATCGCGGCTCTCAAGGCCCAGATCGGCGACAAAAAGGTTCTGCTGGCGCTGTCCGGCGGTGTGGATTCCTCCGTCGTCGCGGCTCTGCTTATCCGCGCCATCGGCAAGCAGCTTGTCTGCGTCCACGTCAACCACGGTCTCCTGCGCAAGGGTGAGCCCGAGCAGGTCATTGAGGTTTTCCGCAACCAGATGGACGCGAACCTCATCTATGTCGACGCGGTGGACCGCTTCCTCGATCAGCTGGCCGGCGTGGCCGATCCCGAGACCAAGCGCAAGATCATCGGCAAGGTCTTCATTGATGTCTTTGCCGAGGAAGCCCAGAAGCTCGACGGCATCAGCTTCCTCGCCCAGGGCACGATCTATCCCGACATTCTGGAGTCCGGCCCTGTCAAGTCCCACCACAACGTCGGCGGTCTGCCCCCCGAGCTGAACTTTGAGCTGGTGGAGCCGGTCAAGTTCTTGTACAAGGACGAGGTGCGCGTGGTCGGCAAGGCGCTCGGCCTGCCCGATTCCATGGTGTACCGTCAGCCCTTCCCCGGCCCCGGCCTGGGCGTGCGCTGTGTCGGTGCCATCACCCGTGACCGCCTTGAGGCTGTGCGCGAGTCCGACGCTATCCTCCGTGAGGAGTTCAAGCTCAACGGTCTGGAGGGCAAGGTGTGGCAGTACTTCACCATCGTCCCCGACTTCAAGTCCACCGGCATCACCGACGGCCTGCGCACCTATGACTGGCCCGTCGTGATCCGTGCCGTCAACACCGTGGACGCCGTCACCGCCGAGGTGGCTGAGCTGGACTTCAAGCTCATGGCCCACATTGTCGACCGCATCACCCACGAGGTCAAGGGTGTCAACCGCGTCCTCTGGGATCTCACCCCCAAGCCCACCGGAACAATCGAGTGGGAATGATTGCAAAAACGTCGGAAACCCGCATAAACACTTGGCTTTTGAAAGGAAAAACCGGCGTTTGGCAACGTTCTGGCAACATCTGAAATAACTCCATCGAATAACGAAAAGAGCTATCTGATTTTGAAAGTCAGGTAGCTCTTTTCGTTATTCGATTAATAAAGAGAAATCGAGAGGTGATCTCCATGCCGCATGAAAAACATTCACATCATTCATTTCGGAGTTTTTCCTGAAATGATTTAACCAGAGCATCACTCAACTCTTGCGAGGGGACATGCGCCCATATTTCCGCAGCATCGTACTGCGGATAATTATAACGCCATTTATCGTAGTCATCCTTTGTGATCTCCCCAGCCCGGTATTTTTCGGCAAGAAGAGCCCACGGCCGGATCATCTCCAAGATGTTGGCAGCATCTTTTCCCTTCCGCGGGTCAATACGGAAGGCAACTTCTCCATCTTTGTTGTCAACTGTCAAGCCATAGAGATCCTCAAGAGCAAACAGTGTATGAATCACTCCGAGATAGCTGTCAATATTGGGGACCTCCAAAGCCAGGGGCGACACTCCCAACGCATTTGCGAGGGCCTCAGTCAAATCCGCTTTAGGGGTTCGTGTTCCTGCCTCATATTGAGCCATACGAATGTCGGCGGTTTTCTCTGGTAAGCCGACTACTGTACCAAGGTATTTTTGCGTCATCCCGCGCAGATTGCGTATAAAACGAATTCTTTCACTAATTGCCATAAAAACCACCTTCAAAAGTGAACTTATGTTCGAATTATAGCATATTAGTTTATGTAAGTCAATAAGAGCAAAAACAAAATTTTTGTAAACCCCTTGACACGATTTTGCTCGTTTAGTATAATACGAAACAGCTATAGCAATATCGTTTAGCTACTACAATTAAATGACCGTCCATGTTGCTATAAACCGCAACGATCTCAAAAGAGGAAGCGCCCGTATGGGACGACACAGCGCCGCGCAGGGTTGCCTGTCAGGAATCAACATGGAAGTAACGGCAAAGATCATCGCCAGCATTCCAACTATTTGATAACTGGTCTCACAATTCATAGGAAAGGAGGGATCTGATGACAAGCAATAATTTTCTGCGGGTGGACGATGTGGCTATGGAGCTTGGAGTCTCTACTTCATATGCCTATAGAATCATTCGAAAGTTGAATGCAGAGCTCGAAAAGAAAGGCATTATCACCATTGCGGGCAGGGTAAACAGGCAGTATTTTACAGAGCGGCTTTGCTACGGAGCAGCCGAAATCGAAGCAGCGGAAAGGAGATAAATAATTGGCTGTTTATAGAGACGGAAATACTTGGCGTGCCGTATATCGTTATACGGATTGGCAAGGAAAAAAGAAGCAAACACAAAAACGCGGTTTCTTGACAAAACGGGAAGCTCAGGCGTGGGAACGGGAGCAGCTTAGCATGGCAAAGGCTGATCTGGATATGACTTTCAGCAGCTTTGTAGAGCTTTATTCCAAAGATATGAAAAGCCGGATCAAGGAAAACACCTGGCATACCAAGGAGCATATCCTGCGAACAAAAGTTCTACCGTATTTTGGGAGCAGGAAGATCAACGAGATTCAGCCAAAAGACGTGATTGCCTGGCAGAACGAGATGATCAACACCAGGGACGAGAACGGAAAAGCATATTCTCCTGTTTATCTGAAGACGCTCCACAATCAGCTGAGTGCTGTTTTCAATCACGCTGTGAAATATTATGGGCTTCACGAGAATCCAGCTTCAAAGGTCAAGAACATGGGCAAATCCAGAAATCGGGAAATGCTGTTCTGGACGCAGGATGAATACACTAAGTTCGCCAATGAAATGATGGACAAGCCTCGTTCTTACTATGCCTTTGAAATGCTTTACTGGTGCGGCATCCGGGAAGGCGAGCTGTTGGCACTTACACCGGAGGATTTTGACTTTGATAAAGGAACCGTTACGATCAACAAATCATATCAACAGCTGGATGGCCGTGATATCATCACCGACCCGAAAACACTGAAAAGCAACCGGATTGTGCAGATGCCGGATTTCCTGATAGAGGAGATGAAGGACTATATCCAACGCCTTTACAAGATTGGTCCGAAAGATCGCATCTTTGAGATCACCAAAAGCTATCTGTACCGCGAGATGGATCGGG
>Ga0310697_10005230_pt1 | contig 12603 bp, 11 predicted proteins | sample 172DNAGHGlowgp2_FD_203883 | JGI IMG/M metagenome (GOLD analysis project Ga0310697, IMG submission 203883) | Sheep rumen microbial communities from Palmerston North, Manawatu-Wanganui, New Zealand - 1728 DNA GHGlow gp2 (v2) (version 2) | ecosystem: Host-associated > Mammals > Digestive system >... | reverse complement strand
CCTCATCGAGAAGGTGGAGAAGGAGGACCTGTTCACGAATCCGGCCCTGTTCATCAGTTCCTACAAGGGCTACATGGACAAACTCAAGGTCAACGGCTCCTCGCAGAACTCCCTGGACGTCACCCTGCTGCTGGACGACGACACCGCCGCCCGCTTCGTCCTGAAGAACATCGTCTTCCTGGACAAGCAAGGAAAAAGCGACTTCCCGCTGGACGAGAAATCGCTTCCCAAAAGTTATGTCGTCACCGATTTAAGGTAATCAGATTTTTATCTTACACAACGTACGGAAAGGGCCAGCGAGCCCTTTTCGCCGTATGTGGACCTGACCTCGTTATCTTCCACGAAGATGTAGAAGTAGCGGGCCTGGGTGCTCTTGGCGGGATCCTCGGTCGAGGTCCAGAAGGCGGCGTAGTCGTAGATGCGCTTGTAGGCGGGAGTGGTCAGACTCGGGAGTGCGTAGCCGGCGGGGATGACGGCGAGATTCGTCGTATTGGTGCGCGGAGCGTTGGGCCAGTATTCCCACATGCGCTTGCTGTTCAGGTAGGCGTCCGCCAGGAGCGGAGCGGCTTCGCTGCCCAGGGCGGCCCATTCTTCCGCGGTGGGGAGCCGCCAGCCCTCGGGGCAGGCCTTCATGGCCTCTTCCCAGGTGTAGAATCGTCCGATGGGGTAGGAGGTGACGTCGGCATTCTCGTAGGCCAGGCCGGAACCCGTGTAGGCCAGGTTGTTGCGGAACCAGTCCAAGTCCCCGATCCGGGTGTAGAAGTAGTCGTTTTCGCCGGCCTTGTCACGGGTGTCGGTGATGTGGTTGTCCGCGGCGTCGATGCCGGTGCCGGTGAGCGTCTTGCCCAGGGTAGGATCGATCACGATGATGGTGTGGGACACGGAAGTGGCGTAGTAGTTGTCGTCCGGGTCGGAGGCCTGGCAGGTGATCGTGAAGTTGCCCACTTCCTCGAGTTTCACGGTGAAGACCTCCGCTTCCTGGAAAGCGGCGGTGCCGATACGCCACTTGTAGGTGGGTTTGTCCACGCCGTCGCCCTCGGTCGTGTACACGCCGTAGGCCTTCAGGTCGAAGGAGTCGCCGGGGCGGGCGAAGGTGGGAAGGTCGAAACTGACCCCGTACAGGTAGGGCTTGGTCGTGGTCTCCTCCTCCTTCTTCTTGCAGGAGAACAGCGAGAAGGCGGCGAGGACGAGGCCGATATAGGGCAAAAGGCGTCTTGTCATATGATTCTTTCCTTATACAATCTGCAAATATCGTGATTTTATCTTAATTTTGTGCAACTATCTTGCCGTAACCGTCCGTAAGATGAAAAAATTGACCCTCGTCTTTCTCGTGCTCCTGCTCGCCGCGGCCTGCGGGGAACGGGACCGTTACATCCAGATCTCCGGCCATGCGCAGGGCGGCGTCTATACCGTGAAAGTGAACCTCAAGGGGGTCCATGTGGCCCCGGAAACGGTCCGGGACTCGGTGGAGGCAATCCTGGAGCGGATCGACACGACCCTGTCCGGCTACAACAAGGGGTCGCTGCTGTCCCGGTTCAATGCCGGGGAGACCATCCGCCCGAACGGGCTCTTCTTGGAGATGTACCGGACTTCCTATCAGTGGTTTACGCGTTCCGGCGGCGTGCTGGATTTTGCGGCTGGCCCGCTCTATGACGCCTGGGGCTTCGGATTCAAGTCCGGGGAAATGCCGTCCGACAAGGACGTTGCCGCAATCCGGGAATCCTGCGGAATGGACCTTCTGAAGCCGGAGATGACCCCGGGACCGGACGGGACGCTGTCGGTGAGGGACCTGCGTCTGGACGGGACGGATTCGCCAGTGGTGCTCAACTACAACGCCATTGCGCAGGGCTACAGTTGTGACCTGGTGGCGAAGTACCTGTATTCCATCGGCGCAAAGGACATGCTCGTGGACATCGGCGAAATCTGGTGCGACGGACTCAATCCTTCCCGGCAGGGCTGGAGTGTGGGCGTGGACCGTCCTTATGACCGTCCGGACGACGGGACGGACCGGCCGGGGGCGCAACTGGACGGCATCTGGTCTTCGGACGGCACCGGTTGCGGAATCGTCACCTCCGGAAATTACCGCAAGTATTATGTCCGGGACGGGCGCAAGTATGCCCATACCATCGACCCGCGCACAGGTTATCCCGTCCAGCATAATCTCCTGAGCGCCACGCTGGTAAGTCCTTCCGGCGGGGCCGATGCCGACGCCCTCGCGACCTGGTGCATGGTTATCGGCCTGGAAGCGGCGCAGGAACTTGTCCTCTCCCTGGACGGAGTGGAGGGCTATCTGATTTCCTCCACGGACGACGGCGGGATGACCGAATGGGCCTCGCCGGGATTCACATTGAAGCAATAATTCCCAGGATCCAAAGCAGGCCGGAGCATAGTGCATCCGTGGCCTGGACGAGAAAGCCGGGACACAGGCCGATGCCCCGGAGGGCGATCGTCGCCACCGCCGTCCCCATCAGGAGCGACGTAAGCGGCATGGCGAGGAGGTTCGTCAGCAGGAAGTAGGTCGGGAAGGTCCGGAAGCGGTACCAGGCCAGGGGACCGGTGAAGGCCTGGCACGAAATCGAGAGGGCGGCGGCCTGCCAGACCTTCCGCATCGGGTCGATCCGGGGTCCTTGGGGATACCATCCTTCCATGTGCGGATACAGGAGGAAAATGCCGGCCATAGCCAGATACGAGAGTTGGAACCCCACGGACGTGATGACGGTGGGGGTGAGGATGAGTTGGATGAGAAGGGCCGACGACAGGGTGCGCAGCGGCTTTCGCGGCCGGCCCGTGAGCCGTGCAGTCTCGTTCAGGAAGATGAAAAGGAAGGCCCGGACGATGGAAGGGGAGGCCCCGGTCATGATTGTGAAAAAGCCGGCTGCTGCGATGGTGAGGACATAGCGGAAGCGCCTTGCTTTCAGACTGTTGCCGAGCGGCCAGAGTAGACGGGAAAGGAGGAGGTACAGGATGCCCATGTGAAGGCCCGACAGGGCCAGCAGGTGCGAGGCGCCGCTTTCCCGGAATACCTGGACCGTCTCGCGGCTGAGCCCGCTCCGGTCGCCCGTGAGGAACGCCTTGAGCAGCGGAGCCGTAGTCCCGCTCGGAAATGGGATCCTGTCGATGAAGGCGCGCAGCCGCTCCGCCGGTCCAGCCGCCCATCTCTCCAGGAAGGTGCTTTCGCTGCCACCGGGGAAAGACGCGGTGAGGAAACAGACGGTCCCGCACAGGAGGAAGACCGGGAAAAGCAGTCCGGTCTTTTCCGTCTTCAGGACGGCGGCAATGAGGGAGGCAAGCAGGAGGAAGAGCCCTCCGGAGAGAAGATACTGGTCCACGGGCAGGCGTACCAGCAGGGCCCCGGCCGCGATTCCGGCCGTGAAATGGATTGCCAGCGCCCCTATGTTCTCCCGCTCCGCCATTTCCTTCAGATTCGTATGCGAAAATAGGGATTATTTTGCTAACTTTGCACGGTTTGACCGATAATAATTAATATTTGACCGATATGATTATCCTTGTCATCAATTGTGGAAGTTCTTCCATCAAGTACCAGCTGCTGGACATGAAGAGCGACGACGTGTTCGACGTCATCGCGAAGGGTATTGCCGAGAAGATCGGCCTCCCTGCCGGCATCCTCCAATACGCTCCGTCCGGTAAGGACAAAATCGTGAAGGACCTCCCGATTGCGGACCACAAAGTGGGCATGCAACTCATCCTGGAAGCCCTGACGGACCCGCAGACGGGCGTTCTGAAGTCCCTCGAGGACATCGAGGCGGTGGGTCATCGCATCGTCCAGGGCGGCGATTTCTTCTCCGGCTCCGTCCTTGTGAATGACGACGTGCTCGAGAAGATCGCCTTCTGCAGCGACTTCGCCCCGCTCCACAATCCGGCGCACCTGCTGGGCATCCACGCCATGCAGGAAGTACTCCCGACCGTCCCGCAGGTGGTTACCTTCGACACTGCCTTCCACCAGACGATGCCGGCCTACGCCTACATGTACGGCCTTCCGTACCAGTATTATGAGAAGTACCGCGTCCGCCGCTACGGTGCGCACGGCACCTCCCACCAGTTCGTTGCCGGCGTGGGCGCGAAGCTCGCCGGACTGGATATCGCGAACTCCAAGATCATTACCTGCCACCTCGGCGCCGGCAGTTCCATCTGTGCCATCCAGAACGGCAAGTGCGTGGACACGTCCATGGGCTTCTCCCCGCTGGAGGGCATGATCATGGGCACCCGCGTGGGCAACATCGACGCGAACGCCGTCATCTACCTGGAGAACAAGCTCGGGGTCACCCCGGACGAGATGTCCACGATCCTGAACCGCAAGTCCGGCTTCCTGGGCCTGTCCGAGTACAGTTCCGACTGCCGCGAACTCAACGAGCGCGCGAACAGCGGCGATCCCAAGGCCAAACTCGCCCTCAAGAAGTTCACCTACGACATCATCAAGAACATCGGTTCCTATGTGGCCGCGATGAACGGCGTGGACCTCATCGTCTTCACCGGCGGCATCGGCGAACACAACTCCCGCCTCCGCCGCCGCGTCCTGGAGAACTTCTCCTACCTGGGCCTCAAGGTGGACTACGAGGCCAATGTCGCCTTCGGCGAGGACGCCATCATCTCCACGGAGGATTCCAAGGTGAAGGCCGCCCTCGTGTGCACGAACGAGGAACTCGTGATTGCCCGCGACACCATGCACCTTGTGCTTGACAATCAAGACTAAAACACAGATATGATTACCAATTTCAACGATTTGTTCGCCGAACTCAAGGCGAAAGGCATTTGCAAGCGGATGATCGCCGCCTGGGGCGTGGATTCCCACACCATCGAGGCCGCTTCCCTGGCTTCCGACATGGGCTTTGTCCAGGTTACCCTCGTGGGTGACACCGACATGATCGCCAAGGTTTGTGACGAGTGCGGCATCGATATCGCCAAGTTCACCATCGTGGACATCAAGGATGAACTCAAGGCCGTGGCCGAGGCTGTCCGCATGGTCCATGACGGCGAGGGCGACGTCCTGATGAAGGGCCTCTGCTCCACCGACAAGTTCCTCCGCGCCATCCTGAACAAGGAGTGCGGCCTGCTGCCCCCGAAGGGCCTGCTGAGCCACGTGGGCGTGATCGAGAACCCGAACTACCACAAGCTCATCTTCATCACCGACATGGCCGTGATCCCCGCTCCGGACTTCCGCCAGAAGGTGAAGATGGCCGGCTTCGTGACCGGCGTCGCCCGCAGCTTCGGCATCGCCACCCCGAAGATCGCCTTCATCGCCGCTTCCGAGCAGATGCTGGACAGCATGCCGGCCTGCATCGAAGGCGCCATGCTTGCCAAGATGTGCGACCGCGGCCAGATCAAGGCCATCGGTGACGGCCCGCTCGCGCTGGATGTCGCCATCGACGAGGAATCCGTCCAGATCAAGAAACTCAAGAGCCCGGTGGCCGGCGATGCCGACTGCCTCCTCTTCCCGAACATCGAGTCCGCCAACGTCTTCTGGAAGACCAATTCCAAGTTGGCCAAGGACGTCCGTCAGGCCGGCTTCCTCGTGGGCACCAAGGTCCCTTGCATCCTGGCCTCCCGCGCCGACTCCGTGGACGTGAAACTCAACTCCATCGCCTCCGCCGTGATGAGCGTGAAGTAAGCGCTGTCTTTGTGAAAATGCAGGACCCCGTCTCGGTTGAGGCGGGGTCTTCTGTGTTAGCGGAGGTCTTCCGGAATCTTCGGCATCGCGCCTTTCCGGGTGCAGACGAAGGCGGAGACTCGGACGGCTTTCCGGTGGGCTTCCTCGATGGACGCGCCGTTGAGGAGACTGCCGATGAAGGCGCCCGTGAAGGCGTCTCCGGCGCCCACGGCGCTCGCGACCTTCACTTCCAGCGTGGGCTGGAACAGACGGCCCTCCTTCCGGACGATCCAACTGCCGTGGATGCCTTTCGTGAGGATGATCATGTCCAGGTGGTAGGATTTCATGAGGCGTCGGCACAGGACCTCTTCTCCGGCCATTTGGAAGCCGAGGAGGCCCGTGACTACGGTCAGTTCTTCCTCGTTGAGTTTCAGGATGTCCGCCCGGCGGAGACTTTCCCGGATGACTGCTTTGGTGAAGTAGTTCTGGCGGAGGTTGATGTCATAGACCTTCAGGCAGTCTGGCGGGCAGTGGTCCAGGAAGGCGCGGATGCTCCGGCGCGACTCCTGCCCCCACTGGGCGAGGGTGCCGAAGCAGACGGCCTTCGTCCGCGAAGCAATTTCCCGGAGTTCGTCCGTGAAGGGGATGTGGCTCCAGGCGCAGCGGGTGTGGATGGTGTATTTCGGGTCGTTCGGGTCCGAGATGTCCGCATCGACCGTTCCGGTCGGGTAGGGGACCCAGTCCAGGTGGAAGGGAAGGGCGTGCTTTTTCAGTTCGGCACGGATGCCGCTCCCGTCCCGGTCGATGCCGACGGCGCTCACGACGAGCCCCTGATGGCCCATCTGCGCGGCGTGGTAGGCGAAATTGGCCGGCGCCCCGCCGAGCGCCTTCCCGCCGGGAAACTTGTCCCAGAGGACTTCGCCGATGCCCACGACGTAGCGGTCCTTTTTCTCGATCCGATCCGGAATTGGCAGGAGGTCCGCGATGTCGTCGATGATGAAGTCGGCCTCCCAAAGGTCCTCCCGGCTGGCGTTGCCGTAGGTGACGGCGCAGGTATGGGCGCCGGCTCGGTTGCCCATCTGGACGTCCACGGGCATGTCACCCACGACGAGGGCTTCCTCAGCCGGATAGCCCAACTCCCGGAGCGTCTTCAGGACGGGCTCCGGATCGGGCTTGGCCTTGGTCACGTTATCGGCCCCGAGGACGTAGGAGATGTATTCGGCGATGCCCATGTCCCTCAGGAATCCTTTCAGGGAGGTCGAGTGCCGGGAAGAGGCCACCGTCATGGTGTACCCCTTCTCCTTCAGGGCGGCGAGGGTTTCCTTCACGTGCGGGAACAGTCCGGGAACCAGTTTCTTCCGGTTCCGCTCGAAGATCTCGCGGTATGTGGCGGCCGCGGTGGCCATCTCTGCCGGTGTCAGCCCGGGATAGAGTTGTCCGAACCCTTCCTCCAGCGGCAGGCCGATCGTTTTCGCGATCGCCGCCTCCTCCGCCACGGGATACCCCAGCGCCCGTGCCGTATCCTGCATGGTCATGACGATATTGGCCCGGGTATCCCCGAGCGTCCCGTCGAAATCGAAGATGATGAGTCGTAACATGTCGGGTGCAAAGATAGTGGAAATCCGGGAAAATGGGGGTGGGAGGCGGGCACGTTTCCGTGCGTTTTTGTGCCCGCCCACGTGCTGGAGCATTCGGCCGGGCACGATGTGGGGCGATATCGTGGCCCGTGGCGTGCTGAATCCGCCGAAAAACTCTGGTGTTCAGCCTCATCAGCGGCTCAAGACCAAGAATAACTTGACATTATGGCCCAGAGTTTCATCCGTTTGGTGGAAAAAGCGCAGACCGGAGCTTTTTCCGTCATCGGGGGACATGCCCAGCAAAGGCGCAATGACCGAATGGAGGACGTGGATTTCGTTTGAGGAGGCCGGGTGTTTCGGAGCCGTTGTAATGAGCGCTTCGCAACGGGTGTAAATACTGAGGTCTTGGTGGAAGTACTTGGTGATAAGCTCTGCGATGTATCCTGTCCGTTCCTGCTCCTCGAGTACGTGGGAACCGAAGCGGAGTTCCAGGATCTGGCGTGTGTCGAAAAGGTATTTCAGTGTTTCGTGGTCCCCGGGACGGAAATGGTCTATGGCCGATTGCACTTTACCGGCACGGTCCAAACGGGCGATAGAACGCTCCTGCCGGGCATCCCGCATTCGTTTAGCCCGGTTGCGGCGGGCTTTGCGGCGGTGGAAAGTCTTCCAGTCTTCCAGTGTCAGGGCACGGTGTTTTCGATTGAATTCTCCGGCCAGGCCATAGGAATAATTGAGGAATTGGCGGTTGCGAAGATATTCCGCTTTTCGTTGGAAGGCATTCTGTACCGGGGTGTCAAAGACGGTGGCCCGGTCCTCCTCCGTATAGCCGTAAAACGTCATTCCCCAAAGGATGCGGGCGAGTGCACCCACTTCCGGAATACCGTCCCGGATGACGACCTCGCTGCCCAGGCAACCGTCCCATGGCATCCCTTCGCAATGCAGGGCATGGACATACGCATGGGGCTGTCCATCCTCTTTCTCGTCGGTTTCACGCACGACCTCTATTTCCCAGACATCGTCAGAGGGCATGGTTTCCAGCAGGGTGTCGTATGCCTGTTTGTACCATGCCAGTTGCGTCCCGCTTTTCGGATCCTGGGCAATCAGCTCCGGCACGAGGGTGTCGAAGGAATACTTCCGGATAAGTTCACATAGTTTCATGGCGTGCGCTTGTAAGTAGGATTTGGGTTCCCTTTGGGCCAAAGATAGACGTTTTCCCCGAATCCCGCAAACCGTTTAAGGGAACCGGGGGAGGAGGGGAATGGAAAGTTTGAAATAAGCAATGTCATGATATTATGATTATATTTGTGCATAAAAATGAGATTGGACCCATGAACATCCGAACCGATATCCCTCAGATCGCCGCCTTGCGGGAGGCAGTAGAATCGGCGACAGGCATCAAACCATGTACCCATGCCGATTTCATCGCGCTGGGACTGGCGGCTGAACGGATCCTGAAGGAGCATATCTCGGAATCTACCTTGGAGCGCGTCTGGGGTTACTCTACCCGTGGTTATGAAACCGTGTCAAAACGGACCCTGGATGTCCTGGCCCGCCTGGCCGGGCATCCGGGATGGGAAGCGTTTTGCAAGGCGATCGGTGCCGATGAGGACTCCGGTTTCATTGACGATCCCGAGACGCTGGAGTCGGAAAGCCTGCCGGAGGGAACGCGCCTGAAACTCTGCTGGCATCCCGACCGCACCGTCATTCTCCGGCATCTAGAAGGTCCCCTTTATGTTGTAGAGCACAATGAGAACAGTAAGCTTTCCGAGGGTACCGTCCTTACCTGCAAGGGATTCCATAAGGGAAGCACCGTGTATATGGAATTACCCCAGGGGCTGTATGTCGCCGGAAAAGAATATGGGCTTACATCCCTCGAAATCCTATGAAACGTATAATCAGTATCTTTTTTCTCTCACTTCTGACCCTTGCCTGCCGGGAGAATCCGGCACCGGAACTGCCGATGCCCGAGTTCACCGGTTTCTCGGTGGATGTCACCTATGAAACCGCCGTCATTACCGTCGACCATCAAGGGGATTACGGCATCGTGGAAGCAGGCATCTATCTGGACGATCGCCGGATTCTGGCCGATAATCGGGAATCCGGTCGGTTTACTGTGACTGTTTCCGGACTGGCGGAATCGACGGCTTATACTTATAAGGCATTTGTATCCAATGGAATACATGAGGCTGCTTCCCAAATCCAAACCTTCAGGACAGCTCCTGCCCCCAAGGTAATCCGCTCAGGAGAGGGAACATTTACGATCCATACGGAGAATACGCCGCTCGCCGATATCCTGCAACGAAACGGAGTGGACCCGGAAGAAATCATCCATCTTACCCTCATCGGTCATCTCGCGGATGAGGATTTTCCCGTCATCCGGAAGAAGATGAAGTGGCTGGAAAGCCTCGATCTGGGAAAGACGGATGTGACCATCATGCCGTACCTGGCCCTTGCCAATTGCAATTTCACCTCGTTGGTTCTTCCCGAAGGACTTGTGGAGGTCGGTAAATGCGCGGTTACGGACTGCCGACAGATGCAAGGGGCTCTCAAGCTTCCCAAGGGACTGAAGATCGTAGGTATCGACGGCTTCTCCAACGGTTATATGCTGGAAAGTCTCGAACTCCCGGACGGAATACAGGTCATCAAAGACTATGCTTTCCTGCTTTGCATGAACATGGGCGGGGAACTGATTCTGCCTCAGTCGCTGACCGAGATCGGGGAGAGGGCCTTCCATGGAACCGATTTCCGGGGGAACCTGACCATCCCCTCGAATGTAAAGGCCATTTTTCCCTCCACATTCATGGAGGTCGGTTTCGAGGGAGAACTTTTCCTGCACGACGGTATTACCGAAATCGGACCTACCGCCTTTGCTGAGAATGGCTTCAAGGGCAATCTGACACTTCCCGCTTCACTGAAGCACCTTGGTGAAGGAGCGTTTTTGGGGAACCAATTCTCCGGAGACATCGTGATTCCCGAAACGATCAAGGAGATTCCGAATGATGTCTTCGCGGACGGTGCTTTCATGCAGCAGTATTCCCGGGTGGTCCTGCACAAAGAGGTCCAGTCCATTGGGGAAAGGGCATTTTTTGAGTCCGACAACGTTCTGCAGGAAGTCGTCTGTTACAACGAGGAACCGCCCCGGTACGCTACGGATGCCTTCAATCCGGAAGCGATTCCTTCCGTGACGCTCCATGTCCCGGAAGGTGCGGTTCAGCGATACAGGGAAGCCGAAGGCTGGAAGGACTTCGGGTCAATCCTCCCGATCGAATGAGGCGGCAGCTTCGTTGAACAGCGCATCGATATCTTCGGCGCCCACTGCCTTTTCCCGTGGCTTGGGCGCTTCCTTTTTCGCCGGAGTCACGATATAGACCGTATCCCGGACAGGGCGGTTTTCCTGGCTGTCGATCTTCTTTCCGGTCACTGCCGAGGTCGCCGGCATGGAAGGAACTTCCTCCGGTACCTCCGGCCGGATCGACAGGATGCCGATACTGACCATTAGCAGGATCAGGGCGGCGATGAGCCACCATCCCCAGCGGGCGGAACGGAGTGAGCTGCGGACAGCATCGGCCGATGCGAACCGGAGGGCCGGATCGGTCTGGCAGCATTTCCGGATGACCCGGCGGGGGATTCCGGGCAGGGCTTCCAGCACCTTTCCCACGGAATAAATGTCCGAGCAGATGTCGCCTGCTGCACCCTTCAGAACTTCCGGAGCAGCGTGTGACCGTGTGCCGGCAGGCTGTTTGAGAATGGAATGCGATTCTGTGTCGGAATATCCGAAGTCAATGATTTTCAGCTGCTTGCTTGTGAATGTAACCAGCAGGTTGGACGGTTTTATATCCCGATGGACCACCCCTTTGGAATGCATGTAGGAAAGCGCGTCGCAAAGCTGGTCGGCCACGGCCAGCGCCTCCTTCCGGGTCAGGACCGCCTGGTCCAGCGGTACGCCGTCCACCCATTCGATTTCGATGGCGTGTCCGTATCCCGGCACATCCAGGTAGTTGTAGTATTCGGCAATATGCGGATGGCGAAGCAGGTAGCCGATTTCGAACTCCTTCCGGAGCAGGCGCTCATACAGGGGATTCCCCTGGTACTCCGGTTTCAGGCATTTGAGGACCCGGAAGCGCCCTTCCCTGTCCACGCGGTACAGGACTGCATAGCCGGAAGCGGAACGATGGATCTGTTCCGGTTCCTGACCCGGTGTCCAACCGGATGCCGTGGGCGTTGCAAATATCGAGGAGTCTTCCATTCAGGACACAAAATTAGGAATTATTTCTTACTTTTGTCCTTCGGATGAAACGCTTCCTGGTCATACTCCTTCTCTGTTTTCCGGCCTTTCTGCTCCGGGCGCAGGGGTATGATGCCGCCTTGGACCGCTTCGCCGCCATCACCAACGAGTGCCAGCGGTTGAAAGCCCGGCTGGACGAAGGGAAAACGATTCCCGAAAGAACTCTGGAAGGGCTCCTGGACGAACTCCGTGCCATGCAGAGGGACTTGCAGAAAGCCCGCGGGTCCATGACCCCTGCCCAGAAGGAACGTTATCAGCTGATCCTGAAGTGCTATCGCGAAGGGAAAATGGTTCCGGAATCGGCCCTGCAGTCTGCGGTTTCCCGAACTTCGGAGGCATGGGATGAAGGGGAGTCAGGGCTTCTGTCCGGACGTACGAGAGTTATGGCCGGTCGTCCGGCGGGGCCGGGACCCCGCGCTTTCGTCATGGCGACTGGCTCTTGGCCGCTGCAAGGTGGTCTGGTCGGCGGTTTCGTCCTTCCGTCCGGCTGGGGCACCGGCGTCCGTTTCTCCGGGAATGGCATTTATCCGAAAAGGACCCTCAGTGCCAATAGCACCGGCGAGGCCGATGGCGGTTTCATCTGGGCTACGGGTGCCGTGCGGCGCAGTCGTCTGGCCGGGACTATCGACCTGGTCTGGTGTCCGTCCCGTCCCGGTCCCGTTTCCGCCGGCCTGTATGCGGGCGCGGGCTACGGTTTCGACCGGACCTTCTGGCAGACTTCCGGCGGTGATTGGGCGCTCATCCAGGACCTCTCCGTGGCCGGTCCGGCCTTCGACCTGGGCATTCTGTGTTTCCGCCGCCATCTGGCCGTCTCCCTCGGCCTCACCACCCTCTCTTTCCGCACCCTCTCCGGCACGGTGGGGGTGGGGTATCGGTTTTAGGGGTCTTCTTTTACGCCAAATAACTGCATCTTGCTTGCGTTTATTCGGGCACGTGTCGTGCTTGGTGGCGCCCAGGTGAAAAGACAAGAAAAGACAAATTGTCGGGACGGTGTTTCGGCTAACTTTGTAAAAGTCACGCCTGGGATGAGTGAAAGTCGTGGAAAATGACTATATTTGGTTGTTCCACCACGGCTGACCCGAAAATCGCCAAACTTTCAGTCAGACAGCCGGAGACGATGGACGCTCATCCCTTTT
>Ga0310697_10005229_pt1 | contig 12604 bp, 7 predicted proteins | sample 172DNAGHGlowgp2_FD_203883 | JGI IMG/M metagenome (GOLD analysis project Ga0310697, IMG submission 203883) | Sheep rumen microbial communities from Palmerston North, Manawatu-Wanganui, New Zealand - 1728 DNA GHGlow gp2 (v2) (version 2) | ecosystem: Host-associated > Mammals > Digestive system >... | reverse complement strand
ATATGCAGGCAGTACAAGACTTAAAACAAAGGATAGTCGATATACTTATTAATTCTTTCGGTTTTCAAATTTCATCCATCAAACTTATTCAAGGAGCATCAATCAACTTCTTTGAAATTGTTCCAGCAAATGGAATGAGATTGAACATGTTAAAAGACGCAGAGGATGAATTTACTATGCTGCTTTCGCCAAGAGGTGTTCGTATTCAACTTCCAATTCCTGGCACAGGTAATGTTGGGCTGGAAATACCTAGAAATGACCCTCAACGTCTTACTTTTGAAGAAGTGGTTAATACTAGGGCATATCAAGAGTCGGTAATGGATCTCCCTTGTGCTATTGGCAAAACAATGAATGGTGGTGTTCTCATGTTCGATTTGGCTCAGTTACCTCACTTATTAATCGGCGGTGCAACGGGACAGGGGAAATCAATTTGTGTTCATTCAATCTTGTTATCCCTTTTATATAAGAAACATCCTGCTGAAGTTAAATTTGTATTAGTTGATTTTAAAAAAATTGAATTGGGCTGTTATGATGTGTTGTCTAAACATTTCTTGGCTGCATATTGGGAAAATGTGGATAATCCAATAATTTCGAATGCCACCCAAGCAGATGAAACGTTCGCCGCATTAAAGTCGGAGTTTAATGCCAGATTTGAACTTATTTCTAAATCCGGAACTAGAAATATTAAGGACTATAATCGAAAATTTGTTATGCGTAGACTGAATCCCGAACAAGGGCATAAGTTTATGCCGTACATTGTTATCTTTATTGACGAATACAGCGATTTAATTAATTCTGACAGGAGATTTTTAGAACCAATCATTTCAGAAATTGCTAAGAAAGGCCGTGCCGTTGGAATTCATATGGTACTCGCAACAAACCGTCCTACTGCTGATATCGTAGATAATGCTATAAAGACTGAACTTGGAGGTAAAATCGCATTCAGGGTGAGTACAGCGATTGATTCACGTTTAATCCTCAATACGGGTGGTGCAGAAAAACTCATTGGCGAAGGAGACATGCTTTTTGTTGATAATCGAAACCTACTCCAGCGCGCTCAGTGTGCACTTCCGTCATTTGATGACATTGATCGGGTTTGCGATTATATATCCAAGCAACAGGGTTACCCTGAGCCTTACGAATTGTACTATAGGGATGAATCAGAAGAAGTTACGGACAATTCAGTAGATATGTCTCATCTTGATCCTTTGTTTGATGATGCAGCTCGACTTATTGTTATGGAACAACTTGGTAGCACTTCTCTTGTTCAACGGAAATTTGCGATAGGCTATAATAGGGCAGGACGCTTATTGGATCAATTAGAGAAAGCTGGCATCGTTGGCCAGGCTCACGGATCAAAACCCAGAGAGGTCTTTGTAAAGGACGAATATTCATTAAATCGTATATTACAACGTTATAGATAAATGACTGATGTTATAAACATAATAAGTCAGATAACAAACAAATACGGCAATCAAATTATCACAGAAAGCCGATTTGTGCATATATTCAATGACTTGTACCCAAGTCGTAACAATCCTGCGTATGTCAATATTTTAAAGTCAATTATTAATGATGGGTGTTCCTCAGACTTACTTACATGTACGAAAAAAAATATAAAGATAAAAGTAGAGGACACTGCAACCCGTCTGGCGACGCAATATGGATATGACAAAAATGTCGTTTCTGAAATACTTTATTCTTTGGCGATAGGTAGTAATGTAATCTCTCAATCTGACTATAACAAAATCAATAAACCAAGTAAACCAAAGCCAAAGAAGAATAATAATAAACCAAACAACTCTGGCAATCCTAATTCATCAAAACAGAAAACGAAGAATCCAAACAAAAGTTTTTCAGTACAGAGTCTGTTATTTCTTCTGCTTGGTTATATTGGAGTGTTTATTTCTCCTTTCATAATGATTTTATTTCAAACTGGACAATGTGGATTGTTTTTTACGACGCTAATGCTGATTCTATTACATTCACTAACTATCTTGCCTTGTACATGGGGGTTGAAAAAGGTATGCCCTAATTCAATTATTGGCGGTATGTTATGTGGATTATTGGTGTTTACAGGGGTTTACATGATGTTTGGTCCTCTTGGATATGATAGAGATTTGTTGGAGTTTTTAGGCTATTGGTACAGTTGGGAAAGTCCATTTTTCCTATCTGAACTGTTTACTATTATTGTAGGATTTGTGTACCTTGCATGTGCTGGATATGGCGCAGAAATTGCAGGAATTGACACTTCTCCTTTCTATAATGGGTTATTTGACAGTTTTACTCAGGGAAAGTATTATTCTGGTGGTATAGAATGGATGAAACCAGTTTTCCAGTCTCTAATGAACTTGAAATATCTGCTCGGTTTAGGCTTATCAGCAGTTATAATTTGTATTGGATGGATCTGCTATAAAAATTTTCCACAAATCTATTGCAGTTGTAATAATACCTATATTGAAACTATTTATAATAGAAGTCAACAAGTTCAAACTTTATCTTTTGCCGATTTTAGATTAAGAGATAATATGGACAGCTGCCTTGCTTTTGTTTCCACCTCTAAGGATTATCATTATCTCAATGATGAGACTGGCTATTATAATCATTCCTCATTATTGGTTAAAGGACGTGACTATTCGTCTTATGTCGATAGCGTATATAGCATAAGAACTGAATGGGATAATGACAGTATCGTGGTTAATCTCTTTTCATATAAAAATAGGATCTTTGCGATAGAACTACTTCCTGAATATAGTGATCACAACCTTCTCGAAATGTATAAAAATAAATATGGAAGAAGTGAAGTGTATTATGACAACAAAAAGAATAATTCTATATCTTATTTTTCATTTAACAACAAATATTTTTGGACTTATAACAACTGCCTGATTCAATTGTCAATTGGTAGGCACTATGGAAGTAGCAGTGATAACGTAATCTACATAGACAGACAATTAGACAACCTTATTGACAGAAGGATTGAAGAGGCTAAAAGACAAGAAGAGATGGAACAGAAAAGGCAAGAGGAGTTGCAACGTAAAGAAGATGAAGAAGAACAAAAACGTCTTTTAGACGAACAAAATAAGAGAAAACAAAATCATAATAACTCAATTAATAAAATATAAACAATGAGTGGCGAAGTTTTGAATTATATTACTTATGGATTGACGGCCTTTGTATTTTTGGCCTTCGTCTGGGCACTAATTTATTTCTTTTCCCAGAAGAACAGTGACCACCTAATCGAAAAGAGAAGGTGGATAGAAAGCTTGCCTACAATTATTTCGTCATTAGGAGTGTTAGGAACATTTGCCGGTATCACTCTTGGTCTTATCAATTTTGACCCGCAGAATCTTGATGCGAGTATTCCATTACTGTTAAGTGGACTAAAGACGGCCTTCTTCACTTCTCTGACAGGTATGATAGGTTCCATTATCTTGTCAAAGCTTGTCAGTTCCGGATTTGATCAGAAAGACCAGGGAGTGTCAGATATCAATCAGGCTGCAGGCCTGATAACGCAGTCGATATCCAAGATGGAGAAATCCTCAGACCAGAAGCTTGACGAGATGTCAAAACGTCTGGAGAAATTTACGGATTCCCAAGACAATTTTATGAGCTCCCTTTCTAAATTCATGGAAACTCAAAACAAGATTTCTCAGTCAATGGCAGACTGTATGTCTGCAATCAATAAAGATTCGGATGAGATAAAGAACCTGCTCGGTGAGAAACTTGAAGGTATTTCTAAGAAATCAGAGTCAATGGCAGATAGCATGTCTGCAATTAGTAAAGATACGGAAGAAATAAAGAATCTACTTCATAGTAATCTCGAAAGTATAACTAAAAACTCTGATGCGGCTTTGTCTAAACTTAGCGAGGTCAGAGATTCTATTAGTAGCTCAACAGACAAGATTAGTGCTTCTGTTGAAGGCGCAGAAACAGCAATTATAGGACAGATGGTCGCAGAAGCCGCCCTCTTGGAAGGACAGACAAGTAAGATGGATGAAATCAACAATACTGTTGATAGCAGACTTGAGAGCCTGACAATATCTGTCGGTAACGTGGAGGAGGGAGTTAACTCACAGGTTGACAATATCAAGTCTATTAATGAGAACGTAGCTGAGATTGTCGAAGCATCTACAGGAACATATAGTACCCAGTCGGAGATAATTGACGAGATAAAGAAGCTCAGTCCAGTAATCAGGGATGAGGTAACTGAGATAGAGGAAAAGATGAAAGAGACAAATGAACTTCTGACGGAGAAGTTTGATGAGTTCTCAGAACTGCTAAGGAAGAGTAATACAGAAGCCCTAGTTGAGGTGATGAAGGGCGTTACTCTGGAGTTTGAGAAACAGATGAGCGCACTCATAAATAAGCTTATTCAGGAGAACTTTGAACAACTCAATCAGAGTGTGGCTAATATGAACCAGTGGCAGCAGGAGAACAAGGAGATGATTGTCGCTCTAACATCACAGTATAAACAGATGAGTACAGACTTCGAAGAGACATCTACGACTTTACAGAAGGTTGGCGACGAGACTAAGTCCCTTATAAGTGACGGTGGCAGGCTCCATCAGATAATTGAAGGCCTAGAACAGGTTATGGCCAAAGACAAAGACTTCGTGGCTACTGCCAATTCTCTTAAGAAAGCTGCAGAGATTAATGAAAAGAACATGGCAGAATACCAGGAATACACCCGTAACCTCAATGTGTGGGTTCAAAAGCAGCGTGATTTTGTCGAAGGAGTGAAGCAGCTTATCAAGAAGCTTGAAGAACTTGATAAACTTAGAGACTTCAATAATGACTTCTGGGCAGAGACGAAGAAGAATCTGGAGGAGGCACAGGGACTCATGCAGAATGGTGCTTTCTTCCTCAGAAAAGAGCTTGAAGGTCTTGATCAGCACTTCTATGACCGCTTAAGTGAAACTCTAGCACAGCTTGATGCTTGTATTCAGGCAATGATAACTAAGAACAAGAAATAATTATGCAAAGACAGAATGTATGGCTATCCGTATCTGACTTGATGACTGGTCTGATGATCATTTTCTTGTTTGTTGCTGTAGCTTATATGATACAGGTACAAGATAATCAGTCCGTGCTTACTGATTATGTTGAAACCAAGCAGCATCTGCACGACAGACTTGTCAGTGAGTTCAAGGGAGATACTGCTAAATGGAAAATGGTGGTGGGTAAGGACCTTTCCATGAAGTTCAAGGAACCTGAGGTTCTTTTTGCTCAAGGTTCTGGCGAGATAAAACCAAAATTTATGGAGATATTAAATGAGTTCATCCCCCGTTATTTAAATATTCTGTTGACAGATACATTGCGAGACCGTATCCAGGAAATCCGTATTGAAGGCCATACCGATGACTTGCGAATGGTGAAGTATGGAAAAGATCCATATCTTTCGAATGTCCTCTTGTCGCAAGAAAGAGCCTATAATGTTTTAAAATATATTAGAGAGATGCCTTCGTATGAACAATATACACCTGAGCAAAAAAAACTTCTTGATTACTGGTTCACTGCAAATGGCCTGTCATATGGCAAAGCCCTTGATGCTAATGAGAAATTTTCAGCATTATCAGGCGATTCAATAGATAAGGCTAAATCGCGGCGTGTGGAATTCCGTATTGTAACCTTAGGTGAGGAGGTTTTGGAGAACTTCGTCAATAGAAACAAAAAGTGATATGGCAAAAGTCAATTCTTCCGAAAATAATAAAAAGAAAGAGGTAACGCCGATACATTCTTTCGCAGGATTGAAGAACCTTCTTAATTCGATGGGTTACAATGTCCGTTCTGCCAGCGGCTACAAGGTCATGAATACTGTGGACATTGGCCGGGCTGAGATAAGGAATATCATCATGAAAGATGACGGTATCTACTACCGTGATGAAGACGGAGAATTGAGAAAGATTTACATGTATAAGCGTAATTACAGGCTAACAGAGCATGGAAAACCCCGTTTCCATATTCGCCAATGTGAAACTATTAGGAGTTTCATGATGATGGGCACTTTCAATCAAGAGTATCGAGGTGCAAATGTAGAAGCAGTTAAGGTTCGAGATAAAGACAACTTTGATAAGGAAACTACAGTAACAGACCTGCCTCTTTGTACCAATTGCTGGAATATGGCTCGTAATGAGTTTCCATATAAAATAACTTCACGGGAATATGTTGAGAAACTAAAGGCTGAAGGCGAACCTCTGGAAAAAGAAGGTGATGTTGAAGTTGATTTCCGTGGCTGTACAAAAGACTGGAAAAAGATAGAAATAAACTTCAAGGCCAAGAAAAATCATGCATGTGAGTCATGTCATGTTATGATGAAAACGCCTTTTGACTATCATTTCCTTTATGTTCATCATAAAAATGAAAAGCCTGCAGATAACAGGGAAAGTAACCTGGTCTGTTTGTGCCCAGAATGCTACTTTAAGGTGAGGAAAACTCCACCGACACAGGCAGAGAAAAAGATTCTTGATGATTTTTTGAAGAAATACAGAGACAATGGATAAAGTTCTTATAGAGATAAAAAAGGCGATCAATGATTTCGGCACGGATATAATCAACGAACGTCGTTTAGTTTATATCTTGTCAGATTATGGCGTTCTGAAGGACTTACGCGCAGAGAGACGTATTCTGATGGATATTATTGATGGCGGCTATTCTGAGAGAATCCTTCAGCATTCAATGGAAACCGGTGATCCAAGCCTGAAGATATGCTCTTATATATCGGAGATGCATAGCCGTTATGGTTATCAGATTAAGAAACTGATGTTTGTGTTCCAGTGGTTGGTAGATGGCCTGGGTATTAAAACAGTTCCATTTGACACAATACTACATGTAAAATCCGATGAGGAGGATATTGAGGAGATCATAATTGAGGGGAAATATAGCGTAAAGGATCCTTTTTCGCTTATTCCCAACTATCACTTGCCGGATCTTTCCTTACTGAAAAGTGGGGCAAATGTCTGTTCGGATGATATGTCGGCTGTTGTGGAGCATGTGAGGACTGTCCTTCATGATTATAACATTGAGATAGAAAATGTTGATTCATACCAGACTCCTGTGATGAATTTCTTGTCATTTTCACTATCCTCAGATGTCCGAATGACGAAGCTTATATATCTTCATGATAAAATATCGGATGCTTTAGCTCCTGTCGGAAGCAGAATGCTCGTTCCTATTCCTGGAACAAACAGGATCGGTGTCGAGCTCCCGAAAGATAACTCATCTTCAATTTCCTTCTTCCCAGCAGGAATAGAAACAGGGCAGGGGCAATTTAGGGGACTCCATTGTTCTATAGGTGTCGAGCCTGACGGGACTCCTTTCTCATTCAGACTTGATGAGGTCGGTCATGTCTTAATTAGCGGCATGGCCAATTCAGGAAAAACAAACTGCATTCATTCGATGATGCTTTCCTTGATGTTCTGCTGTAATCCATGTATTTTGAAATTTGCTATTATTTCTTCCAATAATGCGAGCTATCATTCATATGAGAAAATAGCTAGGAATTATCTTGCAAAATCACATAGCGGGAAATATATTGCTGACGATGAGGACTCCACAAGTATGCTTCTCATGGATATTGAACAGGAAATGGTATATCGAAAAGAACTTTTGTCAAAATCTTCGTCGGCCAATATCAGAGAGTATAATACAAAATATCTATCTGGTGACTTAAATCCTGAAGATGGACATGAATTTTTGCCATATGTTGTGGTTATTGTAGATGAATTGTCCGAACTCAATGAAATAAAGAGCGTCAACTCAGTAATGGCCAATCTGGTAAAGAACGGGCAGGATAGTGGAATCTGCCTGGTCATGGCTACGGCGAATCGTATCAAGAGAACAGTGATGACCTATGAAACAATGAAAGGCTTGCATGCGAAAATAACATTTAAGCATGAAGATTCAATTATGGCCAAGGCATTCTCCGACACCTCCGATTCAACAAAACTTATGCCTTTTGGAGATCTTCTTTATCAGGATAGTTCAATGGTGACAACGAAGAGAGTTTCCAATGCTCTGATTGACGATTCGACAAAGGGTATCATTTTGCACTATCTGTCTACGCAGCCGAGGGGCAAAAACGATTATATCCTAAAACATTCAGATAGGGCAGGAACCAACAACAATCATAGCTATTCACTACAAACTGATAATGAGTTGTTTATCAGGGCTGTAAAATTGATTGTTTCCAAAGGAAAGTGTTCAGAAGCAATTCTTCAGAAAGAACTTAGATGCTCTTTCAATACAGCTCATAGTATATTATTACGTCTTGATGAGCTTGGCGTAACACGCAAAAATGGCGGTATTCGAATTGTTCTTGATACTCAGAGTGATTTGGAAACACTATTAAGAGGGGCTGATTGAGATAATGCAGTTCCCAAAGGTAACATTATAAGATATGTAAACAGTTTCATTCTGCTTAAAATGTAGTGTTATGAATTGAAATCCTGAATCGATTTTGCAAATAATAAAAACTATTCATAAAATCATTTCGATTGAGAAGAAAAAGGTTTCGCAAGCCTTGTGAATACTAAATAATTAGGCCAGAACGTATTACTTTAGCTGAAAATTTGTATATTTGCACAAAATTAGTGGTAGTGGCATCGTCATGTCGTTAACCAATAACTTAAAATAAAGGCATTATGGACAGAAACAGGCAGATTCGGAATCTTGTAACAAACGTTTTGTTTAGAATTCTTCTATTCCTAGTCTATTACATCGGTTTAATTGCTCTTGGACTGGCAATTATAGTAGGAATTGCATATGCATCATTTGCATGGCTTCCGGATATTTTGATTGCAGTTTCTAATATTCGCTTAATTATCTTATGCGTTATTTTTTGGGCTGGTCTTTGCTCTTTTGCCCTAGTTTTTGGAGCCTATCTTGTTAAACCATTGTTTTCTTCAACCAAGAATATAAATAATCAACGCGTAGAAGTCTCAGAGAAGGATTGCCCAAGATTATTTGCAATGATTCAAGATATTGCAAAGGGAGTTGGAACAAAGATGCCCAAGCATGTTTACTTGACAACAGATGTAAATGCCTGTGTTTTCTACAACACTACTTTCTGGAGTATTTTTTTCCCTGTTAGGAAGAACCTGGAGATTGGCTTAGGTCTTTTTGAAGGACTTAGTGAAGATGAACTTAAATCTATTATAGCTCATGAATTTGGCCATTTTTCCCAAAATAGCATGAAGGTTGGCTCAACGGTGTATGTAGCTAACTCTGTTATTTATGATCTGATAAATACAAAGGATAGTTGGGACAGAATGATTGAGAATTGGCGAGATTCTACTAATCAGATTTGGGCTACTTTTGGATTATTGACTGATAATATGACAAATTGGGTTAAGTCATTAACCTACGACATGTATAAGTTTGTCCAAAGGCCCTACATGGCATTATCCCGTCAGATGGAATTCGATGCAGACACGATATCATGTAACTATGTTGGAATTGAGAATTTCGTTTCAGCCATGTATAAAGTTGAAAAGATCTCTAGTTCTGCACAATTATACCAGCATATCCTAGGAAACTTGGTCAGTGAGAACAAGATCATTGCCAACTATTTCAAAGGTAAAATAATCACAGATGCAAGAAATCCTGAAGCCATAAATACAGGCATCAAATATGATGTGCCAATAACGGAATATAAAGACACGAGGATGGTCAAATCTAGAGTCGAAATTAAGGACATTTGGAACTCCCATCCATCCTTGGAAGACAGAATCAAAAATGCCAAGGAAACTGGTATAGTGAAATCCCCTGGAGCATGTCTATCTGCTTGGGAGCTTGTACCTGAGGACATCATTAAAAAAGTGTCTGATAGGTTTTTAGCTATTGTCTGGAACAATCATCAAGAAGAGAAACTAGATGTTTTATCTGATGATCAATATGATAAGTGGGTAGATGATTTCTTTAAGACAAGTTTCATAAACGCCCAAATGAGACCTTATTTTAATCGCCGTATTGTTCCCTTCTCACTGGATGAGATTAAGGTTGAGGAGCCAATAGAGAATCCATTTACTCAGGCAAATGGACTATTGTTAGAACAGTTCAAAGTTGCATGGAAGGATTTGGAACTACTCGATCAAATATCATCAAACCAGATAGAGGTAGACCGGATAAAATATGATGGAACAATTTATGAAGACGAGGTCCATCCTTATGGCGAGCAGAAAAAATATGTAGATGAAATGGTGAAGAAGGTAGGTGAAGTTGATAAGGACATTTATCATTACCTGTCATATAATGCAAAAGATGAAGACAGAAAATGGCTATGCCGACTATATGAGATCTTGTTCTATTCCTACCACATAAACAACATCACTCCACAACTGATGCAAGGAAGGGATTCTTTCTATCATGAGCTAAGTAGGAATATTGAACGCAATGAGGAACAGTTTGCTTTCCTAAGTGCAAATTTGAGTTCATATATAAGAGATGTGCAGGCGACCATAAAGCAATATGACTATGCCGCCCTGTCAGGAATATACCCAGAAGAGCACTTGATAAAGGCCCATGAATTCGCAAAGGATGAAATCGTTCTTGATGATGGGATATCAGGGGAACTTGTCAACACAGTATTTCAGATTGTCGGAGAAATGTATATCGCCCATAAGGAACTGGAAGAGAGAGTAACCTATACTTTAGCAAAGATAGCCGATGTTTTCTTAACGAAAGGAAAAATCATCATGCCCTCAGAGACCGATGGAAGTGAAGCTGATGAAGCACCTGAAGAAGGGAATACGGAATCGGCAAATGAAGAAGAGATACACGATGGCAATGATGATCCCTTTGGGGCAAGTGAGTTAGCTAGCAATAATCTGCAGGAAGATATTGATGAGAGCTCCGGTAGCATGCGTGTCCTGTTCATAGTTCTGGCAATCGTTGTCATAGGAGGCATCGGATACTCTATCTTTGACAACAATAACCATAGTACTACAAACAATATTGTAGCAGAGTCCTTACAGGACTATGAGGAACAAGATCCTGTACCACAACAATATAACAACATTGTGGAAGAAGATGAACAACAAACATTGGCTGAGAATGAGATCACTGATGGCAATGTTATCATTGCCATCCCAACAGGTGTAGTTGCTGTTAAGCAGGATGTCGGCGATGGCACCTTTGTATATGACCTTGTTAATGACAAGGAGAATCCTGTTTATGCTATTAGGGTTCTTAGCTCATATTCAAAAACATTTAGTAACAATGAATTCGAACAAATCTGGGCACAAGCCAAGCAACAGAATGAGGAAGGAACGGTTTCTGCAGATTATGGACAGCTTGTCAAAGGCTCAGTTGGCAATATGGAAAGTTACTCCAGGACAACTACCTACCATGGGGAAAGCGATTCTTATTGGCGTTTAATTGTTCTCAATAATTTCATGACGGGTCAAATAGCCATTTTATCTTGTTGGTATTCTAATGAAAACGATATACCTATCGATAAAATAGTTGCTGGAATCAGGTTTTAAAACGTTTTTCCAATTATAATTATGCTTCGTACAACACTTTAGGGGATTCATACAACGAATCCCTTTTTCTTTGGGTACAAAAAAATATATGTCTATTTTTGCACTGATAACAAAATAAATATTATGGCTATAAGAAAACGAGTGAAGTCTATAGTTCGCATAATCATCGGATTTTTACTACTGATGTTTGCTTGTGGATTTGGAGTGGGATATTGGATTCTTTTCGGCAGCAAGACAAGTAATCCCAATAACTACAAGACCATTGGCGATATTCCTGAACCATGGGGATATGAGCGCATCAAAGGTGATGATATGGCTTACACATATTTTATGCGAAGCCTGCCCCTTAAAGGACGTGGGGCAAAAGTTCAACTCTACACTGGTGGTGATAGCCGGTTCCAATCTCTCAACTATGCCGTGATAGATATGCCGTTACTATCAAATGCAGAGCAGTGTGCAGACGTGTGCATGCGATTAAGAGCGGAATATTTGTTTCAGGCAAACCAATATGGCCGCATTCGTTTCCAAAATGTCAATGGCAAGAAGCTGGCCTATGGTGGTGGTAGTTCTCGTAAAGCATTCGAACGGTATCTGCGGAACCTTTATGGAGTGGCCAGCACCTTTTCACTGAGTCGTGAGATGAGGACGAGACGTTTAGCAGACATGCAACCAGGCGATGTTTTTGTGTATCCTGCGCGATATGGTCAGAAATATGGCCACGCTGTAATGGTGGTAGACGTGGCAGTGAACAAGTACGGTAAAAAGGCATTTCTATTAGCAGAAGGGAATACTCCAGCACGCGAGATCCATGTTATGCGTAATTTCGAGAATCCATTCCGTTCACCATGGTTCATGCTGGATGAAGATGCGGATAACTTGATACTATCCGTTTTCCACTTCAAAGCAACTGACTTGAAGCATTTCTAGTGAAATAAGAAAAACCGATGATTGTTGTTAATGCAACATTCGTCGGTTTTTCTATCTTATAGGAGAAGAAGCTTGATGTCACTCAGGATAGTTACCTTCGATATATGCCTTAATCAATGAAGCATGTGAGAGAGGCTTCTTCGGATTGTTCACATCTGGGTTAGTATTGTAATCGAGCAATACCACGGGCTTGT
>Ga0310697_10005228_pt1 | contig 12605 bp, 10 predicted proteins | sample 172DNAGHGlowgp2_FD_203883 | JGI IMG/M metagenome (GOLD analysis project Ga0310697, IMG submission 203883) | Sheep rumen microbial communities from Palmerston North, Manawatu-Wanganui, New Zealand - 1728 DNA GHGlow gp2 (v2) (version 2) | ecosystem: Host-associated > Mammals > Digestive system >... | reverse complement strand
TGTTCAAATCTGGCAACACGCTTTATTGGTGGGAAGAAGGCGCCACACCTAAGGGTAGCAAAGATGCTACCGGCGCATTTGTCACGGCGTCCAAGAACGGGAATGGTAAAAAAGACCTCACCTCGATTCTTAAGGCTTTCAAGAAAGACACCGATCAAGGATTCTGCGTGGTCAATCTCGACGCAAATATCAAAGACTTGATTGACAAGACCGCTGCCAAGGATGCAACCTTTAGCAAATCTTCCGGCGGCAGTTACACTCCTACTTCTAAAAGCTAAAAATTTTTAGACCGATAAAAAATTTCACGGCTTGTGCAAGAAATTGCACAGGCTTTTTTTTTTGCTAAAAAATTTTTTTGCTAATGAGATTTTTATTGACGCAGAAAAATTTTCTTGATAAAATTCTTGACAAAGTATGAAGGGTGAAATGGCGATTAACGGCGGCGGATAAAGGATACCGTCGCGCAGAAATTTTTCTAATCAAGGAGGAATCAATCATGTACACGGTAATCAACGACAACTCGGCTTACAACAGGACGCTGGGCTTTCACACGCGCAACACCAACGCGATGAATCAGAGCGTGCATAAACTCGCTAGCGGCATGAAGATTAACAGCGCGGGTGACGACCCGTCGGGCTATGCTTACAGCGAAAATATTCGCGGGCAAATGCGCTCGCTCAATCAGGCGAACAGCAATGTTCAAAACGACGTGAGTTTGCTGAAAACAGCCAGCGACGCAATAGCTAACACCGTCGAAATTATTCAGACGCTCAAGGCACGCGCAATTCAATCGGCTAACGATGTCTACACCGATGACGAGCGCGAAGTTATTCAAATGGAAGTTACTCAATATCTCAACCAGATTGACATCAACTCGAAGACAAAATTCAACAAGCAATCGCTCATTGACGGCAGCAAGGCAACTGACGGCTTGAATTTCCATATCGGCGGCGAGGCAAATTTTGCGGTAACGCTTAAGCTTAACGACATGGATTCAACTGCTCTGGGCATTAATAATTTGAATTTTTCCACGCGTGACGGTGCTGTCAGTGCGCTCAATACAACGGACGCTACAGGAAAAACTGTGCTCGGTGCATTGGATAAAGCACTTAACACCGCGCTCAAGGAACAAGCTAAACTCGGCGCGTTTGAATTGCGGCTCGGTTTCACAAGCGATAATATCACTTCGGCGGTTGAAAATTTAAATGACGCTGATTCTGCCATTCGTGATACCGACGTTGCACAGGAAATGACCAAATTTGTCCGGTATAATATTTTGATGCAGGCGTCGCAGATGATGCTGGCTCAACAAAACCAAAGCGCAACGTCTGTATTTAATTTGCTTCAGCCAATCTAATGATTTAGAAAAATTTCAAAAAAAATCCCCCTCCACGCGGAAGGGGATTTTTTTTATGCGTAACAAAATTTCCTAGTTGGCGATAATCTGGCTGAATTTGTCACCGTAAGCAAGAGCAAGATTTTCACGCAGGCTGGCGAAGTAATTTAAATTTTCGTCGTCAGTTATAAATTTTTCTGCGGCGTCGCGGGCTTGAATCAAAGTATCCAAGTCGCGGAAGACGTCAGCAATTTTTAAATCGGGCAATCCGTGTTGAGCCTCGCCGAAAAATTGTCCGGGTCCGCGCAATTTCAAATCCTCTTCAGCAAGTTTAAAGCCGTCCTGCGTCGTTTCCAAAATTTCCAGCCGCGCTTTAGCAATAGCCGCTTTGCTGTCAGAAATTAAAATGCAATAGGACTTCGCCGCGCCACGACCCACGCGCCCGCGCAGTTGGTGCAGTTGAGCAAGCCCGAATCGTTCCGCGTGTTCAACGACCATGACGCTGGCATTTGGCACGTCCACGCCGACTTCAATCACCGTCGTTGACACAAGCAATTTCGTTTCACCGTCGCGGAATTTTTCCATGATCTCATCTTTTTCACGCGGTTTCATTCGCCCATGCAGGAGCGCGCAGGGTATGTCGCGGAAAATTCCGTTGCTGAGCATATCGAAAATTTCTTCTGCCGGTTCAATGTCTGCAAGCCGTTCAGATTCGCTGCGTTCAATCAGCGGGCAAACGACGTAAGCTTGACGCCCCGCTAAAATTTCTGCGCGAACGAATTCATAAACTTTTTTCCTGCTGCGAAGACTCTTTGCTTCGGTTTTTATCGGTTTACGTCCCGGCGGCAATTCCTTTATCAGTGAAACTTCCAAATCGCCGTAAACAGTCAAGGTCATTGTGCGCGGAATGGGCGTGGCTGTCATGACGAGCATATCCGGCAGGGTTTCGGATTTTTTTTCTAGTGTTGAGCGTTGTATCACGCCGAAACGATGTTGTTCGTCCGTGACAACCAATCCCAGCTTGTCGAACTTGACGTCCTCTTGAATCAGCGCGTGCGTCCCGATAACTATGTCCAGTTCGTGCGCAGAAATTTTTTGATAGACTTCCTCGCGCTGTTTGGTTGAGCGTGTGACTTTTGCGCTTAACAGACCAACGCGAACGCCTAAATCCTCAAGCAACGCTGAAAATTTTTCGTAATGCTGAACGGCTAAAATTTCTGTCGGTGCCATTAACGCGCCCTGATAGCCGCTCTCCACAGTTTTTAGCAGTGCCAACAATGCAACGACAGTTTTGCCGGAGCCGACGTCGCCTTGAATCAATCGGCGCATGGGCAATTTGTCTTCCATGTCTTTAGCCACTGCGCGAAAAACTTTTTTCTGATCGCCCGTCAAATCGAACGGCAATTTAGCCAACGCCGCCTTGACAAGCTTGCCGTTCTTTTTATGTTTAATGCCGAGCCGTTCGTCTTGCGTCTGCCGCTTGATTAACATCAGCCCGCATTGAATTAAAAACAGTTCGTCGAACGCCAGACGGTGCCGCGCCTCGCTGAGGGTGGCGAAATCCTGCGGGAAATGAATTTCTCGCATTGCCCAATCCAGCGGAGCCAACCCTTGCGCGTCGAGGAGTTCTTGCGGCAAAATTTCTTTAAGCGGCGGCATTGACGCCAAAAGATTTTTTATAGCCGTGCGGAAAACCTGCTGACTTATCGCGGCGGTTGAAGAGTAAATTGGCGTAATACCAAGTTCCGGTTCTTCGTCCGGTTCCAATATCGTGAAGCTTTGAATTTGATTTAATGCCAAATTGCCCGACCACGAATCGAATTTTGCTTTGCCTATGACAAGCAGACGCATGCCCGCTCTAAGTTTATTCAATAGCCACGTTTGATTAAACCACGTCAGTTGAATGTAGCCGGTTTCGTCTTCAAGTATCGCGTTGATAATTTTTAAATTGCGTGCCTCGCGTGAAGTGATATTGTAAACTTTGCCAACGACAAGCACGGTCTCGCCTTCGATTATGTCCGCGATTTTTGTTAAACTGCTGTGGTTTTCATAAGTTCGCGGGTAATGCGTCAACAGGTCGTATTTGGTGATGATGTTTAATTTTTCAAGAGCCGCCGCCCGCCGTGGTCCGACGCCCTTAACGTACATGACGTTATCCGTTAATTCAAATTCTGTAATGCTCAAAGTTCGTCCTCCGAAATTTTTTGCAATAAATTATATTTCGCGTTCGATTTCATTTCAAGCCCGCCGCTAAAAATTAAATGAGTAGTTGCTTTTTTCGGCGGGATTTTTTTTTGCGGCGGTTGACGTTGATTTATTGACGTGTTAAACTTACATAAATTAATTAAAGAAAAATTATAATCGCTGATTATGTAAAGGAGGATTTTAATGATTGATATTACCGACAGAGTGCGCAACAAAGACTTGCTTAGCAAGATTGTCAGCGCGGAGGAAGTAGCCGATTGGATTCAGCCCGGCTGGACGATTGCTTGCAGTGGTTTTACCGCCAGTGCTTATCCCAAAGCGGTTCCGCTCGCCTTGGCTGAACGCATGAAAAAAGACCCGTTCCAAGTAAACATTTGGACGGGAGCTTCAACCGGTCCCGAACTTGACGGCGCACTCGCTGAAGTCAAAGGCATTAAACAGCGTCTGCCCTATCAAACCGACAGCAAACTTCGTCCGCTTATCAATGACGGCACGGTTGATTATCTCGACTTGCACCTTAGCGAATCTGCACAACTCACGCGCACGGGCTTTATTAAAAAGAAACCGGACTTTGCGCTGGTTGAAGCTTGTGCCATAACCGAGGAAGGCAATATTATCCCGACGACTTCCCTTGGCAATGCGGCAAGCTATGTGCAGAGCGCGGATACCGTTGTTGTCGAAGTAAACACCACCCAGCCGCTTGAGTTGGAAGGTATGCACGACGTTTATATTCCGCTTGACCCGCCAAACCGTCTGCCCATTCCCATTGTCCACGCTGACGACAGAATCGGTACAACTTACATTCCCTGCACGCCCGATAAAATTAAATACATCGTGCCCTGCGACATTAAAGATCATACCCGCGACCTCTCGCCGATTGATGAGAACTCAAAGAAAATGGCGGCGTTTACGCTCGAATTTCTTAAAAACGAAATTAAAGCTGGTCGTATGCCTAAAGGACTTCTTCCGCTTCAATCCGGCGTCGGCAACGTTGCAAATGCTGTGCTTGAAGGTTTCGTAGAAGGCGACATGAATGACCTTGTTGTTTACACCGAAGTTATTCAAGACGCAATGCTTGATCTTATCGACGCGGGCAAATTGAAGTTCGCGAGCGGCACGGCGTTTAGTCCTTCGCCCGCCGGCATGGAAAGATTCTACAAGGGAATTGACACCTACCGCAAATATATTTTGCTCCGTCCGGAAGAAATTTCCAATTCGCCCGAAGTTGTTCACCGTCTCGGCGTCATCGCCATGAACACCGCGCTTGAAGTTGATATTTACGGCAATATCAATTCCACGCACGTGACCGGCACAAAGATGATGAACGGTATCGGCGGCAGCGGCGACTTTGCACGCAATGCTTACTTAACAATTTTCTACACACCGTCCACAGCCAAAGGCGGCAAAATTTCTTCCGTCGTTCCGTTCTGCTCACATATTGACCACACCGAACACGACGTTGACGTTATCATCAGCGAATACGGCATTGCCGACCTGCGCGGGCTTGAACCTAGAACACGTGCTTTGGAAGTTATCAACAAATGCGCACACCCGGATTATCGCCCGATGTTGCTTGACTATTACGAACGTGCTCTTGCCGCGACGAAAAAGGCGGCCACGCCGCATCTTTTGCACGAGGCTTTGAGTTTCCACACCAGATTTATTGAAACCGGCGACATGAGAAAATAATTACATATATAATTTTAGGGGTTAAATAGTAAGGAGAAATTAAAATGAAAATTTTTCAAGAGGCAGTAAAAAGCCGCCGTTCAATTTACAAACTCGGCAGAAATATCCCCGTCCTGCAATCGGAAATTATCGCGGCGGTTGAACGCATGACCAAAGACACTCCGTCGGCGTTTCATATGCAGTCGGCTCGCGTCGTCGTGACTATGCTTGAACACCACGAAAACGTTTGGCACTGCGCCAACAACGTGCTCAAGGCTGTTATCCCCGCAAGCAAATTCGCCGAAACCAAAGCAAAGCTTGAAAGTTTCGAGGCGGCTTACGGCACGATTCTTTTCTTTGAATCAAGCAATATGATTAAAGCCATGCAAGACCAGTTCCCCGAATACAAGCACAATTTCCCCGGCTGGGCAATGCAGGCTAACGGTATGTTGCAGTTCGCTATCTGGACAGCACTTGAGGATTTGGGGCTTGGTGCGAACCTGCAACATTACAATCCGCTGATTGACGAGCCGATTAAACAAATTTTCGACCTGCCCGAAAGCTGGGATTTGGTTGCACAACTTGTTTTCGGCGAAAAACTGGAAGAACCGGAGCCGCTTGAAAAAGTTCCGACCGGTACTCGCGTAAAAATTTTCAGGGAAATTTAAACTGCAATTAGGAATTAGGAATAAAAAAACTCCTAACTCCTAACTAGATTTTAGGAGGGTTTTTAATGTTCAAAGTTCTTGGAGTAGACCACATTGGCATAGCAGCAAAAGATTTGGCGGAAGTCGGCGCGTTCTGGGAGTTGCTCGGACTCAAAGCCACCGGCGCAGAAACCGTTGCTGAACAAAAAGTTACTACCGGCTTTTATCCCACGCCCAACGGTAGCGAAATTGAACTTCTCGTGGCGACCGAACCCGATAGCCCGATTGCAAAGTTCATGGAGAAAAACGGCGGACGCGGCGGAATTCAGCATATCGCCCTGCTCGTTGACGATCTCGAAGCGGCTCTTGCCGAACTTAAAGAAAAAGGCGTTAAGCTTATCGACGAAAAACCGCGTAAAGGTGCGGGCGGCAAGATGATTGCGTTCATTCACCCCAAAGCGACTCACGGCGTCCTTTTGGAACTCTGCCAACCGATTAAATAAGACATAGGAGAAAATTTTATGGCGACAGTTCAAGAAAAAATTGACTTGATGCACGCCAAGAAGGATAAAATTCTTCAGGGCGGCGGCAAGGCAAGAATTGATAAACAGCACGAAAAAGGCAAGATGACGGCTCGCGAACGCATCGATATGTTCTTTGACGAAGGAACTTTCGTGGAACTGGATATGTTCGTTAAGCACCGTTGCACAAATTTTGGTCAAGATAAAAAAGAACTGCCCGGCGAAGGCGTCGTTACCGGTTATGGCACTGTTGACGGGCGGCTTGTTTATGCATTCGCGCAGGATTTCACGGTTGAGGGCGGCTCGCTCGGTGAAAAGCACGCGCATAAAATTTGGAAAGTCATGGATTTGGCGATGAAGATGGGGGCACCGCTTATCGGCATAAACGATTCGGGCGGCGCACGTATTCAAGAGGCTGTCGACGCTTTGAGCGGTTATGCGGGAATTTTCTTCCGCAACACGGCGGCTTCGGGCGTCATTCCGCAAATTTCCGTTATCATGGGACCCTGCGCGGGCGGCGCGGTTTATTCACCGGCTATCACCGACTTTATCTACATGGTTAAAAATACCAGCCAGATGTTTATCACCGGTCCCGCGGTTATCAAATCCGTTACAGCGGAAGAAGTCACAGCGGAAGAACTCGGCGGCGCAATGACGCATAATACCCGCTCCGGCGTGGCACATTTCGCGGCAGAAAACGAAGAGGATTGCATTAAACAAATCCGTTACTTGCTCAGCTTCCTGCCCAGCAATAACCTTGAAGAGGCACCGCTTGTTTTCAATGAAGACGACCCCGACCGTCAGGACGAAGAACTCAACACAATTATTCCCGACAATCCCAACGCGCCTTATGATATGAAAGACGTTATCCGCATGATTGTCGACAACGGCGAATTTTACGAAGTTCATCAGCATTTCGCCACGAATATTATCACGTGCTTTGCCCGCTTCGGCGGACGTTCTGTCGGCATTATCGCCAATCAGCCGGCGGTTATGGCGGGTTGCTTGGACGTTGACGCCTCGGATAAATCTGCGCGATTTATTCGTTTCTGCGACGCCTTTAATCTGCCGCTAGTTAATCTGGTTGACGTGCCCGGCTTCCTGCCCGGCGTTGACCAGGAATATAACGGCATTATCCGCCACGGCGCGAAGATGCTTTACGCTTACAGCGAGGCGACCGTACCGAAAGTTACAGTCATTACCAGAAAAGCTTATGGCGGTTCGTATATCGCCATGTGTTGCCGTGAACTCGGCGCAGATCAAGTTATGGCGTGGCCGTCCGCAGAAATCGCTGTTATGGGACCTGCGGGCGCGGCTAATATCATCTTCCGCAAAGATCCCGAAAAGGATAAGAAAACAGCTGAATACGTCGAAGAATTTGCCACACCGTATAAAGCGGCGGAACGCGGTTATGCCGATATGGTCATTGAACCGAAAGAAACTCGTCCGCTTATCATCACTGCGCTTAACGCTCTGGCAAGCAAACGCGAAGTCGGTCCCGCTAAAAAGCATGGTAATATTCCGCTCTAAGGAGGAATTCCCGTGGCTGAAAAAATTAAACCGGAAATTATCGCGGCAATAACGGCGGCTGTTCAAGCAATGTGCGGCGGCGGTAAAGTGCTCGCAGTAAAAATTAAACGCAATGACACTTGGGCGTTGGCGTCCAGAATCAATAGATAAATCGGAGGGAAATTTTCAATGGCAATGAAAAAATTTAACGTCACTGTAAACGGCACAACTTACGAAGTTGAAGTCGAAGAAGTCAAAGCTGCCGGCGGCGCGCCCAAAGCGGCTCCTGCCCCCAAAGCGGCGGCTCCTGCACCGGCACCAGCTCCCAAAGCGGCTCCTGCTCCTGCGGCTAAAGTTGCGGCTGGCGCGGGCGAACATTCTATCGACGCCCCCATGCCCGGCAAAATCGTTAAACTCGTTGCGACGGAAGGCTCAGCTGTCAAGGCGGGCGATGTCCTGTTGATTCTCGAAGCTATGAAAATGCAGAACGAAATCACCGCGGACGCCGACGGCACCGTTAAAAAATTTAACGTCGCGGCTGGTCAAAGCGTCAAGGCTCACGAATCGCTTGTTATCCTCGGCTGAAAATTTTTCTAAAATAAAAAAAGAACCGCTCGAAAAAATCGGGCGGTTTTTTTTTCAGTGAACTTTATCCGAAATAATCTTCAATACCGTCAAAAATTCCCTGCGCGGCTTTTTGCACACCTTCTTTAGAGTCAAGCAATTTTTCTTCGTCCTTGTTAGAAATAAAACCAAGTTCAATGAGCGTGGCGGGCATATCGGTATTTTTCACGACGTAGAAATTGCAAGGTTGAGTACCGCGGCTGGGTGTGCCTAACTGTTCAACCAAATTTCGACGAATACAATCAGCCAGTTTTTGTCCACTGCCGGAACCTTTGCTGTAATAATAACCGGTGGTGCCGCGTGCTTCCGGACGTGTGAAACTATCAGCGTGAATAGAAATGAAGATGTGCGCGCCGTTTTTATTGGCAACGTCACAGCGTGCGCCGAGTTCTTCGATGTCTGAAGCCTTCGCGCCTTTTTCAGAAACGGTTCTGTCAGTTTCGCGTGTCAAGATAACTTCCGCGCCTTCAGCCACAAGCAGTTTACGAAGTTCAAGGGCAACTCTGAGCGTGACAGATTTTTCCATTACGCCTGTCGGACCAATCGCACCCGCGTCGTTGCCGCCGTGCCCTGGGTCAATGACGATTTTTTTGCCGCTGAGCGCAGTAATTTTATCTAAATCGCTATCCAGATCTTTGAACGGCGCATCAACTTCTGTTACTTCCTCTTCGTCTTTAGAATCTTTTTTCTTGTCTTTATCTTTGTTCTTTTTATCGCGACGTTCCTGTTTTTCTTTTTCTTTAAGCTGTTTTTCGCGTTCGCGCTGGGCTTTTATTTCACGTTCAAGTTTTTCTTTATGTTCGCGTTCCTGCTTAGCTTTGAGTTCGCGTTCTTGCTTGGCTTTAAGTTCGGCTTCCTCTTTCTCTTTATATTCGCGTTCGATTTTCTCCCTAAGTTCACGCTCAATTTTCTCGCGAAGTTCCTGTTCCTGCTTAGCTTTAAGCTCGGCTTCCTGTTTAGCTTTTAGTTCGCGTTCTTTTTCTTCTCTAATTTCGCGTTCGATTTTTTCGCGAAGTTCCTGTTCTTGCTTAGCTTTAAGTTCAGCTTCTTGTTTAGCTTTAAGTTCAGCTTCCTGTTTAGCTTTAAGTTCAGCCTCCTGTTTAGCTTTGAGTTCGGCTTCCTGTTTAGCTTTAAGTTCAGCCTCCTGTTTAGCTTTAAGTTCAGCCTCTTGTTTAGCTTTAAGTTCAGCTTCCTGTTTTTTACGAGAATCTTCGCGGGTTTTGGTTTTTACTTCGGAGTTGGCTTTGAATTCAGTATTGCCCACGTCGATAACAAGCCGATGACCTTTCGTTCCGCCGTTCATATGGAACGGGCGCGTTTCAGCCATAGTCTCAATGACAATTCGGACGGTGGTTGGGTCGAACTGCGCGACGCGGATTTTTTTCGCCGCCAAAGACTTCAAGGGAATTTCACGTGGAACACTTGAACTTAACGAAGAATTTTTTAAATCGACAATCATGCGCGAAGGATTTTCAACATAAGATTCGACGAATTCAACTTTTTTATTTATGTCTATGACGATGCGCACGGTGCCAGAGCCATAACCGACGCGAATCGCGCTGACTTCGGCGAGATTAACTTTTTGGGCGGGTGAATTTTGTTCTGCTGCATAAACTACTGAAGTCGCCGCAATAAAAATGAGGAGACTCAGCAAAATTTTCCTAATCAACTTAAAGCCTCCTCTCAAAATTAATTAGGAATTAGGAATTAGGAGTTAGGAATGATTGCGAATTCTAATTCCTAATTTCTAATTCCACATTCCTAATTGTGTTCAGGTTTCGTAAAATCCGTAATGTTGCTCAAGTTTTTTAAACATCCACGTAAGAAAAGCTGTCATTACTAGATAAAATGCTCCGGCGATAACAAATGGTGTCATGTCAAATTCACGCTGAACGATTGTTCTTGCTACTCTTAATAAATCGTTCATTGCCAAGATATAAATCAGCGACGTATCTTTGACAAGGTTTATCGTCTCGTTTGAAATCGGCGGCAGGACGACGCGCAGGACTTGCGGGAAAATTATATAGCGCATCATTTGCCAGTGTTTAAGTCCCAGAGCCTTTGCCGCCTCGTATTGTCCTTTTGGTATCGCCTGAATTCCTGCGCGGAAAATTTCTGCAAAGTACGCCGCGTAATTCAGCGTGAACGCCAGCAGAGCCGCCGCCACGTCCGGCAACATTACCCCGACCATAGGCAACGCAAAATACACAAACAGCAGTTGCAACATAAGCGGCGTGCCGCGCATTATCCAGACATAAAATTCCATTAAATAGCGAATCGGCGCAAAACTTGAAATTCTACCCAGTGCCGCCAACGCGCCAATCGGCAAGCTTAAAATTAAAGTCACGAAGAAAATTTCCAACGTGACTTGTGCGCCCTGCATTATCAGGAGCGTCATATCGAAAAATTTTTCCATAACAGGTGTTCCCTAACTCCCGTCAATTCAATGCGTAATTCGTAATTAAAAAACATTACGCATAATGCATAATGCATTACGCATTATGCATTATGCATTGCTTTTCCGGCGGTCACTGTTTAGCTTAAAAAATTATTTACTGGCTTTAACAAGGTCAGCTTGGAACCATTGTTCGGAGATTTTTTTAGCAGTGCCGTCTTTAACCATTTCATCGAAAACTTTTTGAACTTTGTCGCGTAACTCGGTATCTTCTTTGCGGAAGGCAATGCCAAATTCACTGACAGGACCAACGGTGACATTAAGCGCGTCAAATTTTCCGTCCTGCTTGCTCATTGCGTAGCGTCCGACAATTTCATCGCAGATAAGCGCGTCGATTCTGCCGTTTTCCAAATCCATAAACGCGCTGACGTAATCGCCATAAGTTTTAAATTCTTTGAAAGAATTTTTCAGAGCCTCTTGGCTGACAACATAAGCTTCAGCAGTGGAGCCGGCTTGCGTGCCGACAGCTTTGCCCGCGAGATCAGTTTCTGCCATGATGCCTTGATCGTTGTCTTTCTTTACAAAAACAATTTGGCGATTGTCCATGTAGGGTGCGCTGAAGAGCATATTTTCCTGGCGTTCGGGCGTGATGTCCAAACCGTTCCAGATTATGTCAATGCGTCCGCTTTTAAGTTCAGCCTCTTTGCTGTTCCAGTCAATCGCTTTGAATTCAACCTCTGTGCCCAGACGTTTTGCCGCCTCTTTAGCAAGGTCAACATCAAAGCCGATAATCTCGTTCTTTTCGTTCTTGAAACCCATCGGCGCGTATTCGTCGTCGAGTCCGATAACAATCTTTTTTAATTCTTTGGAGCCGCCGTCATCTTTTTTAGCCGGCTCACTGCCACCGCCGCAACCTGTCATAACAAACAACGCGCAAATCATCAGCAGTGTAAAAATTTTTTTCATCGCTTAAAAACTTCCTTTCGCTAAAAAAATTTTAATAACCGCGTTGCATTATACTTGACTGCTTATTTCATTGCAAGCGCATAAAATAAAGTTTTGAAAAAAAAATGAAACACTGCGTCTCTAAAGCTTTCGCAGTGTTTCTTTTTAATTGAAGGTTATCGCTTTACTTTAATCAAATCGGCTTGGAACCACTTCTCGGAAATTTTTTTAGCGGTGCCGTCTTTAATCATGTCGTCAAAAACTTTTTGAACCCTGTCGCGCAGTTCAGTATCATTCCTACGGAAACCAATGCCAATTTCGCAGGTAGGACCGACCGTCGTTTCAATTATGTTAAACTTGACGGGAACTTTGCTAAGCTCGTAACGTCCGGCGAGTTCGTCGCAGATAAGAACGTCAACATTTCCGCTTTCCAAATCTGCAAACGCCTCTTTAAAGTTTAGATAAGTTTTAAATTCCTTGAAACTGTTTTTAAAATCGGGGCTGGCGTCAACATAATCTCTTGAAGAGGAGCCAGCTTGCGTGCCCACAACTTTTCCCCCAAGGTCAGCGGCGGAGCGAATATCTTCATGCATGCCGCGCTTAACCAAAAGAATCTGGCGGTTGTTCATATAGGGCTTGCTGAAAATCATGTACTCTTTACGCTCCTCGGTTATGTCCGTGCCGTTCCAAAGAATATCGACGTTGCCGGAGGTCATCTCTTCGCGCTTTTTTTCCCAATCAATCGGCTTGAACTC
>Ga0310697_10005227_pt1 | contig 12607 bp, 9 predicted proteins | sample 172DNAGHGlowgp2_FD_203883 | JGI IMG/M metagenome (GOLD analysis project Ga0310697, IMG submission 203883) | Sheep rumen microbial communities from Palmerston North, Manawatu-Wanganui, New Zealand - 1728 DNA GHGlow gp2 (v2) (version 2) | ecosystem: Host-associated > Mammals > Digestive system >... | reverse complement strand
CACATCTTTCAAGGGTTTGATATTCACGATACGATAGGAACGTGACTCTTTCTCTTTTGAACTGCGTTCTGGCGGCAGAATTCTCAACAAGTTTGGATTAAAGAACGCACCGCCAACAAGTTTCTCATAATTGCTAACATCCTCCAGCTCATCCAGTCGTTTAATCGTATCATCAATTGTACTATTTGTACTGGTTTCTTTGGCTTCAGGTTCTGTTATTTCATCATAATAGTGATACAATTTGATGGAGTATAGACTCTCAACGAAAAACAGTAATGCTTTGTCTTGCTCTGACACTAAATATTGTTTCCATTCGTTAAGAACAGAGAACACGTCACCAATAGACAGGTTATATGACAAATTACCAAGATCCAAAATACGATTATATTCGTTTTGAGGTGCGGTAAGTCGATAAACTGCACTGCGATTACGAGATTGATACTCTGAATGAGCATTCAACTCTTCTTCGCTTAAAAGTTCTTGAAAATCTTGAATTTGAATTCTTGCCCTAGTCATGTATTCTGACAAGGAGTTAAGTACCAATTTATTAAACTTGCCAGCTTCTGTGTTTTCTATCAATTTCAATGCTATACCCTGTCCCTCTTTACTAAGATGCGTCTCAATCCACTCACCATAGAAGTAGTCACGGAACCGCTGTTTGTTATACTCTTCCTTATTATTATAGTCATCCATATTGCAAAGCAGTGACAGCAAGTTTCTGTATTCACGAAGATTAGTTGGTACTATTTGGTTAGTTTCGCCAGTTGTATGATAGAACAAATATCTTGTTTTCTTGAAAATCAAAGCTGTGATGGTGTACTTCATAGACGAACCTGACAACAGTAGATCTTTGGCATCTCTGCTTTTATATAAGACTATTTCTTTTTCCATCATGGTATTCAAGTCAGGAAGGGCTATGCGGTGTTCTAACGGAAATAGTTTTAAAAGATATTTTTGCGCCATATCAGCCACATTCACCTTCCCATTAGAACATATAGGCTCATATAATTTTGTGAAATACAGTTCAGCCACATTTGATATTTGTTCCAATTTAAACGAAATGAGAATAATCACATTCGGCTGAATCAAATACTTCCTTATCTGCTCCATCATCTGATAAGCCTGCTCTGTATTGTTATCCAAGTCATCAACAGGTATTACTAAGATATCTTTATCAAAATACTTCAAGTAAGTGTTTATCAGTATGTTGAGATTCTTTTTCAAGTCCACTGTAACAAGTAAATTTCCCAATTGATGAAAGTCGGTATCATTATCGTTCAGTGGCGCTCTGCCCATCATTGTTATATTGGAAAGAACTTTTGAGAATGCTTCCATCAAATCATGTGTGATTCCTTCCCGTACTAGGCTCTTGCTTCGATCATTATCGATACTTTCTCTGAATGTGGCAAACATCTTTCCTACCACCAAGTATATGATGTTTGTATTATCATCAAAAAATGAAGGATCCACAATATCTACTGATGCGATTGTTTTCTTTATCTTATTCTTTTGGGGGCGTTTTTCCATATGGCTAGGCAGTATATTCAGAACTGAAGCCATACATGATGTTTTTCCTGTTCCTCTATCACCGATAAAGGCTATTATGTTGTTCGGAACATCCTCCTGCTTTACTCTGTTTTTTTCTTTAATGGTGTCAACATAATCAACATAAGCATCTATTACGCTTAGAGCTTTCTTATATTGCACAGCAAATAATGATGAGTCGATATCTGCATAGTCCTCAACAATACGACGGGATTCTTCCCCTAAATAAAATTTCAAAGGTTGTGCCATCTTTATAATTTTTTAAATTGTTATTTCTACTTTCTCTATAACTCAACCTCTTGCCACTTTTTTGACGTTTACACTTCGTTCATCGCCTCAGCTAATCCTCCGGGGATCATTTCCGCAAAGAGTCCTTTATTTCTAAAAACGAGAGAATGCTTTCCTCTCTAAATGTCTCAACAAGTGCAATGAACAATGGATACTCTTAAAGCATAGTATTAACATCGACATTGCCTTTTGAGGTTCTCAAGGCTATAAACAGTCTCAAAAATATGTCCAGAGTTTGGTCAAGCATAAATATTAATAAAATTTTAGCTGCCTAATTAAACACATGTAAATGTGTTACACCATTCCATTATTACCCTTGCTCTCATGCTCCTATATTCCAATTCTTTTCATCTTTGAAATACAACATTCGATTACACATTGAATCATCAAAGAATCTAATCTTATGGATTGATGACAATCAGTTTGTTATCAAAGGCAATAATAATGTCATTTTAATTGCAAAGATATAAAATAATCTTCAATTTGAGATAAAAGCAAGGGTAAAATAATGAAATTTTTAAATAATCTATGGTTTCCCTTTCCGCCCATTCTTGCGTTCTTTAGGAAAATAATATCCATCATCTGAGAGATTGTTGGGCATAATACTTTTTGCAACTATAATTAAGATCCTGAGGTTGAAATAACAGTCAAGGTATAATGTAGCAATGGAGTAATTAGAGGTCCTTTTTGATGACTTTTCATATCACTCATATCAGATAAGAATATCAAGGTCGTTATGTCTTTCTGTGAGAAGTAGGACGCTGTTATCTCCAATATCAACAGCAGCTTATAGATGAAGGTTATAGAGATGGTGTTATCTGTGTCATTTGTGGATCATTGGACATTAATCACTTCTTTACAGCTAAAACATATCGCAAAAATACCGATAATAACGCAGATTAAAAAAATGCCACCTTTAGACGGTTGTGGAAGGAGAGAAATAGCACTAATTTTGCAGCGGAAACCCAACTTAGATGGAATTAAGGGGTTCTGCACGAAAAATCGTCTGCTGAACGTGTACACAATTTTCCGGCAGTCCTTACGAATAGCTAATCCCCCATCTATTTAATTGACAAGGGCTGTATGCTGCACGAATCTGGCTATAATGTCCATTGTAAATCCTTTCTGGTCTATGGTGAGCGCCCCTGTACGATCTCTCATGCAGCCTTGTCAACGGTTTCTCATAAAGCTTAAGATTATGGATATCGCAAAATCAATAACAAAACTAAGGACCAGCAGACTCTATACGAGAAAGGCGCTGGCAGAGAAAGCAGGGATTGACCTTCGGCACCTTATCGCTGTTGAGGATGGTAGGGAAGAAACCACTCAACAGGATATAGAGGCCATTAGTCGAGTATTCCATGTTAAACCTGAAGACTGGCTAAAGTAAGATGGAAGGCTATGTGATAACGACTCACCTGATAGATAACCCCAAGATCACTTTATACTACAAAGGGACAGCTAATGAGGAAGGGGTATCTTTCGCCATGAATACTATAGTGGGATTTGATATCTCAGATGCAATGGTCTTTCACGATAAAGAAGGTGCCGTTCAACTATGTGAGAAGCTGAACCAGGATGGAAAGGTATTGTTAAAGTTTGGATATGAGTCGTTCGAGATACAGATTCTGTAGTCAATAAATATATGTTGTTCTTGTATTCATTTGATTGGATGTTATCATGAGGCCTGCTACCTTTGCGGCATAAAAGGTGGTAGCGACAGGACAATGTCAACATTTTGTTTCATCAATGCGGCTTCACGGTATCATAACTCTCCCGTCAAGCAGAGGGCCGTGCATAAAGACGAAAAATAGTGGACGGCCACGCCCACTATACCTTGAAAGCAAACCACCGCCTCACAGCGGTCGGTATGTGGCACAAAAAAAGCCCCAGAACAAGACAAGCAAGGAGTTCTGAGGTCATTTGTGATATATAATTTCTATCTGGTTATCTTCTTACGTTTAAAATATGAATACGCAAATACTATAGCTAATAAGATGCAAAATACACTATAAATTTTGATGTATCGCCATGATGCTTTTTTAATGTCATAATCTTTTACTTTACCTGAACCAAAGAAGTCATTAATAGTTCTCTCGTCTTCAATCTTAAAACATGTGCTATAGCTTATTTCATATAATATTTCAAAATTTCCATAATTAATAATGTCGTAAATATAGACTGATTGTAAATCAGAGTTATCGTTTTTTGAAAGAACTTCTTTATCAGACCATATATTATTAGGAAGTGATCTTTGTTTTATAGAGTAATATCGCGAGGTAAAGTTATTTCTAATAAGGTCAAATGGAGATGACTCATCATAACTTTTGTTTGTGATAATTTGAAATTGTTTAGTAAAATCAGAAAATGCAGTATAGATATCTCTATCTGGGTAGATGTTTGAAGTTATATACCTTATTCGTGAGGGTTTTATATGATAAGCAATGATATATAGATCTCCAGATCCGTAGAAGAATTCATACTGCTCTGCATTTTTTGCTAATATAATGTCAATATATGGCGAATAGGATTTAATATTAAAGGTATGAATAGATGATTTGTTTTCTCTTATGTCTTTATCACGTTCAAACCTCGAATAAAAATCATAACCTAAATCTTTGTCAAACTCACGATTAGAGATTTCCTCTAAAGTAATTGGTTTTTGGTAGCTAGCATGATTTTCATAATTATAAGAAACATCATTTTCTATGTGATAATATAAATTAGCATCTTCAATAAAATTGGAAAACCTTTTTTCAAGTTTATCTTCACAAATAATACTTTTTATTTCATAGTAACCACATATAGCACAATATGTTGCAAGAATGATACCTACAATTAAAAGAATTGTCTTTTTTAACGCAGCCTTATATTGTTTATCTGTAAGAGATGATGAAGAAAGATATCTTGTTAGTCTGACAAACAGAAAAACTAAAGCAACAATAATAATGAAGGTAATAATTGACTCAATAGTAATAGGATCCGTTTGCAAAGAGTCTTCCTGGGCCTCATGCATTGCCCATGACTGTGCTTTACTAATTAATGAATACGTTGCGAAAAAAAGACCAATTAAAAATCGTTTACTTGATTCCATTGTTACTATATATTTAATTACATGTGAGAGAGTTATTTTACTTTTTCAGTAGGTTATCTTTAACAAATGATGCTACGACGTTCTCCAGTTCAGGGCGTTGAGGAATTTGATGTGGTTGGCTAGGCCGATGTAAAATCGGGCCACGCCCACGATCTGATAGGCATCCGTGTCGAAGTACCAGATATTGTCATCGCCCTTGTGGGGCTTGATGAACTCTTTTGCCGATGGGAACTCCTCTACAATGAGTTTCTCGGCGAAAAGAAGTATCTGGGATGCAATCACTATCTTAAATACATAAGTCAACCTACTATTTAGGTTACTTCTGAGTAGGTTGTTTTGCTTTATAGTACGCAATAAATGGGCATGCTTTAGAAGTTGAGGCCTCAGGAGTGATAGGTTGAACATCCGTATCAATTAGTCCTTTTTCATTGCTTGTTGATGACTGATCTTCTAATGTGTTATATGCAGCGAAAACATATTTGGCATATACACATCTTTGACGCCACCAATTGTAAACCATAATTACACATAAAAGAAAAGAACCTATGCCCCACCATAGAGACAACCTCCAATTAATGAAAAGACAAATAAGGCATAATATTGTGAATAGAACCTGACATCCTGCAAGATTTCTAGCGAGTATGGACTGAGCATAAAATACATTTATGTTCTCATCATTGCGTAATGCTTCTTTAGCACTCTGAAACGCTTTGTTTGCTTTATCATTATCAACCTTATCGATACCAATAAATACTTTTAATTGATTGAGATTATCAATGTGATAATTATCGTTTTTCCCTTTTAACACATATGCAGATGGTCTTGTGGCCTTTGGGATTCTATATATTATTCGTTCGAAATAACTTGATCCCACATTAATAATATAACCTATGACAAAACCTATAAATGGTAAAATTAATGCCATAGTATTCGCGAAGGATGACTTTATTAATGAAAGAATAGTGGACCCATCAGATACATCAATCCAACCAACCCACACAAACAAGATAAAACACAGTGTTATAAGATATAACCCAGGAATTACCATTCGTAAAATGTCTTGAAATCTGTAAGTCATAGTTTATCGAGTTTAATTAGTCGTTATCGTTATATAGCCATTTGTATCCAGGCGGTGGATTCTTATAACCTAATTCTAATGCTTTCCCGTCTATTTTCTGAGCATCTATGAAAGACTTAATTGGAAGGCTAACTATTTGAGATGCATACAACTCAGCACCTTCGTGGCGATAAATATATCGCTTATGGTCTTTATCTCTAAGTGAGAAACAGATTGAACCACCATAATGACCAGTGTTGCAAATAATCACATTACAATATACTAGTCGAGAAATTGCCTCACAAAGATAGTAGAAAGATTTAATATCTTTATTATAAGCAATGATAAATAAGTGTTGAATCCTTCCTTTGTATAATGCAAATCTCTCTATATCATAAAAATCAGCACAGATAGCTAATCCAATACGACCATATTCTCCAGCATTTAATAGGTAGAAACTATTACATGGCCTGAATGTTATATTGCCGCATGATTCTAGGTAATACTTTTCTTCACGAGCTAAAGTGTGCTTGCCAAAATAAAAAGTCTTAGCTCTTGATCTGCCATTCTTGTGAGGCCAATTGTATGGAATTGCTACAAGAGCTTTATTTTCAACAAGGTTATCATTAACAATAAAATCAAGTCCTGTAATAATAATGCAGCCGGTTTGGTCAGCTAATTGTCGTATTTCAGATTCAAAACGTTCTGCAATAGTAAGTTCTGGAAAGATTATGATTTGGGGCTTTCTGTAATCTTCCAGATTAATAAATCCGTCTAAAGTATGTATGATCTGTTTCCATACTCTCATAGCTTCAGCATAATCCATTTTTGGAGCATTGGGGGAATATTTACTCCAAGCTACATTGTTGTCAAGTGTTGGTTGTACTATTGCAACTTTTAAATAGTCTTTCATATCGCTTTTCAGTCTAAGTCCATTATTATTAATTGTCTATGTGCTTCATTCGCAACAGATATTAGGTTGTTTCTCATAAGCAAGAGAGACTCTTTCAATTTATCTCTTAATTGATGCCAATTCTCAATCTCAGGATTATCTCTAAATACCTCCTTAACATACTCATTATTAAGTATATTACGAAGTATATTGTTCTCCCTTTGCCGAGGAGATAAACAAGAACTAATTATACGATAGTTCAAAGAGGATATCCTTCCATTTCCTTGTAGTCTATGGAGCACAAATTGCCACTCAAAGCCGACCTCTTGACTATTTAAGCTCCATGGCAAAATTTTTCGTTTACTCAATAGTTGAAGAAAAATGATACCCAAGCCATAACTCCGAGATAAATTGGCTGGTATTCCATTATTTAAAAACTTCGGATAATCATATGGAAGACAATCTAAATTGTTGTTAGGCACGTATTTCACATCAAAAAGCTTATTCTTATCGATCATAGTCAAACAATCGTTCCAATTCTTTTTTATTGCTTTATCATCTATAAAGAAATTGTCAGGGTGAATTTTTATATTCTCAATATCCTCTCCCATATCATCCATTGTTTTTATAACAGACAGTATTATCATTATGGGTAAAATTTCAGAATGAACTAGTTCATATCGAGCATCACCTTGCTTAATAGTTAATACTGAATCAATCCATTGGGATAATGAAATATGTCCACTAACGGTTGCAGGAGCATATTTTTCATTATCTGCATCCTTTAACATTCTCTCTTGCAGACCATGGACCGGTGGAAGATTGACAAATGTGTATTTCATTAAATCGTTATTCCAATTGACATCATATTGTAATGTGTCGGGCAATATCATATGATTATCTCCAGTAATAGATATTTCCTTAAGATATGCTTTAAAAAATGATTTATAGTAGCCAGACTGTGGATTAGCCTCTTTAATATAATTTCTCATTAACTCGTTAATGACTCTTCTTTTGTTATTCTTTTTGCTTGCAAGCGAATCAACAATCCAAAGGAGCCAAAAGGTTGAATCAAGCGTAAAGGAATGGTAATCCGAACGTGGAGAGAAAAAAGATTCTTCTATACCAACAACAGGCATCCCTATCTGCGCCGCAAACAAATCATAAAAAGCAAATGCTTTTGATAACATATATTCTGAATCATCTATAAAAAAATGTAGATAATTATCATTTTTAAAGATTTTTTTATGGATATTATTTTTCCATATTTTGATGACAGAATCAAGAAATTCCTTGTCTCTTTCTATATCTCCAGGATTCTGATAGTCTTTCACAACCAAACGTGAAGTCGTTTTTATTATACTCTCGGCACATAATGAGTTCAGCAAAGCATATATAAACTCAACACTCATCATATGCAGCTTAGTCCCCTTCAATTCTAATAGTTTATAATAAAGCTTATTTATTTGTTTTGGCTCATTGTAAACGCAATAGAAGAAAGCCCTTATCCAGACTCTTACCTTATCTGGCACTTTATCTAATGCGTGCATTAACATATTAAAAACTTGACGTTTTCTTGATTTAGCAAGTTTCTCTCCCTTTGTCAGTGTTTCTTCTAATATATCGAGTATACCATAATCCAGTTCAACTGATGAATACTTTTTTTTGAGCTCATCAATAACTATTGGTTGTGCGTCATTAAAAACTATTTGCGTACAGTCTTTTATCATAGTATCTATTTTTTTAACTGATTCAAAACCATTAATCGGTTTTCCGTTATCGATGCATCTTTTTAAATATTTTTCTTTATCAGATATCTTCTTTAGCCAAACTTTTCTCATGTAATGAACTTTTTCATAATCAACATCACCATCCATTATCAGACGCGTAAGCATAGTACATGCAAATGATATTCGTGTACTTTTTTTTATCTCTTGTTCTGAAAGCTCAGCAACAAGTAATGATTGGAGCTCTCCAAACACCATCTCAAATTCTCGAGTTGTAAGCATATTCAGATTAAGCCCTTGTAGCATCGAAATCTTTTGAAGGGTTTGAGTCATTAATGGAGTGGGATACTTGGGGTCTATTACGGAACACTCTTCTATCTTATTTAGAATCTCATCTCGGTATTCAGAGAACATAAATGGAGAATTAGAATTTTCTATCTTCTCTTCTGAATTAAGTATACCATCTAATAATTCATGTGGATTAAGTTTAGAAATATTAAGTTTTAAACCATAATCTATAAGCTGCTCCTGATACCAAACCATCCAGTTATAGAGTTTCTCAGCATCTGATGACACAATAACATGATCGTCCACATATCTAAAATGTATTATTTCATGGTCTTGACTGAGACGTTCCTGTACTTTATTATCGAGGTCAATCATAAAAATGTTTGCTAACATACCTGCAACGATCAATCCAGTAGGTAAACCCTGATAGATAGATGGCCTTTCTTTAAGTTGTATTAATTCCAAGTCTTCGTTTGCATCGTTATAATTAAAATCAGAATAATCCACCTTAAACAGAGTGAGAGCCTCAAGCAACTGCACAAATGAACAATCTTTTTCTTTACTGAGATTCAATACTTCAATAATCTTATCTTTTACTCTGCTAATAATGACCGTCTGATAGAACTCAGTCAAATCAAGACCAATCCAGTATAACTTATCAAGAGGTTTTTTATTCTCTTTTTTAGGGAAATAACCCTCTTTTAGATACTCAAGTTTAATAAATGTTTTCTTATCATCAAGACGAGTCTCTTCATCATTGACCTGATTGTCCGTGTCGTCAAAATCATCTGGTTGTAACCGAGCAAGTCGCTTTAAAGAAACCGTTATGCGTTTGCGCATATAGGGCCAACTTTGAGTCCATTTACGATAAATGTACCTTGCTGTGTTTCGATGATTTCCAACGACCCAATGCTTCTTCTTATCATCCGCTTCCATCCACATAGAAACATACTGACGATTGCCGAAACTCCACGCTGGCATCAAAATATCAAATTCTCGGCCTATTACATTGAAAACTGCTACCCAAACTAATTGGTCTCTAAAATCAATAAAAAAAGATTGCCTTACTTTAAGATCACCATCCTTTGCCCCTTTAGGAAAAGGTATTGGACTAATAGGATGCATTTTATATGAACCGTTTCTAATTTGATGTCCCAAATCTAATAGATTATCGACAAGATTCATTTTAAAGGCAGACATGCAAAGTTCATCATACCATACATCACCATGATTGAAAGATCTTTCCAACTTGCGCCATGCGAGCATAAGGTTCTCAAGTGCCGATATATGTTCAATATAATTAATCATTTTTCTATTTGCTTTAAGTAATAGTCTGAATAATCCTTACAACCGTCTGGTAACTGCACTCTTATAATCATTGATCCATAATCATTTAGCCTTTCACTCAGTGATTGGTAGAGTCTCTCCCCTGCTTCATCCTGATCTGGATACATATAAAGATTCTTTGAAGCAATTATCTTAACGTCATTGTTGTGAAGCAATGTCGCACTTGGAATAGCGATTGCATTTTTCCCAATAGATAATAATGCAAGGCAATCCGTCACTCCCTCTGAAACGAACAACATGTCATCTCTTGTCACAGATTTCAATATAGGTGCATTAAATATACCAGTCCCAACATTTGGTAAGAATTGAAATCTTGGAGCTTTCGTATTTATTCCTAAATACCGAGATTGTATGTTGATTATATTTCCATCGATATCTGTATATGGAAAAAGAAGGCAAGGAGTTCTGAAAAACAAATATAACCCTCTGGAATTCTGGCGCACTATGCCAGAAGCCAAAGCTCTTTCTTTTCCGAAGACCTCAACCAAAGCATTTACAAGTCGAGCCGAATCTGATATGGAACCTATGCGAAGACTATTCACAACATCCTCACTATATTTCCTCTGTATAAAGAGGAAATCTTTAGCCTTCTCTGATAATCTAGCATGAGTTATAATCCATGTCGCTATTTCTCTATCAATCAATGAAACCGTCTCGTCTTCTTTCGTTTTCGTTTTGACAAATGTCTTATTCTTAGGTCGTTTTCTATATCCGTTATCATTTGGAATATAAATATTATACCTATCTGCCAACCATTTACACGCGTCCACATAGGATAATCCAAGTTTTTCCATAACTAATGTGATTTGATCTCCTCCTTTATCACATACAAAACACTTCCATGTGTTTTTAGAATTATTAAAACCTAAGCTTGGATGATGGTCATCATGCATAAAACATCGGGCAGACCGACGTCTAATAACTTGAATTCCCAATGCATCAGCGACAGATAAAATGGGAATCTCATGAAGCCTAGCTTTTATGTCTTCTGAAATAAACATTTATGACCTTATAAAAAGAATTGGAACACAAATTATTACAAACCATATGCTAAGCACATAGTAGATAGGCTCTTTATCATGAAGAACTTATCTGCAAATATCGTCATAATACTTTAAGCACGCAAATGTTTTCTTGAAAAACACGTAGTTGACAATGTAAACACACATTTCCATGATCAATATAGTTTGACGCTTTCAATATTTCCCGAAGACTATCGAGTTGATTCTACCTTTAAAAGCTTTCTCTGTTTTTGTATTTACACCTCTATGAGCTTCCCTCTGTTGAAGGGGAGGAGTTCGTTATGGGAGACGTAGCCGAATTGGTTGCAGAGGCAGTGGGTGGTGCCGATGGTCTGGTCGATGTTGCGGTGGGAGTGGCCGTAGATCCAGTAGTCGATTCCGCTGGTGGCGATGTAATCGGCCAGCTCGACGGTGAAGGCGCCGTTGATGCGGCTGCCCTGGAACTCGGGAGCGACCAGTTGATAGGATGGGACGTGATGGGTGACGACAACTTTGTGCTTGGCCTTGCTGGCGCTGACTGACTTCTTGATGAAGTCGAGGCAGCGTTGATGCTCGCGGTTGAAATCGGAATACCGCAGCAGGTTGTCGCCATAGACGATGCGGTAAAAGTCGGCCACGCCTCGCTCGGTGACGAAGGCGTCATCCAGGTCGATATGCGCCCACAGGGTGGATATGATGAAGTCCACATCCTGGATCGTGACGACCTTGTTATAGTAGTAATGGACGTTGGGGCGGATTTCGCCAACCAGTCCGTTCTGCATCGTCTTCAGGTCGTAGTATTTATAAAACTCGTGATTGCCCAACGCGACCAGCACTTGCTCGAAGTTCTCGGACGCCCAGTTCCAGAACGGATGCACGCTGTACATATCGTCTCCCAGGTAACCCGTGTCACCGGCCAGGACCAGGATATCGCCCTTCACGTCCATGGGGCCGTTGTCTCTTAGGTATCGCCAGTTATCGCGAAACTCCAAGTGCAAATCAGATGCAAATTGTATTTTCATGACTTTATTGTGTTGTGAATAAACGAGAAACTGTTACATCAAAACGGAGTATGCTGTTACAGTTTTAATCATGCAAAGATAGCTTTTTTCCCTCGATTATGACGACAACACAATAGGGGTTTTTGCATGGAATTCAATGCGCCGTTGTATGCGATTGGTTGGAGAAAACAGTTGTATTGCAACACACTTTGAGCCGCTGAGCAACGTGATTTTGAAAGGCTCTTTGTAATTTTGCAACCGAAATCAGTTATAAAGAAATGAAGAATCTTTTAGTTTTGTTAGCGATCATGATGAATCTATCGTGTACACAAGCTCAGCAGATGACAAGCGGCTCTGATGACAGCCT